>ERZ1032107.65-NODE-65-length-22527-cov-37.297704_pt1 | contig 22527 bp, 19 predicted proteins | sample MGYA00516713_ERZ1032107 | MGnify/ENA primary metagenome ERZ1032107 (study PRJEB33718, sample SAMN03160116) | human skin metagenome | collected 2014-04-10 | study: EMG produced TPA metagenomics assembly of the PRJNA266117 data set (Human skin bacterial metagenome...
GTCATGGAACAGGCGAAAGTGCGAGAGGCCGTCCTGGGGATAGTGGACTCGGGTCGGCAGCCAGCGCATGGGCTGGTTGCGCCAGGCCAGGCGCACCAGGATCTCCGGATCGAAGTCCATGCGCCGGCCCAGTTGCACCGAGTCCAGCAGGGCCAGGGTCGGTGGCAAGGGGTAGACCCGGAAGCCGCACATGGAATCGGGAATCTGCAGTGACAGGCTGTTGATCCAGACCCACACGTGGGTCAGGTAGCGGGCATACAGGCGCCCCTTGGGCACGCTGGCGTCGTACTGTGGATAACCGCAGACCAGCGCCTCGGGGTGTGCCTGGGAGTGCTGGATGAAGTTATCCACATCCGTGAGGTCGTGCTGGCCATCGGCATCGACTTGCAGGGCATGGCTGAAGCCCAGCTGCGCGGCTTCGCGCAGGCCGGCCATGACCGCGCCGCCCTTGCCCTGGTTGATCGCCAGGCGGATCAGGAACACCTGGTCGAGGCCGGCCAGCTGCTCCAGCACCGCCGCGCATTGGGGGCTGCTGGCGTCGTCCACCAGGACACAGGGCAGGCCGCGGGCCAGGAGCGCCTCGACCACCGCCGGCACGGCGGTTTCATGGTTGTAGACCGGTATCACCGCGCAAGGCTTATGCATGGCAGCGGGCCCCTTCAGCGTAAGCGCTGGCTTGCCAGGGAATCCCGGGCGCGACGCCGTACAACTTATCCACAGCTGGCCTCCAGGACGATCCGCCCGCTGGAGCAGGGAGCCCCGTCATTGAGGTAGGCGAAATACAGTTTCTGGCGCTGGGCATCGAAACGCAGGTTCAGCTGGATGCGGTCGCCGGGGCGTACCAGTTGCTGGAACTTCAGCACTTCCATGCCGGCGAAGCGGCCCGGCAGCTCCAGCAGTTGCTGGCCCAGGGCCAGGGCCCAGTCCACCTGCACCACCCCCGGCAGCACCGGGGTCTGGGGGAAGTGCCCGCTGAAGTACGCCAGGTCCGGCGGAATGGCCAGTTGCAGCTGCCACTCCTCCTCGTGCTGCCGTTGCTCCAGCACTTCCGGGGCTTGCGGGCGTGGAGCCAGCAGCAGGGCCTGGACTTGCGCCTGGGGCAGCTTGCCCTGGCTGTTCAGCGGCAGTTGCCGCACCAGGCGCCAGCGCCGGGGCAGGGCCAGGGCTTCGCAATGCCCGGCCAGGTGCTGGCGCAGGGCCTGGGTCAGGTGGCGCCGGCCCTGGTTGCGCAGGGCATGCAGGCCGGGCTCGCTGAGCACCAGCAGGGCGCCGAGGTAGGCGCGGTTGTCTTCGATCACCCCGAGCCGCGCTTCCGCCACCCATTCGTGGCTGGCCAGGGCCTGCTCAAGCATGGGCAGGGAAATGCGTTTTTCTTCCAGCTTGACGATGCGATCCAGGCGCCCCAGCAGTTCGAAGCGCCCGTCGGCGGCGATCCGCGCGGCGTCGGCCGTGTGTTCCACATGCCCGGCCGGCAGGTAGGGCGAGGCGATCAACAGCGCGCCGTCGGCATCCTGGCTCAGCCGTACATCGGCGAAGGGCTGCCACAGGCCTGGCCCCTGGCGCCAGGCGATGCCGCCGGTTTCCGAGCTGCCGAGGATTTCCGTCGGCCATTGCTGCAGGCGCTGGTGCAGGCCGCTGGCCGCTTCGGCGGGCAAGGCTCCGCCGGAGGAAAATACCCGCCGTACCTGGCTCAGGGCCGGCCAGTCGAGGTTGTCGCCCATGCGCTTGAGCAGGGCCGGGCTCGCCACCCAGGCAAACGCCGGGCACTCGCGGCTAGCCCGTTGCAGGTCTTCGGGAAATGGCAACTGGCGGCGTACAAAAGGCCGCCCGGCGCACAGTGGCCAGAGCACGCGGAACAGCAGGCCGTAGATGTGCTGGGTGGCGACGCTGCCGATGATCCAGGCCTGGCCCAGGTCGGCGCCCCACAGGTGTTCCAGGGCGACGACCTCGTTGGCCAGTTGCCGCAGGTTCTTCTCGATGCGCTTGGGTTCGCCGCTGGAGCCGGAGGTGCACAGGCTCAACTGGCAGGTGTCCGGGTCCAGCTCGGCCGGGGCCAGGGGGCTGGCCTGCAACTGGTGCAGGGGCGTGTCCTGGTCGGTCAGCCACAGGTCGACTTCGCTCGACCAGCGCTGGCGGGTCTGGGCTTGCAGGTCGGCGGGCAACAGCACGCTGGCCCCGGCACGCCAGGCGCCGAGCAGGGCCACCGCCAGTTCCACGGCGTCTTCCAGGTGCACCGCCAGGCGCCGTACGCCACGGGCTTGCAGGGCAGCGGCCAGGCTCAGGGCCTGTTCCTGCACGGCCCCCAGGTCGATGGCCGGCGCGGCGCTGACCGCTCGCGGCGTATGTAGCTTGAGCAACAGCTGCTCAAGGGGAATCCAGTTCATCTACGGCCTCTTACCCGTTGTCGTAACAGCCATTCAATGGCAAACAGCAGGCCCATCAGCCCGTAGGCGATCAGGCCGTTGTACAACGTCCACCAGCTCAGCGGCGCCCACAGGGTCAGGGCCGCGGCGAGCATTCCGTTACAGAGGAAAAACACGCTCCAGGCGACGGTCACCTGGCGCGTATAACGTATGGCCTTTTCCGGCAATTGCGGCTCGCTGATGCGGGCCAGGCGCTCTGCCACCGGGGGGCCGTATTTCAGGCTCAGGCCGAACAGGCCGAGCATGAAGGCGCTGATCAGCACCGGGTACCAGCGCAGCAGCGCCGGGTTGTCGAACCAGGCCAGCAGCAGGCAGAACGCGATCGCCGCAATGGCCATCCACAGGCTGCCGGGGCGGCGTTCGCCGGTCAGCGCCCGGGCCAGCCACAGGCCGCCCAGCAGCAGGCCGAACTGCCACGGAGCGAAATGCTCCATGCCGAAGTACACCGCGAAGGGGTAGAGCAGGCCGGCCAGCAACAAGCCCAGGCCGATCAGCCGGCTCATGCGGCCGGCTGGACCAGACGGTAGACCGCCTCGACCACGTCGTTGACGGTGCGCACCGACTTGAATTCCTCGGCGGCGATTTTCTTGCCGGTCTGGCGCTTGATGTGGTCGATCAGGTCGACCGCATCGATGCTGTCGATTTCCAGGTCTTCGTACAGGTTGGACTCGAGGCTGACGCGCTCGGGCTCCAGTTCGAAGAGCTCGACCAGGGCATCGCGCAGGGTGTTGAAGATATCGTCACGGGTTTGCATGGTCGGTTCTCAAGCTGCCTGTTTTGCAGTGACGAACGCCGCAAGGCTCGCCACGTTGCTGAAGTGGTTGCGGGTGTCCTTGGCGTCGGCGTCGATCTTGATGCCGTACTTCTTCTGGATCGCCAGGCCCAGCTCCAGGGCATCCACCGAGTCCAGGCCGAGGCCTTCGCCGAACAGCGTCTGGTCGTTGCCGATGTCCTGGGCACTGATGTCTTCGAGGCCCAGGGCGTCGATGATCAGCAGTTTGATTTCAAGCATCAGGTCCGGGTGTGTATCGCTCATCTCTGGCGAGCTCCTTAATGAAAAAATGGTGCAAGTGCTCATTGAGCTTGCGCGAAGCCTGGGGCGCCGGGCCCTGGGCTGCAAAGGTCTGTGGGTCTATATCGGCACCGACGTGAAAACTGAAGTGCACACGGCGTTGCGGGATGCGGTACCAGGGTTCGGCCTTGGTCAGGGTGCTGGGGCTGACCCGGATCACCACCGGGGTGATGATCTTCGCACCGCGCAGGGCAATGGCCGCCGCTCCCCGATGAAAGGCCGGAGCGGCACCCGGCTGGGTGCGGGTGCCCTCGGGAAAGACGATCAGGGTCTGGCCTGCTTGCAGCGCCCCGCAGGCACTGTCGAGCATGTCCATGCTGCCGTCGTTGCTGATGTACTGGGTGGCGCGCACCGGGCCGCGGGTGAAGGGGTTGTTCCACAGGCTCTGCTTCACCACGCAGTTGGCGTCGCGGACCAGGCCGATGAGGAACACCACGTCGATCAGCGAGGGGTGGTTGGCGATGATCATCTGCCCCGGTCGCCCGAGCCGCTCGGCGCCCTGGACCTCATAGGTGAGCACGCCGCTCCTGGCCATGAAGCGGATAAACAGCCAGAACAGCCGGCTGACGGTCTTGCGCGCCCGCTGGCGCTGGCGCTGGGCGTCGCCGGGCAGGCAGGCGAGCAGGGGGAAAATCACCAGGCGCAGGCACAAACCACCTATTCCGAACAGTGCAAAGCTCAGCGCCGTGGCCGTCAGGCGCCAGTAGTAGGCATTGCGGCCCTTGGCGCTCAGTGGTTGCGTTGCCAGGTCCATACACGATTCATCCAGGCATGTTGGCAAAAGGTCTGCGCGCCCAGCAGGGTACGCAGCAGATTCAGGGCGTGGGGCCATTGGGCCCTGGGCGTTTGACCGTCATGGCTGCCCAGGGACAACTGCCAGTCGTCGCCGGGGGTCAGCAGCAGGCCCAGGGCATAGGGAAACGGCACGTCGTCGATCCAGCTGGCATAGGCCTCGGGCGGTTGTTCCTCGGTGATCACCAGCAGTACATGGGGGGCGCCGTCGGCCAGCAGCGTGGCCGCCTCCAGCAGGCCATGCTCAAGGCCATCGCCGGCAGCGGCCAGGGCCGTCATTTCGCTGGTTTCGCCGCGCATGATCGACCACAGGCCGATCACTGCGTTGTGTACCGAGAGGCTGAACTGGGTGGGCGACAACGGTTGCTCGGCGGCCAGGTCGCTGAGAATCTCGAAGGTGCGCGGGGTTTCGCCATGCCGGGAGATGAACACCAGCGGCAGTTGTTCCAGGCCCTCGGCCAGGGGCCAGCCGACGCTGAACGCCATGCGCGCCAGGCGGCTGAGACGGCGCCGCTGCATGGCGGGGAGAAAGGACACATCGGGGGCGGCATCGCTGTTTTCAGGCAGGGCCGGTTGACGGCTCCAGGCCTGCCAGGCGTCCACGCTTTCGAGCCCAGGGGCCCACGCACGCCATTGAGCGATGTTGAACTTGATCACTTGATTTCATCCCGCCCCTGCGGGCTTCCTTGACGCGGCATATCGCTTCGATCGGCGATTGGCCTGAGTGACGCGAAGGCGTCAGTGGCGCGCATTATCCCGGTGCGACTGGCTTGTAGCAAATGCTCCTTGGCCTGTTGGTCGCAAAAGCGAAAAATCCGACGCGATGCGAGGTGTCTTTTTGCCACTATCTGAAGTCTTTCAGTCCCAGGTCGGCCTCGGGGCCGACATTGCCCGGTGTTTGTGCCAGGGCTGCGGGTAAGGAAAATCTGTGTGACAGCAAGGTAGCTAAGGGGCCGCGTGGCCTACTACACTCGGTGATCTTTGATACAGGGAGGTCTAGACATGCGGCGTGTGGTGTTCAATCAGAAAGGTGGCGTGGGCAAATCCAGTATTGCCTGCAATCTGGCGGCGGTCAGCGCCAGCGAGGGCTATCGCACCTTGCTGGTGGACCTGGATGCCCAGGCCAACTCGACCCAGTACCTCACCGGCCTGACCGGCGAGGACATTCCCATGGGCATTGCCGATTTTTTCAAGCAAACCCTGTCGTCCGGACCATTCGCCAAGAAAAACCAGGTGGATATCTACGAGACCCCCTTCGACAACCTGCACGTGATCACGGCCACCGCCGAGCTGGCGGACCTGCAGCCCAAGCTTGAGGCCAAGCACAAGATCAACAAGCTGCGCAAATTGCTGGACGAACTGGCCGAGGATTACGACCGGATCTACCTCGATACCCCGCCGGCCCTGAATTTCTACGCGGTATCGGCGCTGATCGCCGCTGATCGTGTGCTGATCCCCTTCGACTGCGACAGTTTTTCCCGTCAGGCCCTGTACGGCCTGCTGGCGGAGATCGAAGAGCTGAAGGAAGACCACAACGAGGGGCTGGAGGTCGAGGGCATCGTGGTCAATCAGTTCCAGGCCCGGGCCAGCCTGCCGCAGCAGATGCTCGACGAACTGATCAGCGAGGGCCTGCCAGTGCTGCCGGTGTACCTGGGCAGCTCGGTGCGCATGCGTGAATCCCACCAGGCCAGCATGCCGCTGATCCACCTGGACCCACGACACAAGCTGACCCAGCAATTCGTCGACCTGCACAACCTGCTGGAAAACGCCTGACCCTCAAGAGGCCATGAGCGCAGGGTTTGGCCTGCGGCTCTTGGCGCTGCGTCAAATCCCCTGGCTGCGCAGCCAGCTCAACAATTGCGGCAGTGGCAAGGCGCCGCTTTGCCGGGCTACTTCCCGACCGTTCTTGAACAGAATCAGGCTGGGGATCGAGCGAATCCCCAATTGCCCCGCCAGCTGCGGGTTGGCTTCACTGTCCAGCTTGGCCAGGCGGCACTTGCCGCTGAGCTGCGCGGCGGCTTGCTGGAAGACCGGCGCAAAGGATTTGCACGGCCCGCACCAGTCTGCCCATACATCCACCAGCAACGGCAGGTCGCCCTTGATCTGGCTGGCGTAGTCGCCCTGTTTCAAGTCAAAGGGTTTGCTCAGCAAGACCTCGGCCTTGCAGCGCCCGCACTTGGGGTGGTCCCCCAGGCGCTCGGCGCGAATGCGGTTGAGGCCGTTGCAGTGCGGGCAGGGGATCAGCAGTGGGTCGGACATGGTCGGGCTCCGCAAACAGGGTAGAGCGCCTTAGATGGCGGCGCCCGGGGGCAATATCAAGTCGCAGCGGTCGGCCTGGAGCCGTTGCGGCTCCAGGGCTCATGCGCTGGGCGGGGCCAGTTCGACGCTGACCAGGCGGTCCATGGAGCGGCCGATGTAGAAGGTAAAGGGCCGCCCCAGCGCCATGGCCATGCCCTCGCACCTGCCCATGAAGCCGATGTGTTGCAACGGGGAAATCTCCCCGTCTTCGTGGTACTGCAGGCCCAGGGAGCCGACGCTGAAACCGACGCGGTCGGCCCGGCGGTCCGCTCGCGTGTCCCAGGAGGTCTTGATCGCGGACAGCTGGATGCGGTTGTCGAACAGCATCTGGTTGAGCGTGGGGTTGGCGAAAGTGATGTTGCCGAACAAGTATTGCGCCGGTTCGCGCTTGCCGTCTTTCCACTCCAGATACACGTTGTAATCCCCTGTGCCGCTACCGGCCTTGCTGCCCATCTGGCTGAACGGCATGCCCGGCGCCTGGAGGGTGGCCTGGTATTGGCAGAACGCCTCGTTGGGCGTGCCGGTGGCCGCGAGCTTGCCGCTGATCAACTCCTCCATCGAGTAATGAAACAGCACGTCGGCGTATTTCACCGGCTCCAGCGCCAGGGAGAAGCGTCGCGGCAAGGCCATGGCCCTTTTGCGGTACTCGGGGGTGGTGTATCTCCCGGTTTGCGGGGCGATCTCCAGAACGGCTTCGAAGGTGCCGGCTGCGCGTGCCTCGACAATTTCGCTGAACAGCGCTTGCAGGCGCTGGCGCTGGGGTTCGGGCACGCTGCTGTCCAGGCTGATATGCAGGGTCTTGTCGTCCTTGCGGTCCATTTCCAGGCCGATGGCGTCGGGTTCGATGCCGATCCCGGCGGCCATCTGAGTGATGGCCTCTGCGAAGTACGGCACTATCCGGGCCTGCTGGGGGTTACCCACTTCTTCCTGGAAATGCAGGGTGAGGTAGGTCTGCTTGCAGCCGGTCAGCAGCATCAGCAAGAGGGCGGCAGTGGAGAGACGTCGGTTCAATGGAAATCCTCGTCGCATAGTGGCTGTTAGCGGTAATCGACGCTGGTCAGGCGATCCAGGGTCCGGCCCATGTGAAAGGTGAACGGCCGGCCCAGGGCCTGCATCTTCTGGTCGCACAGCGCTTGCAGCTCGTCCTTGCGGGTGTCGAAGGCTAGGGCCGAGGTCAGGGTCTGGACGCCGATGGAGCCGATGACGATGGCGAATTCGTCAAGGGGCACCGGGGCGGGCCGGGTGATCTTCGAGCTGGATGGCCAGGCCTGGACGGTTTTGTGCTGCAGGAGCCGGTTCAGGTCCGGGTCATCGAAATGTACCTTGAGTGGCACCTTGGCAATGCTGCCGCCGCGGGTCAGCAAGGAGATCAGGCCGCGCTCGCTGTTGTCCTGTTCAAGGGCTTCGTAGGCGATCAGTTTCAAGGGCCTGGGCATGGCCAGGCGCGCGGTGATCTTGCAACTGACCGGGCCTTCGATTTCGCTCGCGTTGACGATGGCCTGCATGCTGTCTTCGTAGCTGCGGTCCAGCAGCATGCCGAACTCCGGCTCGAACGCCAGGGTGGCGTCGATGTTGTCCGGCAGGTCGCTGGTGCCGGAAGGGGTTACCTTGGCATGGGCGTTGTCCAGCTCCAGGCGCAGGTTCATCGAGCTGGCATTTCGCGCGCTGACGACCTGTTCGAGGATGGCCTTGAGGCTGCCCCGTTGTTCCGGGCTCAGGGAGTAGTCCACCAGGCGCAGGTGAATGACCTTGTCGTCCTCCTGGTCCCGCTCCAGGGCGATGGCGTCCGGGTCCAGGCCCTGGGCGCCGAGCGCGGTGTAAATGCTGTGTTTGTACGCCTCGTGCACCAACTGGTCGGAGTATTGCGGGCCGGCCTTGGGGTCGGAGCGCACCGACTCCTGGAAGTGCAGGGTGGCGAAGTCTTCCTTGCACCCGGCCAGCGACAGCAGCAGGGGCAACAGCAGCAGGTAGCGACGTTTCATGGCGGACTCTTGCAGGGCAGCGATGGTGGCAGGGCTCGGGGCATGGGCGAGCGGTGAAGGTGGCAGCCAGGCCGCCAGTGCATCATTGGGCCAGGCGATGTCCGTTGAGGCCGATGACCACGGCGAACTTCTTGGCGATCACCACTTCGGCCTGGTTGTTGTCGGCCAGGAAGCTTTCCATCGGGAAGGGAAATTCCACGGGAATACCGGCGATCGACATGTGTTTCACCGACTGGACCTGCAGTTCCAGCCCGTCGCTCGCGGTGCCGCCGCTAATCAGATAGACGCTGTCGCTGATCGGCTTGTAGGACATGCCGCCGCTGCCCTGGATGCGTTGCAGGCTGGCGGTCTGTTTGGCCAGCTCGTCCAGTTCGGCCTGGGTAATGCTGCGGTGCGCCTTACCGTGCAGGTGCAGGTCCTGCAGGTTCATGCGGTACTTGGCGCGGCGGCTCAGGTAGATGACGACCGACACCAGGCTGAAGACGGCCAGGGCGAGGGTGGCCAGGGTGAAGAACAGGTTCATGTGCATCCTTGCAGGTACTGGAAATCAGGGCGCGCATTATCCCTGCCCGTCAGTGGCGGGTCCATGCGCAATCCCAGGTTGAGCCAGTGCTGGACGGCAAGCGCCTGCTCAACCTGCGGCAGGTCCGCAGGTTGGTCTAGGGCTTGAAGGTATCGATGGACAGCTTCGCCCGACTCAGGACGAACAGCTGATTTCCAGGTGCTTGCCCCACTCCGGCGGGCGTTCGGCGTAGCTGTCCATGCCGGGCTGTTCCTCGAAAGGCCGGCTCAGCACCTGATGCAGGCGGCGCACTTCGCTGTAGTCCCCGGCTTCTGCGGCGTCGATGGCTTTCTGCGCCAAATAGTTGCGCAGGATGTACAGCGGGTTGACCGCGTGCATGCGCTCGCCGCGCAGGTCCTGGCCCTGGATCGGATCGCGGGCGACCCGTTCCCGGTACAGCTCGGCCCAGGCGTCGAAGCCGTTGCGATCGACGAAGTCGTCCCGCAGCCGTGCCAGCGCCTGCTCCGGGGCGTGCTCCCCCAGCCGGCGGAAGAACAGGCTGTAGTCGACGCCGCTGTTCTGCATCAGTTGCAGCAGGCGTTCCACCAGCTGCTGGTCGTCGTCCTCGGCCTGGGTGAAGCCCAGGCGCCGGCGCATCAGGTCCAGGTAGTGGGCCTGGTACAGCGGCAGGAACAGGCCCAGGCTTTCGCGCAGCGCCTCGACACTGATGAACGGGGTCAGGGCCTGGGCCAGGGCGCTGAGGTTCCACTGGCCGATGGGTACCTGGTTGCTGAAGGAGTAGCGCCCCTGATCGTCCGAGTGGTTGCAGATGAAGTGGGCGTCGAAATCGTCGAGGAAGGCGAAGGGGCCGAAGTCGAAGGTGATGCCCAGGATCGACATGTTGTCGGTGTTCATCACCCCGTGGCAGAAGCCATAGGCCTGCCATTTGGCAATCAGCTCGGCATTGCGCTCGACGATCTCGCGAAACATCGCCAGATAGGGTTCAGGCAGCTCTTGGCACTCGGGGAAATGCAGGGCCAGTACATGCTCCCCCAACTGCTTCTGCTGCTCGGGTTTCTTGGTGTAGTAGAAATACTCGAAATGGCCGAAGCGGATATGGCTCGGTGCCAGGCGCAGGACCATGGCCCCGCGCTCCTGCTTCTCGCGCCAGACCGGAGTGTCCGAGCCGATCACGCACAGTGCGCGGCTGCTGGGAATGCCCAGGGCATGCAGGGCCTCGGAGGCAAGGAATTCGCGGATCGACGAGCGCAGCACCGCGCGGCCATCGCCCATGCGCGAATAGGGCGTCTGGCCGGCGCCCTTCAGGTGCAGGTCCCAGTGTTCTCCCGCCTGGTTGTAGACCTCGCCCAGCAGCAGCCCGCGGCCGTCCCCCAATTGCGGGTTGTAGGAGCCGAACTGATGCCCGGAATAGACCATCGCCCGGGGCTCGGCCTCGGCCCACAGCTTGTGCCCGCCGAACAGTTCGGCGAACACCGGGGTTTCGGCCACGGCCGGGTCCAGGTCCAGCAGCGCCATGGCGCCAGGGCTGGCGGCCACCAGCCGCGGGTGGTCGAGGGGTTCGGGCAGTACGTGGGTCGAGAAGGCGTCGCCCAGGCGGGCGAAGCGGTTGTCGAAGGTCAGTTCGTCGAGGGCTTTCAACGGCCATCTCCCAGCAGAATGTCCGAGTATTCTGCTGGGGAAAGAGGCCTTAGTCGAGTTTGCTGGCCGGCGGTTCCTGCAGCGGCTTGCCCTCGGCCACCGGGACTATGGTCTTGGCCTCGGGTTCGATGGGCACCATCTTGTATTCCTGGCCGTGGAGGTTCTTCAGGTAGACCTCCATCTGCCGGAACGAGATGTTGATGTGCTGTTTCTTGAACTCGCGGTTGATGAAGCGGTTGACTTCGTCGACCACCGGGTTGCGGTCCCCCAGCTCGCGCACGTGCATGCGCAGCTCATGGTCCAGGGTGCTTTCACCGAAGTTCAGGAAGTACACATGGGGTTCCGGCTCCTTGAGGACCCGCGGGTTCTCCCGGGCGGCCTTGAGCAGCAGTTCCTTGACCAGGTCCAGGTCCGAACCGTAGTCCACGCCGAGCTTGAGGGTCACCCGGGTGATGGTGTCGGTCAGCGACCAGTTGATCAACTGCCCGGTGATGAAGGTCTGGTTGGGGACGATGATGTCCTTGCGGTCGAAGTCGGTGATGGTGGTGGCGCGGATGCGGATCTTGCTCACGGTGCCCGACAGGTTGCCGATGGTGATGGTGTCGCCGATCCGTACCGGGCGCTCGAACAGGATGATGATGCCGGAGATGAAGTTGGCGAAGATCGCCTGCATGCCGAAGCCCAGGCCCACGGACAAGGCGGCCACCAGCCATTGCAGCTTGTCCCAGCTGACCCCCAGGGTCGACAGGGTGGCGACGAAACCTATCCCGGCGATGGCGTAGGACAGCAGGGTGGTGGTGGCATAGGCGCTGCCCTGGGCCAGGTCCAGCTTGGACAGCACCAGTACCTCCAGCAGGCCAGGCAGGTTGCGCGCCAGGGCGAAGGTGATGCCGACGATGATCAGCGCGCCGATGACGTCGCCGATGCTGATGGGCACCATGCTCATGTTGGCGCCGGTGCCGCTGGTGTATTCGTAGAGGGTGACGTTGTCCAGGTAGGAGAACACCGTGATCAGGTCTGCCCATACCCAGTACAGCGCCGCCATGAAGCCGCCCAGCAGGGCCAGGCGGATCAGGCGCAGGGATTGCTCGTTGACCTTCTCGATATCCAGGGTCGGCTCTTCCACCACCGCCTCGCCGCTTTCCCCGGCTTCCTTGGCGGCCTGGCGCTTGCTCAACGCGCGCTGGTAGGCCAGGCGCCGGGCCGCCACGCTCAGGCCGCGGACGAAGGTGGCCTCGATCACCAGCCAGAACATCAGCAGGTACAGGGTGTTGATCAGCCGGTCGCTGAGTTTCAGGGCGGTGTAGTAGTAGCCGAAGCACACGGCGATGAACAGGGCGATCGGCAGCAGGGTGAAGAGCACGCCCACGGCCTTGCGGAACAGCGAGGTGTTCTGGTGGGTCGGGCTGCTCAGCAGCAGGCGGCTCAGCAGCCAGGCCATCAGTGCATAGCAGGTCAGCACCACGGCGATGCCCAGCACGTCCTCGGCCAGGGCTGCGGGCTGGTGCTCGGCCACCGCCACCACGGCCACCAGTGCCAGGACCACCAGCCCCAGGCGGCGGACCCAGCCCTGGAGGAATTCCACCTGGGGTTTTTCCCAGCGGAAATGCAGTTCCGCCACGCCGCCGGGGGCGAGGATCCGATAGGCGGTATAGAACACCAGCCAGGCCTGGGCGATCTGCAGCAGCGCGGCGCCGAGGTTGGCGTTCTGCCCACGGGCGTCGATCTGCAGGGCGTAGCCGCACAGGGCCAGGACCAGGGTCACCGGCATCGCCAGGAGGATGTTCACCAAGATCGCCAGTGGTGTGTGCCACTGGCTGTCGCGTTTGAAATGGCCGATGTCCTTGTGCACCTTGTTCAGGCGCGCATACAGGGCCTTGCGCCGCCACAGCAGGGCGCCGAACAGCAACGCCAGGGGCAGGAACAGCAGTGGCCGCTGGGCCAGGCCGTCGGTCAGTTCGCTGAGGCTGGAGGCCCAGGGCAGGGTAGTGACCTGGCGCTCCAGGCGCACGGGGACGCTTTGCAGCCACTCGGCGTCCAGCGGCTTGTTGCTGGGGATCCAGAACATCTGCTCGTCGAGGGTCGCTCGCAGGCTCTGGGAGGTGCTGAGCAGCTGCTTCTGGTTCAACTGCAGGGTGATGGATTCATTGAGCAGCGCGCTCAGCTCGCGGTTCAGGCGTTCCAGCAGGTCGGCGCGTGTGATGGCGAGATCGATCAGGGTCCGGCGCAGTTGTGGCGTGACCTGTTCCGGGGGTTGGTTCTTGAGCAGGTTGTCGACGTAGGTGCTGGGGCTGCCCAGCAGCTCGCGCTGTTGATTGACTTCGAACTGATAGAGGCGGATGTCGGCGATTTCGTCCGCCAGGTCGCGGTCCAGTTTCAGGCGCGGCAGGGCCTGCTTCTGTTTATAGAGGATCTTCGACAGCAGCAGGCTGCCCTTGAGCACGTTGATCTGCTCGTCCAGGGCCGCATCGCTCTGGGTCACGCTGTCCAGCTGCTGCTTGGTCAGCAGGTTCTGCTGGGTCAGTTCGTTGAGGCGGTCGGTGCTTTTGAGCAGGTAGTCGGAGAGCCTGAGGTTGCTGGCGCTCTCGGTGGCCAGCAGGCTGCTGCTCCCGGCCTTCTGCGCCTCGATGGACTGCTGGGTCACGGTTTCCTGGGACTGGGCCAGGCGCTTCTGGTTGATCAGGGTCTGCAGGTCCTGGATTTCCTGCTCCAGGCGCGCGGTCTTTTCCATCAGCAGGTCATGCTGGCTACTGCCCAGATCCTGCAATTGGCTGTTGCCGGCCAGTTCCTGGCGGCGCAGGGGGATCAGCGCGTTGATCGCTGCCAGCTCGGCGTTGAGCAGGTTGCGCTGGTCGGCGCTGAGCAGCTTGCCGCCGTCCTTGCCGGATTTGAGTGCGGCGTTGATCTGCAGGATGCGCGTCTGGCTGCTGCTGATCTCCGCCTGGGCGCGCTCGGGGCGGGTCTGGGCGGTGATGTCCAGGGTATTGGCGTCGGCCAGGGCCTTTTGCAGGTCGCCCTGCAGGCTGGTGCGCTCGGTCAGCAGCTGTTCGAGCTGCGATACCGGCAATGAGCCGTAGCGCTGGATCACCGGGACCACTTTGCTGGCTTTCAGGCGGGCCAGTTCGCGCTGGTTTTCCGATGTCTGGCGCGGGGCATTGCTCAATTGCTGCTTGAGATCGCTCAGGCGCTGCTCATAGTTCTGCTTGTTGGCCAGCTGGTTCAGGGTGTTCTGCAGCAGGGTCTGCAGGGCCTTCTGGTCGGCCTCCGGCAGTTTGCGCTCGGCGATCTTGTCCAGGCTCTGCTGGACCGCCTCGGCGCTGGGCGGGTCACCGCCCTGTACCGCGCCGACAGAGAGGCTCAGGCCCAGCAGGGCAACAGCGAAAAATTTACGCAGGATAGGCATAGAGGTCGGTCAAGCAAGTAGGAATAGGGGGCGCCATGCCGGGGGCTGACGCGTTCCGCAGTTTAGAGGAAGAGTCCGGGGCCGGGGCGACTTCCTTCGGGGAATCTGACGCCGACCTTGCCGATCTTGTTCCCGTCCATCACGGCCACGGTCCAGATGGTGTTGTTCCATTCCACCTGGTCGCCGACCACCGGTGCACCACCGACCTTCTGGGCAATGAAGGCGCCCAGCGGCATGTCTGCGTCCTGGCCGTCGAGCTTGAGCCCGTAGAGCGCCGAGACCGCGCCCAGCTGGGCATCGCCCTCGAGCACGAAGTCACCGAAGAAGCGCAGGTCCAGGCCGCGTTCCGGAGCCTGGCTGAAGAGTTTGCCCAGGGCCGGGAGGTTGTGTTCATGGCCGATCACGCACAGCAGATCGTCGGCTTCGAGCACCGTACTACCCGACGGATGGAGCAGTTGCTGGCCACGAAACAGTGCGGCGATGCGCGTGCCCTCGGGCATTTTCAGCTCCCGCAGGGCGGCGCCGATGCACCATTTCTCCGCCCCCAGGCGGTAGACGAACAGCTCCCACTCGCTGGTGACGTGGACCTCCAGGGCCGCCCGGGAGATCGGTGCCGGCTCCGGTGGAACCGTCACCTTCAGCCACTTGGCCACCCACGGCAGGCTGGTGCCCTGCACCAGCAGCGAGATCAGGACGATGAAGAACGCCAGGTTGAAGTACAGCTGGGCATTGGGCAGCCCGGCCATCAGCGGGAACACCGCGAGAATGATCGGTACCGCACCGCGCAGCCCGACCCAGGAAATGAAGGCCTTTTCCCGGCCATGGAAGGCCTTGAACGGCGCCAGGCCCACCAGCACCGACAGCGGTCGGGCGAACAGGATCATCCACAGCGCCAGGCCCAGGGCCGGCAGGGCGATGGGCAGCAAGTCGTGGGGGGTGACCAGCAGCCCCAGCACCAGGAACATGCCGATCTGTGCCAGCCAGGCCATGCCGTCGAGCATGTGCAGGATGCCGTGGCGGCTGCGTACCGGGCGGTTGCCGATTACCAGGCCGCACAGGTACACGGCGAGGAAGCCGCTGCCGTGCAGGGCGTTGGTCAGGGCGAACACCACCAGGCCGCCGGCCACCACCAGGATCGGGTACAGGCCGGTGGCCAGGTGGATGCGGTTGACCAGTTGCAACATCAGCCAGCCACCGCCCAGGCCGATCACCGCGCCGATGCCGAACTCGCGGATCAGGTCCGTCAGCAGGCTCCAGTGCAGGCCGGTGTGGCCGCTGGCGAGCATGTCGATCAGGGTCACGGTGAGGAACACCGCCATCGGGTCGTTGCTGCCGGATTCGATCTCCAGGCTGGCGGTGACCCGCTCGTTGAGGCCCTTGCCCCCCAGCAGCGAGAACACCGCGGCGGCGTCGGTGGAGCCGACGATGGCGCCGATCAGCAGGCCCTGGATCAGGTTGAGGTCGAACAGCCAGGCGGCTGCCATGCCGGTCAGGCCAGTGGTGATCAGCACCCCCACCGTGGCCAGGGACAGCGCCGGCCACAGGGCCACGCGGAAGCTCGCGACCCGGGTACGCAGGCCGCCGTCCAGCAGGATCACGGCCAGGGCCAGGTTGCCCACCAGGTAGGCGGTCGGGTAGTTGTCGAAGATGATGCCGCCGCCGTCCACCCCGGCGGTCATGCCCACGGCCAGGATGATCACCAGGATCGGGATGCCCAGGCGCGATGAAAGTGAACTCACCAGAATGCTCGCACCTACCAGCAACGCGCCGATCAAGAACAGGCTGTTGATGGTCGTCGCATTCAAAGGCAGTACTCCAGGGCGAAAAAGGCGGGCGCAGGCTGACCATGCAGTCTGCGTGCCAGCGATTCTAACCTGTTGAAATACGCCACTGTCAAAAAGCTTTTGGCGACAGTGGCGGATTCCCCAGGTGCGAATTCCGGCGCCGTTTTACCGGCGCCATCCAGGGCTGGCGGGGTGTTTCAGAGGCGGAAGCGGGCAACCATGCCGTTGAGGTCCACGGCCAGGCGCGACAGCTCGTTGCTGGCTGCACTGGTCTGGTTGGCACCGGTGGAGGACTGCACCGACAAGTCGCGGATGTTCACCAGGTTGCGGTCCACTTCCCGGGCCACCTGGGCCTGTTCTTCAGCGGCGCTGGCGATCACCAGGTTGCGTTCGTTGATCTCGATGATGGCGCTGTTGATGGTGTCCAGGGACAGGCCGGCACCCCGGGCGATATTCAGGGTCGATTCGGCGCGTTCGGTGCTGTTGCGCATGGAATCCACGGCGTGCTCGGTGCCGCTCTGGATGCTGCCGATCATGCGTTCGATTTCGCTGGTGGACTGCTGGGTGCGGTGGGCCAGGGCGCGGACTTCGTCGGCGACCACGGCAAAACCGCGACCGGCCTCACCGGCACGGGCGGCCTCGATGGCGGCATTGAGGGCCAGCAGGTTGGTCTGGTCGGCCAGGCCGCGAATCACGTCCAGCACCTTGCCGATGTCCCGGGACTCGTTGGCCAGGTCGCCGATCAGGCTGGCGGTGCCCTGCACATCGGAACTCATGCGCTCGATGGCCGACACGGTTTCCTGCACCAGGTCGCGGCCGTCGCCGGCGGAGGCGGTGGCATTCTTCGAGGCTTCGGAGGTGCTCACCGCGTTGCGCGCCACTTCTTCCACGGCGCTGGTCATTTCATTGACCGCGGTGGCGGCCTGTTCGATCTCGTTGTTCTGCTGGGTCAGGCCGCGGGCGCTTTCCTCGGTGACGCTGTTGAGCTCTTCGGCCGCCGAAGCCAACTGGGTGGCGGAACCAGAGATGCGCTGCAGGGTGTCGCGCAGTTTTTCCTGCATCTTGGCCATGGCCTGCAACAGGCGCCCGGCCTCGTCACTGCCATCGACCTTGATCGGCCGGGTCAGGTTGCCCTCGGCGATTTCCTCGGCGGCGCCCAGGGCGTTGGCGATGGGCTGGGTGATGCTGCGGGTCAGCAGCCAGGCGAAGAGGAAGGTCAGGCCAGTAGCCAGCACCAGCAGCGCCACCACCAGGTTGAAGGCCGAGGAGTACTGCTCGGCGGCTTGCTGGTTGGTGTCCACGGTCTGCTGGGTGTTGATCTCCAGCAAGCGGTTGAGCACGGTGTTCATGGCTTCGGAGTTGTTCAGCAGTTCGGTATTGAGCAAGTTGCGCAGCTCATCCACCTGATTGTTGCGCGACAGGCTCTTCATCCGCTCTTCGATCTGCCGGTACTGGCCCAGCAGTTGGAGGTACTGCTCGTAGGCGGATTTTTCTTCCGGGCTGGTGATGAATTTTTCGTAGATGACCTGGGCGGCGCGGATCTGCTGGTTGCGCATTTCCAGCAGTTCGATGGTCTTTTGCTGCACGTCCGGCTCACGGTTCACCAGCAAGCGGTAGGACAGCACCCGCAGGCGCAGGGTCAACTGGGTGAATTCGTCGAGGCTCTTGATGCTTGGCACGCTGCTCGACGTGATGTCTTCGGCGGCGCCGCGGATCTTGCTCATCTGGTTCAGGGCGAACACCCCGAGGATCAGCATCAAGCCGCCGATCATGGCGAAGCCGAGGAAGGCCCGCGGAGCGATATTCATATTACGAAGGGACATGGTAGGTACCAAAAAGGGCGCATCCGTGCGGGGCTTGAGACTGACTCTACCGTGACTTATCGGTCGTACGACTAAAGTCTTGAGTCTCGCCGTGGATTAAGCCTGTCCGGTACCTGCCTGCTGGGGTGCCTTGAACGCCACCCTCACCAGCCCCCACCGCTCAACGGCGGGAGCTGGAGCAGGGCGCAAGGGCTTCAGAGCTTGAATCGGGTTACCAGGTTGTTCAGGTCGACCGCCAGGCGTGACAGCTCGCTGCTGGCGGCCTGGGTCTGGTTGGCACCGGTGGTGGACTGTACCGACAGGTCGCGGATGTTCACCAGGTTGCGGTCCACTTCACGGGCAACCTGGGCCTGTTCTTCAGCGGCGCTGGCGATCACCAGGTTGCGTTCGTTGATTTCGCTGATGGCGCTGTTGATGGTGTCCAGGGACTGGCCGGCCCCCCGGGCGATGCTCAGGGTCGATTCGGCGCGTTCGGTGCTGTTGCGCATGGAGTCCACGGCGTGCTCGGTGCCGCTCTGGATGCTGCCGATCATGCGTTCGATTTCGCTGGTGGACTGCTGGGTGCGGTGGGCCAGGGCGCGGACTTCGTCGGCGACCACGGCAAAACCGCGACCGGCCTCACCGGCACGGGCGGCCTCGATGGCGGCATTGAGGGCCAGCAGGTTGGTCTGGTCGGCCAGGCCGCGAATCACGTCCAGCACCTTGCCGATGTCCCGGGACTCGTTGGCCAGGTCGCCGATCAGGCTGGCGGTGCCCTGCACATCGGAACTCATGCGCTCGATGGCCGACACGGTTTCCTGCACCAGGTCGCGGCCGTCGCCGGCGGAGGCGGTGGCATTCTTCGAGGCTTCGGAGGTGCTCACCGCGTTGCGCGCCACTTCTTCCACGGCGCTGGTCATTTCATTGACCGCGGTGGCGGCCTGTTCGATCTCGTTGTTCTGCTGGGTCAGGCCGCGGGCGCCTTCCTCGGTGACGCTGTTGAGCTCTTCGGCCGCCGACGCCAACTGATGGGCGGAGCCGGAAATACTCTGCAGGGTGTCGCGCAGCTTTTCCTGCATCGTGACCATGGCTTGCAGCAGGCGCCCGGCTTCGTCGCTGCCATCGACCGTGATGGGGCGGGTCAGGTTGCCTTCGGCGATCTCTTCGGCGGCCCTCAGGGCATTGGCGATGGGCTGGGTGATGCTGCGGATCAGGCGCCAGGCGAACAGCAGGGTCAGGGCGCTGGCCAGCACCAGCAGCCCCACCACCAGATTGAAGGCTCTGCGGTACTGAGCGGCAGCATCATCGTCGGCGACGGTGGCGTAATGGCTGTTGATCTCCACCAGTTGGTTGAGGACCGCGTTGATCTTTTCGGCGCTGTCCATCAGTTCGGTATTGAGCAGTTGTTGCATGGCCTCAAGCTGGTTGTTGTGCGACAGCTCGATCAGTTGGCTCTCCAACTGCCGGTGGTGGCTCAGCAGCGTGCCGTATTGCTCGTAGGCAAGGCGCTCCTCGGGGCTGCTGATGAGCTTCAGGTACTGGGCCCGGGCTTCTTCGATCTTCTGGTTGCGCTGGTCGATGGCATCCAGGGTCTGCTGCTGGGCCTGGGGTTCGCGGTTGAGCAGCAGCCGGTAGGCCTGGACCCGTTGGCGCAGGCTGAGCTGGGTGAATTCATCGACGCTCTTGATGCTCGGGATGGTGTCCTGGCTCATGCGCTCGGTGGCTGAGCGGATCTTGCCCATCTGATTCAGGGCGAACACCCCGAGAAACAGCATCAGGCAGCCGATCAGGGCAAATCCGAGGAAAGCCCTCGGGGCAATATTCAGGGAGCGCAGGGACATGGACATTACCTCGGGTGAGCGCTTTATTGCGCTGGCAGGATCAGGGACGTACCTGTCTATCGCGTTGAACAATGGCTTCTTGAACCGGCGGATGCAGTTTCAGAAATTTCTTATGCGTAACTGGGAAAGTTCATAAAAGTCCGAGACTCCGACGAGGCGTCAGGAACCGGAGCGCAGAATGACAGTCTCTAACAGCTCTCGCGGAAGGGTCATCGCCAGTAAAATCAAGGCTTTGCGCCTGGATAACCCTGGCATCCAGGGTGACTTTTCTTTATCGTACGCGCCCTTTGCAAAAAGCCCGGAAGATCAAAATGTTGGAAGCATCCCTCAGCCAATTGGAACAGCTGGTCAGCGACCTGGTGGTACAGAACCAGGAACTGCTCGGTACGAACGCAGCCCTCAAGGAACAACTGGACCAGGCCAAGGATGAAAACGAAAGCCTGCAACTGAGCCTGATGGAGCAGGAAGAAAAGCAAGGCGCCACCGCTGCCCGCATCCAGGCGCTGGTTGAGCGTGTCAGCGCGAGCCCGGCCAATCCATGAGACATCACATCGATGGAGTGAAGGTCGTTTCGATCCTGGGGGAGGATTACTCGATCAAGGCGCCGGCCGGGGAAGAACAGACCCTGATGGACGCTGCGCTGATGCTCAAGGCGGCCCTGGCCGACACCAAGAAGAAGTACCCGACGCTGATCGGCGAGCGCCTGCTGGTGCTGGCGGCGATGAACCTGTGCTCGCAGCAGATCGAGATGCAGAAGCGCCACGCCCAGGAACTGGAGCGCTATCAGGAGCAAGTGAGCGCCACCGTCGAGGTCATCGCCAAGACCATTCAACAGAACTGACGGAACTGCACACAGCCGCAGGGTTATAGGTTGGACAAACATAACTAATGTTTGTATACAACCTTCCGCGGCTGGCGCGACATTTCAGCCTCTTATACCAATAAGAAAGAGGTGTTCCATGCAATTCTGGCGACGCAGTATTCAATGGCAACTGGTCCTCAGCATGGGCTCGGCCCTGCTGGTCAGCCTGCTGGTGGTGGTGGCGGTCTACACCGTGGTGATCAACCACCTGACCCAGAACTACCTGGTGGACAAGGCGCTGCCTTCGAGCATCGAAGCCATGCGCAACGATATCGAACGCATCCTCGCCCAGCCGCTGACGGTCGCCCGGGACATTGCCAGCAACGGCATGCTGCGCGATTGGCTGGCAGGCGGCGAGGATCCGGCCCAGGCCCAGGTGTTCGTCGACTACCTGGAAGGCATCCGCGCCGAAAATCAGGCCTTCACCACCTTGATGGTGGGCACCGCGACCAACCACTACTACAACGAGAAGGGGCTGGATCGCACCCTCAGCCGTTCCAATCCCAAGGACGCCTGGTTCTACAGCTTCATCGACAGCGACAAGCCGCGGCTGCTCAACATCGACACCGATGTGGCCACCGGCGAGTTGGCGATGTTCATCGACATGCGGGTCAAGAAGGACGGCAAGCTGGTGGGGGTGGCCGGGCTCGGGCTGAAGATGCAGGCGCTGTCGCAATTGATCCATGACTTCAGCTTCGGCGAGCACGGCAAGGTCTATCTGGTGCGCGCCGACGGCTTGATCCAGGTTCACCCCGAGGCGCAGTTCAGCGGCAAGCGGCACCTGTCCGAGCAGATCGGCGAGTCGGCCGCCCAGGCGGTCATGGGGCACGAGGGGTTGGCCAGCAGCCGGTTCGTGCGCGACGGCGAAGACTTTGTGGCCCTGAGCCTGCCACTGCGGGGCATGGGGTGGTCGCTGGTGGCCGAGGTGCCCGAAGCGCAGATCTATGCCGATGCCCGGCAAACCTTGTGGCTGACCACCGGCATCGGCCTGGCTATCGCCCTGGTCTGCCTGTTGCTGGTGATCTGGCTGGCTCGCGGCCTGGTGCGGCCGGTGCGCCAGGTGACCGCCGGGCTGGTAGCCATCGGCAGCGGTGGTGGCGACCTGACCCTGCGCCTGGATGCCAGCCGGGCCGACGAGCTGGGGGACCTGGCCCGGGGCTTCAATCGTTTTCTCGACAGCCAGCACGGCATGATCGGCGAAGTGCTGGCCACCACCGAGCGTCTGCGCTCATCCGTGGGGCAGGTGGCGGCGGTGGTGGAGAACACTGCCGAGCGCTCGGGGCGGCAGCAGGAAATGACCGACATGGTGGCCACGGCCGTGCACCAGATGGGGCTAACCGTCCAGGACATCGCGCGCAATGCCGGGCAGGCGGCCGATGCGTCCCAGGCGGCCCGGGATGAGGCCCAGCTGGCCCAGGGGGTGGTGGACGGCTCGATCCGGCACATCGAAAGCATGTCCGGGGAAATTGCCCTGGCCGCCAGCGCTGTCAGTGAACTGGCGCATCAGGTGGCCTCCATCGATCAGGTATTGGCGGTGATCCGCGGGGTCTCCGAGCAGACCAACCTGCTGGCCCTCAATGCGGCTATCGAGGCAGCCCGTGCCGGGGAAATGGGCCGAGGCTTTGCCGTGGTGGCGGACGAAGTGCGGACCCTGGCCCAGCGCACCCAGGCTTCCACCGACGAGATCCAGCAGATGATCCAGAGCCTCAAGCAGGGCGCGGAGAATGCCGTGGCCTCCATGCATGCCGGGCAGTCGGCCACGGGTACCGGGGTGCAGTCCAGCCAGCAGACCGGGGCTTCGCTGACAGCGATTACCGGGCAGGTTGAGCACATCAGCGACATGAACCAGCAAGTGGCCACCGCCACCGAGGAGCAGTCGGCGGTGACCGAAGAGATCAACCGCAATGTCCAGGGCATCTCCGATCTGGCCCGGGCCACCGCGGCCGAAGTCCAGGCCTGTCGTGAAGACTGCCGGACCCTGCAGCGCCTCTCCGAGGACCTGGCCCGACAGGTGGGCGGCTTCAAGCTGCACTGACCACCCGCCGCGGTGCGTCAGGCCGGGCGCCTTCGCCGGCAAGCCGGCTCCTACGGGGAGCAATGGCGCCTG
>ERZ1032107.67-NODE-67-length-22284-cov-15.353142_pt1 | contig 22284 bp, 18 predicted proteins | sample MGYA00516713_ERZ1032107 | MGnify/ENA primary metagenome ERZ1032107 (study PRJEB33718, sample SAMN03160116) | human skin metagenome | collected 2014-04-10 | study: EMG produced TPA metagenomics assembly of the PRJNA266117 data set (Human skin bacterial metagenome...
GTCCATGTCGGCGCGCAGCGCCACCACCGGACCGGGCTTGCCGCCCTTCAGTACCGCGACCACGCCCGTACCGGCCACGCCGGTCTTTACGTCCATGCCCAGCGCACGCAAGTGGTCGGCCACCAGCTTGGACGTGCGGTTTTCCTGGTTGCCCAGTTCGGGATGCTGGTGGATGTCGCGGCGCCACGCGATGAGCTTGTCTTCGATGGCCTTGGCGCGCTGGTCGATCTGCGCGGCCAGCGCCGCGTCGGGCGCGGGCTGCAGCGGGCCTTGCGTGCCGGGCGCGCTTTGCGCGGCGGCCAGTCCGCTCATGGCCAGGTGCGCGGCCAGCGCCAACGGCGCCAGGCGCCACGCGAGAGTGCGTTGCTTCATGGTTGTCTCCTCTTGGTTGTTAACCTGTTATTGGGCGGAAATCTTACCCGAGCGACAACCCCTTGATGCGATTTTTACCGATGCTTAAAAATGGCGTGGTTTGATTCCGGGCGCTGGAATTCCGAGGGCTGGAATGCCGCGCCGATGCGTCGAAAAAAGAGCGGTGCCGCGCGGCCGTCACGCCGCGTGCAGCACCGGCCGCGCGCCACGTGTGACGATCAGCAGCAGCAACGCCGCCAGCACCGACATTGCACCGGCGCCCGCCATCGCGGCATGAAAGCCGCCGGCCAGGGCATCGGCAAACAATGCCGCCACGCCGTCCGGCTGCGCGGGCAGCACATGCTGCGTGATGGCAGCGCGCGCCACCGCCTGCGCGTCCGGCTGGCCCAGGCGCGCCAGCGCCGTGGCCAGATTGTCGACCGCGCGTCCGCTCATCAGCGCGCCCAGCAGCGCGATGCCGATGGTCATGCCCGTCTGGCGCAATGCATTCATGGTGGCCGACGCCATGCCCGAGCGTTCGCGCGGCACCGTCGCCATGACGGCCATGCTGGTCGAGGGCACCGTCAGCCCCATGCCCAACCCCAGCACCACCATCAGCGTGCCGGTCAGCGCATAGGGCGTGTGCGCATCCAGGCTCATCATGCCCAGCATGGCCGCGCCGATCAGGCCGTAGCCGGCAATCATCAGGCGCGGCAGGCCGAAGCGCGCGTTCAGTCGGCCGAACACGGTCGACACCAGGCCCGACGCCACGAATTGCGGCGCCAGTTGCCAGCCGCTGGCCAGCGGCGACAACCCTTGCACGTGCTGCAGGTACAGCGAGAAAAAGAACAGGCTGCTGTAGCCGCCAAAGCCCAGCACGAAAGACGCGAAGTTGGTGACCGCGAACCCCGCGTCGCGAAACAGGCCCAGCGGCAGCAGCGGCCGCGCAACCTTCTGCTCGACCCACAGGAAAACCGCCAGGCTGACGCCGGCAATGGCCAGCGCCGCCACGGCGTCCGGCGCTTGCCAGCCATGCTCGCCCGCGGCGATCAGGCCGTAGGTCAGGGCGCCCAGCCAGATCACGCTCAGCGCTTGGCCGGCGGGGTCGAACGCGGCGTGTTCGGGGTGCGCGCTTTCCTGGATGCCCCACAGGCCCAGCCCGATGGCCAGCGCGCCCACCGGCAGGTTGATGAGAAAGATGCTCTGCCAGCTGAAGTGCGCCACCAGTACGCCGCCCAGCATCGGCCCCACGATCAGCGAAATGGCATTGCACGAGGCCCAGACGCCGATGGCCTGCGCCCGTTCGCGCGGCTCGGGAAAGGCCTGCGTCAAGAGCGACAGCGCGCCGGGAATCAGCAACGCGCCGGCCACCCCCTGCACGGCGCGTCCGATCAGCAGCATCGGCAGGCTCTCGGCCACGCCGCACAGCGCCGAGCCCACGGTGAACAGCAGCACGCCCGCCAGCCACGAGCGCTTGCGGCCGTAGCGGTCGCCCAGCGGTCCTGCCGACAGCATGAAGGCCGATAGGAACAGCGCGTACGCATCCACCACCCACTGCAGGCCGGCCATGTCGATGCGCAACGCGGCCTGCATGGTGGGCAGGGCCACGTTGACGATGCTGATGTCCAGGATGGTGATGAAGCTGCCCAGGTTGACGGCAAGCACCAGGGCACGGCGGCGGCTAGGAGTCATACGGATCGCCAGGAAAGGGGGAAGACCCGTATTCTATTTAATGACTGACCGTCGGTCAATGAAAGAAAACAGGGTTCCAGAAGAACAGCCAGCCCACCCGTGAAGGCGTGGGCAGGCAGGCGTCATCAATTCAGTTTGATCCCCAGTTCCTTGATCAGCGGCCCCATCTCGGCCCGGTCGGCGGCGATGGTGTCCGCCAGTTCCTGCGCGGTGCCGCCGATGGGAATCATGCCCAGCGTCTGCATCTGCGCCTTCATCGCGGGTTCCTTCAGGATGTCCGACACCGTCTTCTGGATCAACGCCACCCGGTCGGCCGGCACGCCGGCCGGCGCCATCAGGCCGATCCACGGTTGCGGCGCGTAGTCCGTCATGCCGGATTCGCGCAGCGTCGGCGTGTCGGGCAGGCCGGCGAAGCGCTCGGGGCTGGTGATGGCCAGCGCGCGCAGGCGGCCGCTGTCGATCAGCCCCTTGGAGCTGGACGGCGCATCCAGCCCCACGTCGAGCTGGCCGCCGATCAGGTCGTTCTGCGTCTTGCCGGAGGACGACGACGGGATATACAGCGCCTTGATGCCGGCGCGCCGCGCGGTCTGCTCCCACACCAGGTGAAACGCGGTGCCGATCGAGAACGAACCCACCGACAGGCTGCGCGCGCGGCTTTCGCGCACGAAGTCCTGCCAGGTCTTGATCGGGCTGTCGGCAGGCACGATGAACAGGAACGGCGTACGCGCCACCAGCGCCACCGGTTGCAGATCCTTTTGCGGATCGAAGGGCAGGCTGTCCACCGCGAACGGCACGATGGTCACGGACGAGGCCACCACCATGCCCAGCGTATAGCCGTCCGGGGCAGACTTGACCAGCGCGCCGGTGCTGATGATGCCGGACGCGCCGGGCTTGTTTTCCACCACGACCGCCTGGCCCCAGGCCTGCGACAGCTTGCTGGCCAGCACGCGCAGCATGACGTCCACCGGACCGCCCGGCGGGTTGGACACGATGATCTTGACCGGCTTGTCGGGATAGGCCGCGCCGGCGGCGGCGGGCAGCAGCAGGGCAAGCGAGATCGCGAGAGACTTGAACATGGATATTCCCCTTGTGTGTGTTTTTTCGGTGGTGCAGTGGCCGCGCATGGCGGGCCGGCGTTCGGCTCAGTCCAGCACGTGCAGGTACGGCGCGGGCGGCCAGTCGGGGGCGTCGCCGCGGATGAAGGCGAGCCAGGCGCCTTGCGTCGTTTCGGTCAGTCGGGCCGCCTGTGCAGATGGCAGGCCGTGCAGCATGGGCGCGCTGGCGAAGGCGTCCAGGGTGCCGAACACGAACGGCAGTTCGATGCAGTGGCAGGCGAGAAAGGCCTCGGTCGGCGCCACGTCAAAGCGCGCCAGCCAGGCCTGGCGGCCCTGCGCGGTGGCATCCGCAGCCCACTGCCGTGACGGTGCACCAAACACGGCTTCGCTGGCGGCCTGGCTGTCCGGGCCGGTGCCGTAGCCGGGAAACGCGGCCATCTCATCGCGGGTATAGGCCACCAGCACGTCGGCGCGGCCGGCGGCACGCTGCAAGGCCGGGGCGATGTCGGCCGGCAGCACCTGGCCGTCCAGCACCGGGCCGAACAGGCTGCGGCGGCCGCCCTCGGCTTGTAGCGCCGCGACGACTTGCGGCGCCTGCTGGGCGGCGAGCAGGCGTTCGACGGGCAGGGCGCGGGCCGCTTGCAGCGTATCGGCGCCAGCCGCTTCCAGGAAGACCTTGCCCAGTGCGGCCGCCTGCGCCGAACTGCGAAAGCCGCGCCCTAGCGCAGCGCTCTGCAAGATCGCCCGGGAAAAGCGCGGCCGGCGTGCCAGCATGGCGCAGATCGACGAGGCGCCGGCCGACTGGCCCATCAGCGTGACGCGTTCGGGGTCGCCGCCCAGGGCGTCGATGTTGTCCATCACCCAGTCGATGGCGGCTTCCTGGTCCAGCAGCCCCACGTTGGCGGTCTGCCCCGGCACATGCAGCCAGCCCAGCGCGGCCAGCCGGTAGTTCACCGCCACGACCACCACGTCGCCCCGCCCAGCCAGGCGCGCGCCGTCGTACCAGTCCAGCGCGCCCGCACCGCTTTGCCAGGCGCCGCCATGCAGCCACACCACCACGGGACGGCGCTGCGCATCGGCGGCCGGGGTCCAGACGGTCAGGTGCAGGCAGTCTTCGGATTGCGGCGCGTCAAAGTCGCCCATGGCGCCGCGCAGGCGCGACGGCAACTGCGGCGGTACGGGGCCGGGGCGGGTGGCATCCCGCGGGCCTTCCCAGCGGACGGGTTCGGGCGGTGCGAAGCGCAGCGCGCCCACGGGCGGCGCGGCATACGGAATGGCGCTGAAACGGCAGATGCCGTTGTCGTCGCGCAGGCCGGTCAGCAGGCCGGCTTGCAGCCGGGCCTGGACGGTTTCGGTCATGGTGTTGCCCCTTGTCGTTGTCATCGTGGCGGCAACGCCTGAAGGCATTGCCGTCTTCGGACTATGGTAGGGACGAACGGGGCGGCCAGGACATGCCGGTTTCGATCCGGGCCATGCGGGTTGCGCATGGCCCGGCGACGGCTGGGGCCGAAGCCGCTTATGCCGAAGTCACTTACTTCAGGATGCGCGCATCCATGCTGTTGTCGGCCAGGGCCTGCGCCTGGGCCTGGCTCATGCCCAGATGCTCGTACAGCGCGTAGAAGTTCTCGGTGACGTAGCCGCCGAAATAGGCCGGATCGTCGGAATTGACGGTGACCTTCACCCCCGCGTCCAGCAGCGACAGGATGTTGTGCTGCGACATGTGCTCGAACACGCGCAGGCGGGTGTTGGACAGCGGGCAGACGGTCAGCGGAATCTGCTCGTCGATCAATCGGGCCATCAGGCGCGGGTCTTCCGCGGCGCGCACGCCGTGGTCGATGCGCAGCACCTTCAGCAGGTCCAGCGCTTCCCAGATGTATTCCGGCGGGCCTTCTTCGCCCGCGTGCGCCACGGCCGGCAGCCCTTCGGCGCGGGCGCGGTCGAAGACGCGCTGGAACAGCCGCGGCGGAAAGCCCTTTTCGCTGCTGTCCAGGCCCACGGCGATGAAGGCGTCGCGGTAGGGCAGCGCTTGTTCCAGCGTGCGCATGGCCTGCTCTTCGGGCAGGTGGCGCAAAAAGCTGAGGATCAGGCCGCTGCTGATGCCCAGCTTCTTGCGGCCGTCCTCCAGTGCCTGGCTGATGCCGCCCAGCACGGCGGCGAACGGCACGCCGCGGTCGGTGTGGGTCTGCGGATCGAAGAAGGGTTCGGTATGCACCACGTTCTGCTCGTGGCACTTGACCAGGTAGTCCCAGGTCAGGTCGTAGAAGTCCTGTTCGGTGCGCAGCACGTCGGCGCCCAGGTAGTACAGGTCCAGGAATTCCTGCAGGTTGCCGTAGTTATAGGCGCCGCGCAGCGCATCGATATCGGGCCACGGCAGCGCCACGCCGTTGCGGCGGGCCAGCCGGAACAGCAGCTCGGGTTCCAGCGAGCCTTCCAGGTGCAGGTGCAGTTCCGCCTTGGGCAGGGCATTGAGCCAGTCGTACATGGATGGGTGCTCCTAATCAGTGTTAACAGGCGCTGGATGGGGGGCTTGAGCCATAACGGCTTGGGCCAGCTTGGTCTGGGCCGTCGTGGCCTGGGCCGCAATGGCCTGGGCCAGCGTGTCTGCGAAGGCGCGGGCCTGGCGGGTGCTGGGCCGGTCGCGGCGCCAGATGGCGGCCAGCGGCGATTTGCGCAGGGCGGGGCGGGCTGCCAGCACCACGACTTCGCCGCGCGCCTCGCGCACCACCGCGACGCTGCCCGGCAGCATCCACAGGTAATGGCCTTCCAGCAGCATTTCACGGCCGAATTCCAGCGACAGGGCGCCGATCATATCCGGAATCGGCAGGCCGGCCTGGTGCAGCAGCATTTCCAGCTCGCCGCGGATGCGGCTGCCGGGCAGGGCGGTGATCCACGGATAGGCCACGCATTCGGCCAGGTCGGCATCGGGCCGGCCCGCCAGCGGATGGGTCGGCCCGCAGGCCAGCACCACGGCGTCTTCCAGCAAGGTGGCCGACCGATAGACCTGCGGATTGACCGTGGACGAAAAGCGGCTGATCAGCACGTCCAGCGCGCCTGCGTCCAGGTCTTCGATCAGGCGTTCGTGCGTGCCGATCTCAAGCGTAAGCGTGATGCGCGGATAGGCCTGGCGAAAGCGCGTCGCCGCCTGGGCCACGGGCCAGCCGGCGAACATGGAAAAACAGCCCACGGTCAGGCTGCCTTCGTCGCCGCGGGATAGCGCGGCCAGGTCGATCTCGGCCTTGCGAAAGCCCGTCAGCAATTGGCGCGCATGGCGGCACATGGCCTCGCCCAGCGGCGTGCAGCTGGTGCCGCGGGCCGTGCGCTCGAACAGCCGCGCACCCACCAGTTCCTCGATTTCGGCGATGGCCCGCGACAGGCCCGACTGCGTGCTGTGCAGTTGCGTGGCCGCCTTGGACAGGTTGCCCAGCTCGGCCACCGTCAGCACGATTTCCAGGTGCCGGGTGCGGAGTTTTCCTTTGAAGGGCGTCATGGGGGCGGCGGGTGAAGGGCAATCCGCCGATTATTCCCCCCCGCCACGGCCTTGGCAACGCGGGGTTTCGGTATAGTGCGTGGCCATGGGACACAACACGATGGTAATAAAGATGGCGTTGGCGGCCACGGCGCTGGCCAGCCTGTCGGCCTGCGGCGTCTCCACCGTGGACGACGTACGCGTGACCTGGCCGGATTTCAAGCAGGGCGCGCCGCTGGTGCTGCCGTCGGACCCGGCCCAGTGCCCGGACCTGTCCGGCACGTATCTCGCGGCTGGCGAACTGCGCGGCGGCGAGGCGTCGTCGGCCGGTCTGTCCGACCTGCAGCGCTTTCTGGCCAACGCGCTGGCGCTGCCGGGTCTGCAAGACACCGCCGAACGCCAATGGCAGCCCACGGCCGCGGCCCGCGTCACGTTCAACCGCGTGCCCGAGGGCTGGCGCATCCTGGCAGACGACGGTCGGGGCGAGGGCAATGAAACGCTGCTGCGGCAACGCGACGGGGCCGCCGACCCGGATCCTGTCAATCCCGCCGACCCGCCCCTGTTCGGCGCCAGCCGCTATACCGGCTGCACCCAGGGCCGCTTCTGGGTGACGGCGCGGCGTGACTGGCATCAATACGAATCCATGGGCGTGTACCGCTACGTAGCACTGCTGCGGCCGCAACAGGGCGGGCTGCTGGTCAGCGTGCAGCGCGAATCCCACAGCATCGGCCTTTTGCCGTGGTATTCGTCCGATAGCGACCAGGCGCAATACTGGTTTGCGCCGGCGGCTGCGCGTCCATGAGGCGCATGAGCGCCCGACGGCGAGCGGATCGAACCGCTAGGGACGCGGCTTGACGAGCACGGCGGCCTCTTCCGACGGGGCGGTGCCCGCGCGTTTCGTGTCCGGACCGCTGCGCGGCCACGTGCTCGAAATGGTGCTGACCGGCTGGACCAGCATGCTGGCCGTCTTCGGCGTGGAATTCCTGACCCTGCTCTATCTGGGCACGCTGCGCGACGAAACGGTGCTGGCGGCGGTGGGCTTCGGGTCGATGACGCTGTTCACTGTCATCTCGGTCGCCATGGGCGTGACGGTGGGCGGCGTGGCGCGGGTGTCGCGCGCGCTGGGGGCGGGCGATCCACGCGAAGCGCGCCGCATGGCGGCGGCCTCGCTGGTGCTGATGGCATTGGCCATGGCCGTGTCCGCGGCGCTGTACCTGGCGGCCATCGGTCCGTTCACGCAGGCCATCGGGCTGGCGCCCGACGTGCGGGCGCGGCTGCTGTCCTACGTGGCCATCACCGCGCCGTTCGCCACCGTGATGGGCCTGGGCATGATGCTGTCCAACCTGCTGCGCGCCGCCGGCCATGGCCGGCAATCCATGTGGGTGCTGCTGGCCGGCACCGCCACCGTGGCGGTGTTGGATCCGCTGGTGATCTTCGTGCTGGACGGCGGCATGGTCGGGGTGGCCTGGGCCGGTGGCATCGGCCGCGTGGCGACGCTGGTACTGGGCGGCTGGCTGGTCTTCGGCAAGCACCGGCTGGTGGCGCGCCCCGAGCGGGCACGCCTGGGCGCCGACCTGGCCGCCGTGGGCCGCATTGCCTTGCCCGCCGGCCTCAGCGCGCTGGCCACGCCCGCCGCCGTCATCTTCACCGCGTCCACTTACGCCGGCTTCGGCTCCAGCGTCATGGCCGGGGCCACCGTGGTGGACCGGGTGCTGCAACTGTCGTATTCGATGTTCTTCGTGCTGCCCGGCGCCATCGGGCCGATCCTGGGGCAGAACCTGGGGGCGGGGCAGTGGGACCGGGTGCGCCGTACTGTGCGCCTGACCGCCGCCATGGCGCTGATGTATGGTTTTGGCGCCGCGTTGCTGCTGGCCCTTCTGGGGCCGTGGATCGCCGATCTGTTCCAGGTGTCCGGCGAAGGTCGCGAGCTGGTGCTGTTCTTCTGCCGCTACGGCAGCTTCGCCTGGGCGGTCAATAGTCTCTTTTTCGTGTCCATTGCCGTCTTCAATAATCTTGGCCATGCCACCTATGCCACCGCCATCGGTTGGCTGCGCGCCACCGTGGGCACGTTGCCGTTCGTCTGGCTGGGGGCGCACTATGGCGGACCCGAAGGCGTACTGCTGGGTCAGACCCTGGGCTTTGCGCTGTTCTCGCTGCTGGCGATGGCGCTGTGCGTGCGCGTGCTGCGCCGCCCGCCGGCGGGCATGCGGTAACGATCTCTTTCGGGCTGACGGGGCGGTCGTTACCGATGGATAAATCGGTGCCACTGGGTTCGATTTCGGCGGCCGGTCGGGGTACGATCCGGGCTGACTCCGATTTTTCAGGATTGCCATGCGTCAGCATTCCCTTCGCGCCCGAATTGATCCCTTTGCCCGCGTGGTCCTGGCCGCCGCATTCTGCGCCGCCGCCACGGGCATCGCCCAGGCCGAGGGGCCCTCGTCGGCCACGGGCTCGCGCAGTTCCGCCAGCCAGCCGGCGCCCGCGCCGGTGCTCACGCCCAAGCGCAGCTTCGATGACCCGGCAACCACCTCGGCAACCACCCCGGCCGCGCCCGCCGCCGCACCGGCGCCTGCCGCCGACCCCGATTCGTCCTTGCCTGGCTTGCCGTCGCGCACCCGCGTGCCCGATGCGGCCCCCGCGCCTGCGGCGGCCCCCGCCGCGGCGCCGGCACACGCCGCGCCTGCTGCCACGGCCACCCCGGCGCCCGCCGCCGCGCCTGCCCCGGCACCCACGCCTGCCGCATCCGCCACGTCGCCCAAGGTCATCATCCCGACCGAACTCGACACCAAGGCCTGCATCGCCAAGCTGCGCAAGGGCGCCACGGCCAACGGGCTGACGGTGGCCGACTGGGACAAGTACACGGCCAATGCCAAGCTGCTGCCCACCACCGTCGCGTCCGCCCAGGGCCAGCCCGAAGGCCGCGAGTCCTGGTGGGACTACATCGCCAAGACCGTCGACGACGAACGCGTCAGCGACGGTCGCGGCGTGCTGGCCAAGTATGGCAAGCAGCTGGACGCCATCAGCCAGCAATACCAGGTAGACCCGGCCACGCTGGTCGCCATCTTCGGCATCGAGACCAACTATGGCCGCCAGGTCGGCAAGACCGACGTGCTCAACGCCTGGCTCACCCGCGCCTGCACCGAAAACAAGACCCTGTGGGAAAAGAACGCCTACGCGTCGGTGCGCCTGCTGCGCGACGGCGTGGTGCAGCCCGACAGCTTCGTGGGTTCCTGGAGCGGCGCCTTCGGCATGACCCAGTTCATCCCGACCTCGTTCTACGAACTGGCCGCCGATGGCGACGGCGACGGCAAGATCGATCTCTACAATTCGCTGCCCGATGCCCTGGCGTCTACCGCCAATCACCTGCGCAAGCGCCGCGCCAAATGGACCCACGGCCTGCCCGCCGTGGTCGAAGTGCGCGTGCCGGCCGATGTGGCCGCCGCCATCCCGCCCGCACCGGACGCCGAATACGTCGGCTCGCAAGACCGCCGCAGCATCGCGCAGTGGGCCCAGGCAGGCCTCAAGCAGGGCAATGGCTCGGCACTGAAGCTGGCCTCGGGCAACGACGAACAGGCCTATCTGTTCGCGCCCACCGGCGCCACCGGCCCGATATTCCTGGCCACGGTCAATTTCGACGCGATCCTGCACTACAACCAGTCGCGCCGTTACGGGCTGGCGGTGTCGCTGCTGCTGAACCGCCTGCAAGGCGGCCCGGCGCTGGCCACCGCCTGGCCCACCGATGACCCCGGCCTGTCGCGCGCCCAGATCAAGTCGGTGCAGGAAATGCTTATCAGCCTGGGCTACGACATCGGCATCGCCGACGGCATCCCCGGCGCCAAGACGCGCGATGCGGTCCGCGCCGAACAGGAAAAGCGCAACCTGCCGCAGGACGGCCGGGTCGGCAAGCGCATCTACGACGCGCTCAAGACATCGGGCGACGTCAAGGCCAAGCCGGGCGCCTGAAGGATGGGGCTTACGCCGTGACACTGCTGCCCGAATCGTTCGTCACCGCCCGCTTGCGCGCCGAGCGCATGTCGCAGACGCATCTGTCGTTCATCACCGCGATGCACGCGGACGCCGCCCTGATGGCCACAATGGGCGGCACCCGCGATGCCGCGTCCAGCCGGCGCTATGTGCAGCACAACCTGCTGCATTGGGCCGAGCAGGGCTATGGCATGTACGTGCTGACGGAACGCGACACCGGCGCGCTGGCGGGGCGCGCCGGGCTCAAGCTGGCAGTGTCGGGCAAAGTGGAACGGGTCGAAATCGCGTACGCCTTCCAGGCGGCCTGTTGGGGCCGCGGTTACGCGTCGGAAATCACCCGGGCGCTGCTGGCGTTGGGCTTCGAGCGCCTGCCTGTGCAGGTCCTGAGCGCCGTGGCGGTCGTGACCAACCCGGCCTCGCTGCGCGTCATGGAAAAGTGCGGGCTGCGCTGGATCGAAACCACCGGCGAAGGCGACGCCCGCAAGCTGCGCTATGAAATCCGGCGCGAGCAATGGCAGGCGTTGGCGTCCTGTGACGGGGTGGCGCCCTTGGCGGGATCTTTGCCGGAACCAGCGGAAAAGCCCGCGACGGGCGAGGCGCCCGCGCATCGGGCCGGCGGCGCTAACATGGCGTCATGAATGCCGTTTTGAAATCCGCCATGACTACCCGCGACATCCCGCCCGCAATCGACGACGATCCCCCGCCCGTTCCCCCCGAAGCGCCCGCACCCGAAGAATGCTGCAACAGCGGCTGCATTCCCTGTGTGTACGACACCTATAACGAAGCGATGGACGCGTACCGCGACGCGCTCAAGGCCTGGCGCGCGCGCCACGGCCAAGCCTAGCAAGGCAAAGCCGGGAAGAGGGGAGGAGGGGACTACCCCGCTGGGGGCTACGCAAGCGTAGCCACTGGGCCGTTCAGCCCGCCAGCTTCATGTGGATGATTGGCCGCGGCCGGCCGGCCGCGTCGGTTTCTGACCGGCCCACGTCCTGGAACCCATAGTGCTTGTAGAAGCCGTGGGCCTGGGGGTTCTGTTCGTTGACGTCCACCTGCAGGCTGCCGTGCAGCGACAGCGCAAAGTTCAGCAGGCGGCGGCCCGCCCCTTTGCCGCGCTTGTTGGCGTCGACGAACAGCATTTCGACCTTGTTGTCGTTCAGGCCCATGAAGCCGGCGACTTCGCCGGCGTCGTCTTCACAGACCCAGACGCGTACCGACGGCAGGTAGGTGTTGAGCACCTGCGGGTACATGGCCTGGATTTCCTTTTCGGTCAGGAACGTATGGGTGGCCCGCACCGAACGAAGCCAGATGTCCACCAGGGCGAGGTCGTCGCCGTGGTTGCGTTCTCGGATGTTCATGTCAAGCGCTACAAGCCCGATCGGTAGATGTCAGTGGCCGCCAAGACGGTTTCCATTTGCACAGTATGCGCGAAAACGAAACGGTCCCCGTACACGGTTTCATCCGGAAACTCGGAAATCAACGCCATCGGCAGCTCTTCCCGGTCGGTCTCCGTGACCTGTACGGGGATGCCGTTCAGCACATCGAATCCGGTTTCGAGTGCGTGGGCGTGGAATAGTTCAAGTTGGCGGGCGTTGAATTCCACCAGGCCCGGCACGTTGCGGGCCAGGCGCGCCGTCACGCCTTCGATCAGGCGGCGGGCGCGTTCGCTCCAGCCCGGGTGGTGGCGCAGCACCAGGAAAAAGCCCTTGGGCACCGTCCACAGTTCGAAATGACGCGGCAGGTAGCCCGACAGGGGACGGGTCCACTCGTGCGCCGGATAGCCGTGCAGGTTGATGTGCAGTTGCGCGCCGCTGATGGCGTGCGCCTGGTGGCGGCCGTCGCGCTCGAAGAACGGCGCGTGTTCGCGGTAGGCGATGTCGTCGCCCAGCGCGCTGTAGCGCGACGCATGCAGCATGTGGCGCGGATGATGTTCGCGCAGGCGGTTGAACAGCGCATAGCCATCGGGGTTTTCCGAGGCGATCAGCGCAAAGTGGGCATCGCCGCGGGCCTTGAGCGCTTCGGCTGCGCGCAGCGCGCCGACCACACCGGACGTTTCGTTGGCATGCTGTGCGCCCGAAATGAACACCGCAGGCCCCGGGCCACGCAGGTAGGTGCCCAGCACCGGACGGCCCTGGCGCGACACGGCCTGGAATTCGTCGCCAGCCAGCGCGGCCACACAGCCGGCAATCTGCGCGGCGGGCAGCGGCTCACGTTGCTGGGCCAGCGGCGTGGCGAGCGGTGCGGGCGTTACCGGCGCGGGCGGCGCAAAGGGCTCCAGCGTCATCATCACGCGCGCCGCGCCATCGTGGCGGCGGACATCGGGAATGATCTGGCCTGGCTGCAGGCCGCGGTCGCCGGACGGGCGGCCGGAATGTTGCTGGAAGTGTTCCAGCAACGAGAAATACAGGTCCTCGTGCAGCGCCTCGAAGGTGCTGACGATTTCTTCGTCCACCGGCAGGGCGAAGTCCATGCCCGGCAGGTCGACGCGGATTTCCAGGCGGTCGAAGTACGGTTCGTGCGCGCCCCAGGCATGCTGGCGCACGGTATCGACGACGCTGCGGAAGGCTTGCTGGTATTCGGTGGCCTGCGGGCCGTCGGTCTGCACGGCGCCGTCGGCGTCGCACACGCGTAGCCAGCCGGTGGGCGACAGTTCGGGCGTGCCGTCCTGGGCCTGGCCAAGCTGGTTGGGGGCGAATACGCGCGTCTCTACGCGGCGGCCGTCGGCATAGGCCAGGGTGACGTCGTAGTGCAGGTCCGACGCGCCCGCGCGCATCGCGACGCGCACGCCGGGCAGCAGGGCGACCAGCGGATACGCTTCCAGCGTGAAGCGCTTGGCCTGGGCGTGTTCGTGCAGCGGGTAGCGCAGGTCGACGGACACCAGGCCGTCGCGCTCAACTTCTTCCAGGAAGTAATGCACCAGCGGCTTGTAGGCACTGCGAAAACGCGCCGTGACGCCCGCCTGCGCCAGCCGGGCCTCGGCCTCGCGACGCGCGTCGACGCCCTCGAACAACCACCCCTCGACCGCCGCCCCACGCCAGGCCGGCGCCTTGTAGGCGTGGATCCACGCGTCAAGCGTGCGGTCGAATGTCTTTTCCAGCAAAACCATCGTCAGTAATCCTTTAGACCTTTCCAGTGGGATCCAGGCGGTCGCGCAGCCAGTCGCCCAGCAAATTCAGGCCCAGCACCGTCAGCATGATCGCCAGCCCCGGAAACACGCTGACCCACCAGGCCGTCTGCATGTAGGTGCGGCCATCGGCAAGCATACCGCCCCAGCTCGGAATCATCGGGTCCACGCCCAGCCCCAGGAAGGTCAGGCTGCTTTCCAGCAGGATGTTGTTGGCGACGTTCAGCGTCATCAGGATCACCAGCGGGCCCAGCAGGTTGGGCACGATGTGATGGCGGATCATGGCCAGGTCGCGCACCCCGAAGGCGCGCGCGGCCAGCACGAACTCGCGTTCACGCAGCGCCAGCACCTGTGCCCGCACCAGGCGCGCATACTGCACCCACTGCGAAATGATCATGAAGAAAATGACGTTGAACAGCCCGCCGCCCAGGATGGCGATGAAGGTGATCGCCACCAGGATGAACGGCAGCGCCAGCTGCACGTCGGCAAAGCGCATCACGATCATGTCCCAGAAGCCGCGGTAGTAGCCGGCGATCAGGCCCATGACGATGCCCAGCAGCGCGCCGCCCAGCACCGAAATGAAACCGACCATCAGCGAGATCTTGCCGCCCACGATCACGCGGGCCAGCACGTCGCGGCCCAGCGGGTCGGTGCCGAAGGGGTGGGCCGCGGTCGTGAACGGCGCGGTCAGGCGGGCGGCCAGGTCCATGGCTTCGCCGCCATCGGGAAACAGCCAGCCCGAGGTCAGCACCAGAAGGACCATGAGGCCGGTGAGCACGGCGCCCAGCACGAATTCCAGCGAACGGTAGCGGCTGCGCGGCTTGGGGGCCGCGGGCGCGGCGGTGGGAGTGGTGGTCTGCATAAGGCTTAGCGCGTGCGGATTCGGGGATCGACGATGCCGTAGGCGATGTCGACGATCAGGTTGACCAGGACGATGACGGCGGCCAGCACGGTGACCGTGCCTTGCAGCACCGGGTAGTCGCGGCCGGAAATGGCGTCGAACGCCAGCGTGCCCAGGCCGGGCCAGTTGAACACCATCTCGATGACGACGATGCCGCCGATCAGGCCGCCGAACTGCAGGCCCAGGTAGGTGATGAGCGGAATCGCGCAGTTGCGCAGCGCGTGCTTGTACAGCACCACGCGTTCTTTCAGGCCCTTGCTGCGCGCCACCATGATGTACTGCGCGGACAGCGTTTCCAGCATGGTGGTGCGCACCAGCCGGATATTGGTGGCCGACAGGATGATGGCCATCGTCAGCGATGGCAGCACCAGGCTGGCCGGACCGCTCCAGCCGGACGGCGGCAGCAGCGGGAAGGTGATCGACAGCAGCAGCACCAGCATCAGCGCCAGCCAGAAATTGGGGAACGACAGGCCCACCAGCGACAGGATGCGGATGGTCTGGTCGGTGGCCTTGCCGCGCTTGATGGCGGCCTGGATGCCTAGCGGCAACGAAATCAGGATCGACGCGATCAGCGACGTGAAGGCCAGCATCAGCGTGGCGGGCAGGGCGTCGCCGATGAGCTTGGCGACCGGCGTGCCGCCCATGAAGCTGCGGCCGAAGTCGCCGTGGAGCAGGCCTTGCATGTAGCTCAGGTATTGCACGTGGAACGGCCGGTTCAGGCCCAGCGCCTGGCGGATGTTGGCCAGGTCCTGCTCGGTCACGCTGCCCGAGCCCTGGCTGAGCATCAGCGCGGGGTCACCGGTCAGGCGTACGGCGTAGGAAACAAGCAGCGTCACGGCCACGATCACGAAGACCGCCTGCAACACGCGTTTAATCAGAAATCCGGTCATGAGGCGCCGCCCCGGTTTTCACCCGGGCGGGTCAGTGGTGTTAATGCATCAAGGCAAATACGCTAGCGGGATGCCGCGGAGCCGGCTTTGCCGGTCCGCAGGCATGCCCCCTTGAGGGGGAAGCGCGCAGCGCTTCGGGGGGGCTTACTCAACAGTGGTGTCGACGAAGCGGAAGCGGATGTCGCCCGGGACTTCCAGGTTCTTCACGCGCTTGTTCACGCCCACGATCGTGTTCAGGCTGTACAGCGGCAGTTCCAGCGCCTGGTCGGCCACGTAGCCGGCGATCTCCTGCAGCATGGCTTCGCGCTTCTTCACGTCATAGACGGTGCGCTGGGCTTCCAGCATGGCGTTCAGCTTGGCGTCGTTGTCGTACGGGTTCCACTTCTGGCCCGAGTGATACATCAGGTAGGCCGTGTTGTCGTAGTCGTACGTCCAGCCGCCCCACTGGTTCTGCCACATCTCGCCGGTCTTTCCGCCGGGGATGATGTCGTTGAGCAGCACGCCGGTTTCGTACGGCTTGATGGTGGCGCGCACGCCCACCGCCTGCAGGTAGCCCGACACCGCCTGGGCCACTTCGCGGAAGTTCGAATCGCTGCCGCGCACGTCGATCTGCACGGTGGCGCCTGCCTTGATGCCGGCGCCGGCCAGCAGCTTCTTGGCTTCGGCGGGGTTGAACGGCAGGGGCTTCTGGTCGGGGTTGTAGCCGAACGACTGCGGGCCCTGGAAGCTGGCGATGGTCTTGGCCTGGCCCAGCAGCAGCTGCTTGACGATGGCGTCGCGGTCCACGGCCATGATCAGCGCGCGGCGCACGTCGCGGTTCTGCGTGATGCCGGTCTTGGTGTTGTAGCGCAGCGCGAAGGCCACGGGGCCGCCGGTGGAAATGACGTCGGCGTTGCCCGACTTCTTCACGGTCTCGATCAGGCCCAGCGGGATCAGCGTGGCGACGTCGATGCGGCCGGCTTGCAGCTCGGCCACCTGGGTGCCCGGTTCGCCGATGAAGCGGTACACCACCTTGTCCAGCTTGGGCTTGCCGCCCCAGTAGTCGTCGTTGCGCGCCAGGGTCACGTTGACCTTGGGCTGGTAGCTTTCGAACTTGAACGGGCCCGTGCCGACCGGGTGGGTGTTGAAGTTGTCTTCGCCCTTTTCCTGGATGTACTTGGGCGGTACGATCATGGCGCCGTAGCCGGCCAGCTTGGTCAGCAGTACCGGGTCCGGCTGCTTCAGGATGAAGTCGACGGTGTATTCGTCCACCACCTTGATCTCGCCGATCGAGTCGTAGTTGGACTTTTGCGGGCCCTTGGCGCCTTCGGCGCCCAGCAGGCGTTCAAAGGTGAACTTCACGGCTTCGGCGTTGAAGGGTTCGCCGTTGTGGAACTTCACGCCCTGGCGCAGGGTAAAGCGCAGGCGCTTGTTGTCATCCAGGTATTCCCACTTGGTGGCCAGGCCCGGTTGCAGCTTCAGGTCGGCGCCGCGCATCGTCAGGCCGTCGTACAAGTTGCTGCCGACCGAACCCCAGAAGGTCACGAAGGTGTCGATCGGGTCCCAGCTGCCCGGGTCCTGGTTGATGGCCACGTTGAGCGTGCCGGCGGCTTCGGCGGTCGACAGGACCGCGGGCAGCGCGCCGCCCAGCGCCAGGGCCAGGGCGGTGGCGGTGAAGGTTTTGCGTAGGGAGAGCATGTTCAACTCCAGGGACGGGAAATCGGGCGGGCCGACGTGAAAAAGGGGAAGGTCAAGCGGCGCGGGCCACACGGTGGCCGGGCGCGAATTCAACCAGGGGAATGATCGCGGGCTCGTCGCCCACGCGCCGCACCGGGCTGGGGATCTCGCCCTCGATCAACGAGGTATCGATGTGGCGGCCCGGTTCGGCCACCGGCACGGCGGCCAGCAGCTTGCGGGTGTAGGCATGCTGCGGCGATTCGAAGATCTGGCGGCGCGTGCCCAGCTCGACGATCTGGCCCAGGTACAGCACCGCCACGCGGTGGCTGACCTTTTCCACCACCGCCATGTCATGGGTGATGAACAGGTACGACAGGCCACGGTCTTTCTGCAGGTCCATCAGCAGGTTCAGGATCTGCGCCTGGATCGACACGTCCAGCGCCGACACCGATTCGTCGGCGATGATCAGCTTGGGGTTGCTGGCCAGGGCGCGCGCGATGCACACGCGCTGGCGCTGGCCACCCGAGAATTCATGCGGATAGCGGCGGGCGTGTTCGGGCTTCAGGCCCACTTGTTCGAGCAGTTCGCCCACGCGGCGGGCGATGGCGTCGTCGCCCGTCAGCAGGCCGTGGGTGCGGATCGGTTCGGCGATGCTGAACGCCACCGTCTTGCGCGGGTCCAGCGAGGCGTACGGATCCTGGAAGATGTACTGGATTTCCTGGCGCAGGCGCTGGCGGCCGGCGCTGTCCATCGAAAAGATGTCCTGGCCGTTGTAGCGCACCGCGCCGGAAGTCGGCGCCACCAGTTGCTGCAGCGTCTTGCCGATGGTGGACTTGCCGCTGCCCGATTCGCCCACCAGCGCCAGCGTCTCGCCGGGGTAGACGTCAAAGCTCACTTCTTCCACCGCGTGCACACGGTGCGTGACGCGGCCGAACAGGTTGTGGCCTACATCAAAGCGGGTGGTCAGCTTTTCCACGCGCAGCACCGGCTCGTCGTAGCGGGCGGTGTCCTGCTCGCGGGTCTCGCCCACTTCGCGCAGCGTGTCGCCTTCCAGCACGGTCTGCGGCGTGCGCAGCGGCAGGTCGCGGCCGGTCAGGCTGCCCAGGCGCGGCACTGCCGCCAGCAGCGCGCGGGTGTAGGGGTGCTTGGGCGCGCGGAAGATCTCTTCCACGGTGCCTTGTTCGACCTTCTTGCCGCGCAGCATCACCACCACGTCGTCGGCCATCTCGGCCACCACGCCCATGTCGTGCGTGATGAAGATGACGGCCGTGCCCAGGTCGCGTTGCAGTTCGCGCACGGTGTTCAGGATCTGCGCCTGGATGGTGACATCCAGCGCGGTGGTCGGTTCGTCGGCGATCAGCAGCCGCGGCTGGCACGACAGCGCCATGGCGATCATCACGCGCTGGCGCATGCCGCCCGACAATTGGTGCGGGTAGCGGTCCAGCAGCTGCTCGGCATCGGGCAGGCGCACTTTTTCCAGCAGGGCGCGCGCCGATTTGCGCGCGGCCGAACGCGACAGCTGCTGGTGCAGCATGATCGCTTCGATGATCTGGTCGCCGATCGTGAACACCGGGTTCAGCGAGGTCATCGGTTCCTGGAAGATCATCGCGATGTCGTTGCCGCGGATCGCGCGCATCTGTTCGTCCGACGCGGCGGTCAGGTCGACTTCCTGGCCGGCGCTGTTCTGGAACAGGATCTTGCCGGTGGTGATGCGGCCGTTGTTGTAGTCCGTCAGCCGCATGATGGCCATGGACGTGACCGACTTGCCCGAGCCGGACTCGCCGACGATGGCCAGCGTCTTGCCCGGCCGCACGTCGAAGTCCAGGTCCTCGACGGCGCGGAACACGCCGTTCGCGGTGTTGAAATCGACCGACACGCCGCGCACGGACAGAAGCGGCTGGCTTGAAGAGGCAAGAGTGCTAGACAACGTAAATTCTCACAGCGAGGTGGCGGCGCGGGCAGCCTGGTCGTACAGGCCCGACAGGGCGCGCAGGGTATTGGCCAGCTGGCGGCTGGCGTCGTCCGCGGCGGGCGAATCGATGAACGGCTTGACCAGGCATTGCTCGCGCACTTCGGCGTAGCGCTGGATGGCGGCCGCGCCGGCGTCGGTGGTGGTGTAGACCACTTCCTTGCCGGTCTTGGCGCTTTGCACCACGCCCAGGCGCTCGAGCTTCTTGAGCGAATAGTTCACCAGGTGGGTGTCTTCGACATTGAGCGTGAAGCAGATGTCGGCCAGCTTCTTGCCGCGGCCACGGTGGAACACGTGGTTCAGCACCAGGATGTCCAGCGAGGTCAGTTCCGGCAGCCCGGCACAGGCCATGCAGCGCACCATCCAGCGGTTGAACGCATGCGACGCGATGATCAGGCCGAACTCCACCTCGGACAGCTCCGGGGCGGACGAGGCGAGATGGGAGGAGGAAACAATGGCGTCCCGGACGGAAACAGACATGGGCGGCTAGTTGGGGACGGATCGACAACAAAACGTTGGCGAATTATTGACGATTTGTCGATATGCGGGCATCGGGGATAACCCGTGGATATATGCCGCCCCGGGGCTTCATGACCGGTAGTTATCGTGGCCGCTAGCCGGGCGTACCGCCTTCGACCGTGCCCGCCAGTTGCGTCAGGTCGGGCGGGCGGTTCTCGATGATGGCTTCCATGCTGAAAAAGCCCGTCACCGTCGACAGCTCGAAATCGGTGATCAGCTTCTGGTAGAAGCGGTCGTAGCCCGCGATGCCGCGGCAGGTGACCTTGATCAGGTAATCCCAGTCGCCGCCGATGCGGTAGAACTCGGTCACCTCGGGCAGGCGTTCGACGTGGCGCCGAAAGCCGTCGGCCCAGTCCTTGGCGTGGTGGCTGGTGCGGATCATCACGAACACGGTCAGGTCCAGCCCCAGCGCGACCAGGTTGACCTGGGCGCGGGTGCCGCGAATGATGCCGCTGGCGTTCAGGCGCTGCAGCCGGCGCCAGCAGGCGTTCTGCGACAAACCGACCCGATCGGCCAGCTCGCGCTGCGACAGCGAACCCTCGCGTTGCAGGCAGGCGATGATACTTAGATCAAATTTGTCTATTTTTTCCATTACTTCGATCAAATGAACGGTTTTTGGTGATTTTCGCCAAAATTTAGGTGAGGTTTCAAATTTATTTCCACCGTATGATATTCCGAGATAAATCCCTGTCCTCGTCTCATCATCATGTCTACCCAAGCGACCCCGGCCACCACAGGGCCGTTGCGCCAGTTTCAAGAATCCCTTGCATCCCCCGACATCGCCGCCGCCCTTGCTGACGGGCTGATCGGCAAGGACGCCGTCATCGACGGCCCCTACGGCGCCAAGCCGCTGGTCTATGCCGACTACGTCGCGTCGGGCCGCGCGCTCATGCAGGTCGAACGCTTCGTGCTCGAGCACGTGCTGCCTTATTACGCCAACTCGCACACCGAGGCCTCGTACTGCGGCGGCTTCATCACGCGCCTGCGCCGCGAAGCCCGTGCCGTGGTCGGCCGCTGTTGCGGCGCCGGTGACGAACACGCGGTGATCTTCTCGGGCTCGGGCGCTACCCTGGGCATCAATCGCCTGGTGCACCTCTTGGGCGTGTCCGCCGCGGTGGCGGCCGGCCGCAAGGTCCGCGTCGTCATCGGCCCCTACGAGCACCATTCCAATATCCTGCCGTGGCGCGAATCCGGCGCCGAGCTGGTCTCGGTCGCCGAAAGCCCGCTGGGCGGCCCCGACCTGGCCGAGCTGGACGCCGTCCTGCAAGCCCCGGCCGGCACGCTGGTGGTCTGCGCGCTGTCGGCCGCGTCCAACGTGACCGGCATCGTGGCCGACGTCGCCGCGGTCACCCGCCGCGTCAAGCAGACGGGCGCGAAAATGGTCTGGGACTATGCTGGCGGCGCGCCTTACCTGGACATCCGCATGTCGCCCGTGGCCGATGCCCTGATCGACGCCATCGTGTTCTCGCCCCACAAATTCATTGGCGGCCCGGGCGCGTCCGGCATCCTGATCGTGCGCCGCGACGCCGTGGTGCCGGATACGCCCACGTTCCCGGGTGGTGGCACCGTCAAGTTCGTCTCGCCGGCCGGCCACGACTACAGCGCCAGCCTCGAAGCCCGCGAAGAAGCCGGCACGCCCAATGTGGTGGGCGACATCCGCGCCGCGCTGGTGCTGCTGGTGAAAGACGCGCTCGGCGCCGACTTCATGCAGCGCCGCAACGCCGACCTGGTGCAGCGCGCGCTGGCCCGCTGGCAGGGCGCGCCCCAGCTGGAATTGCTGGGGTCGCTGACCGCGCCGCGCCTGCCGATCTTTTCCTTTCGCGTACGCAACGGCCGCGGCGGCTTCGTGCACCAGCAACTGGTGACCCGCATGCTGAGCGACCGTTTCGGCATCCAGGCCCGCGGCGGCTGCGCCTGCGCCGGGCCGTACGTGCATCAGCTGCTGGACATCGATGCGGCCGAATCCGCGCAGATGCGCCAGGCCATTCTGGCGGGGCGTGAAATCGAAAAGCCCGGCTTCATTCGCCTGAATTTCAGTGTGCTGCTGGCCGAGGCCAAAGCTGATTTCATCCTGGATTCGGTGCTGGCGCTGGCGGCCGACGCCACCGACTTCGAAGCCGACTACGACTTCGATCCCAGCCGGGCGATCTTCTTTCCGCGCGTGGCCGAGGCAGAAGCCGTCGGCTGATCGGCGCGCTTGCCGGGGTTGCCCTGAACGTCGGCCGTGAATGCGGCCGACGTTTTCATTTGGGGGGTCATTTGGGCGGCGGGCTGCCGCGCGGGGTCAGGCTTTTCGTCACGGCTGCTTCATGTAGGGGCCGCAGGTGTCGATCCAGGCGGTCTTCTTCGCGGCCAGATTGTCCGGCAGCGTCGTCATGCGCTGCACCGTCTTGTCCGGAAACGCGCCGCCATTGCGCGCGCATTGCTCGTAGTCGTCCACCAGCGCGAATTCCATGTCCAGCAGGTCCAGGCGGCCCTGGCACAGCAGCGAGTTCAACTGGTGCAGGTTGGTCACTTCGCGCTTGGTCTGTACCGTGACGGCCTCGTTGTAGCGGGTGACGCTGGCGTCGAATTGCGCCACGCATTGCGCGTCGGTCTGCGCTGACACGGGCAGTGCCACGGCGAACAGCAATACGGCGAGCAAGGGCGCAGCATGGGGCGGGCGGTGCAGGGGCTGAGG
>ERZ1032107.68-NODE-68-length-22183-cov-12.239290_pt1 | contig 22183 bp, 23 predicted proteins | sample MGYA00516713_ERZ1032107 | MGnify/ENA primary metagenome ERZ1032107 (study PRJEB33718, sample SAMN03160116) | human skin metagenome | collected 2014-04-10 | study: EMG produced TPA metagenomics assembly of the PRJNA266117 data set (Human skin bacterial metagenome...
GATTTCTGCCTGTCTCGTGGGCTCGGAGATGTGTATAAGAGACAGGGATGTGGGGGGCGATGGCGGTCATGGTGAACGGAAAAAAAAGGAATTCGAAAAGAGAGCGTCAGGGGGATAACAGGCGTCAGACCTCGTGCCGCCCCGCCATTGCCGCGCAACAAAGATCAATCCGCGTGGGCTGAAGATCTTCGCCAAACCAGGCATTGATCGCGGCGCGGCGCTCGCCGACGTAGACGGGCGCGCCGGTGTCATCGAGCGTCATGCCCAGGTCATGCCCCGGCACCAGCAAGGTGCCGGGCCGCTTGCGCCACCACGCCCAGATGCGTTGCAGGCTGGCGTGGCTGGCTGCCGCATCGGCGGTGTCGGCGACTTGTCCGGAAAGCAGTTCGGCCCGGTTCTTGGCCGCGTCGCCGGAGAACAGCACCGCCTGGCGGGGATCGTCGACGTAGAACAGCAGATGGCCGGGCGTGTGGCCCGGCGAGGCGATGGCGGTGATGCCGGGCAGGAAGGTGTCGCCGTCCCCGATACGGCGAACGCGCGCCTGGCGGTTCAGTTCCTGCACGTACAGCTCGGGCAGGGGGTTGAAGCCCGGCGGTTGCGCGGCGGCCCATTCCAGTTCCTGCTGACCGATCCACACGGTGGCGTTGGGAAACAGGGTGAAGTTGACGGCGTGGTCGTAGTGGGCGTGGGTGAGCACGACGTCGGTGATGTCGGCGGGCGCGACGCCGCAGGCGTCCAGGTGCCTGGCCAACTGGTGCCGCACGCCAAAGGCGCCGACGTCGATCAGGATATTGTGGTTGGCCGAGCGCAGCAAGGTGCTGGTGCTCCAGCCCAGGCCGCCGTGGCAGACGGCGCGTCCCGGGTAGCCCTGAATCAGGATGTCGATCTGGTACATGGCGTCATTCCGCGGTGATGTGGGCGTCGGTGATCAGCGTGCGATAGCGTTGCAGGTCGTCGCGCAGCTGGCGCGAGAAATCGTCGGGCGTGCCGGCGACGATTTCGTTGCCGCCTTCGGTGGCCAGTTTACGTATCACCTCTGGGTCTTGCACGGCCTGCATCACGGCCTGGTGCAGCGTGGCGAGGATGCCGGGATCGGTGCCGGCCGGGGCCAGCAGGCCCTGGAACTGGGTGACGACGAAGTCGCGGTAGCCCAGTTCCTGCAGGGTGGGCACGTCGGGCAGGCTGGACGCCCGCCGCGGGCCGGTGACGGCGTAGGCGCGCAGCTTGCCGGACTGGATGTGCGGGGTGGCGGTCACCGTCGTGTCGAACGTGAAGGTCAGCTGGCCGCCCAGCACGTCGGTCAGGGCCTGGGCGTTGCCCTTGTAGGGCACGTGCGTCATCTGGGTGCCGGTCTGCAGCGCCAGCAGTTCGCCGGCCAGGTGGCCGCCGGCGCCCAGGCCGGCCGAGCCATAGGTGACGGCGCCGGGCTTCTTGCGGGCGGCGGCGATCAGGTCGTCAAGGCTGTGCAAGGGCGATTGCTGCGGCACGACCAGGGCGTACTGGTAGCTGGTGATCTGGCTGATGGGCGCGAAGTCTTTCAGCGGGTCATAGGGCGTTTTCTTGTACAGCGACGGGTTGACGACCAGCGGGCCGCTGGCGTCCAGCAGCAGCGTGTAGCCGTCTGGCGCGGCCTTGGCGACGAAGTCGGTGCCGATCATGCCGTTGGCGCCCGGCTTGTTCTCGACGACCAGGGTGCCCTTCAGGGTCTTGCCCATGTGCGCGGCGATGACGCGCGCGGTGATGTCGGCGGCGCCGCCGGCCACGTAGGGCACGATCAGGCGGATGGGCTGCCTGGGGTAGCCCGCGGCCGCGTCCGCGGCGTGGGACGCGGGGGCGGCCAGGGCGGCCAGCAACCCCAGTGCAAAGAAGGCTGAGCCTTTCATGATGTGTCTCCTCCGGGATGCGGGGCCGCGTCAGCCGTGGGGCTGGCCGGCGTGGCGGCGCAGCAGCGCCAGCACGTCGGGGGCGATGTCGATGCCGTGCTGGCGTTGGCGGGCCAGTTTGGCCAGTTCGATTTCGCCGGGCTGGATCACGGGGCGCTGCGGGTCGGCCGGCGGGCTGTCGTGCAGGATGGCGGCGAAGTCGTTCATGCGTTCGGCCAGCCATTGCGTCGAGCCCAGGCGGCGGGTGTCGATGAGCAAGAAGAAATGCCCCAGGTTCTGCGGTTCGTCGGGCGCGTCGACCCAGGATTTGACGTGGGTCAGGTAGGCCGCGTTGGAGAGCAGGCCGGCGAACAGGTCCACCATCAGCGCCAGGCCGTAGCCCTTGTGGCCGCCGATCGGCAGCAGGAAGCCGTCCAGGGCCGCTTTGGGATCGGTGGTGGCCTGGCCCTGGGCGTCGGTGGCCCAGGTGTCGGGGATGGCTTGGCCGGCCTTCAGTGCGTTGCGGATCTTGGCGCGGGCCACCACGCTCATGGCCATGTCCAGCAGGAAGTGCTGGCCGCCCGGGTTGGGCACGGCAAAGCCGATGGGGCTGTTGCCCACGCGGGCGTCGGTGCCGCCCCACGGGGCGATGGTGGTGGTGGCGTTGCTGCCGATGATGCTGGCGTAGCCGGCTTCGGCGGCGATCAGGCCGTAGGGCGAGATGGGGCCGAAGTGGTTGCTTTGGCGGGCGAAGGCGATGCCGACGCCGCATTCGCTGGCGGCCTGCATGGCGGCGCGCAGCGCATGCATGCCGACCAACGGGCCGACGCCGTTGTCGCCGTCCACCAGGCGCAGGGCGGGCGCGGGGCGGGTGACCTGGATGCGGGCCTGGGCATTGATGCCGCCGACCTGCAGGCGTTCGCCATACGATTCGATGCGCGACAGGCCGTGGGTGGACAGGCCGAACAGGTCGGCCAGCACCAGCACGTCGACGACGTCGGCGGCATCCTGGGGCGGCAGGCCCAGGGCCTGGAAGGCGCGTACGCCCAGGTCACGCAGGTCGGCTTCCGCGATGACGGCGGAGGCAGGGGAACGGGCAGGGGCGGTCGTGACGCCGGTGGGGGCAGCCATGGTCAAAGTCCTTGTGCAAACAGAAGAGGGGGCGGATGGGGGCGGGGCTATTGCGCGGAAATGTGCGCGTCGCGCACGACCTTGCTCCAGCGGCGTTCTTCGGCGTCGATGAAGGCGGCGAACTCGGTGGGGCCGGCGCCGGACGGCTCGGCGGCGTCGTGGGCCAGGCGCTGGTGCACGGCCTCGCTTTTCAGGGCGGTGTTGGCGGCGGCCTGCAGGCGCGCGACGACGGCATCCGGGGTGCCGGCCGGGGCCAGCAGGCCGAACCACTGCGAGCTCTCAAACCCGGCAAAGCCTTGTTCGGCCACGGTGGGCACGTCGGGCAGGATGGGCAGCCGGTGTTCCGAGCCCACCGCCAGGATCTTGATCTTGCCGGCCTGGGCGTGCGGCAACAGGCCCGGGATACCGGCGGCAGCCGCGTCGATGTTGCCGGCCAAGAGGTCGGTGACCTGGGCGCCGGTGCCCTTGTAGGGCACGTGCACCACATCGATGGCCGCGGCAGTCTTGAGCATTTCGAAGGCCAGGTGGCCGGCGCTGCCGTTGCCGGCCGAACCGTAGTTCAAGACGCCGGGCTTGGCGCGGGCCAGGGCGACGAATTGCGGCAATGTGGCGGCCGGCACCTTGTCGCCCACGGCAAACACCATGGGCAGCTTGGCCAGCAGCACGATGGGGGCGAAGTCGCGGCGCGGGTCGTACGACAGATTGGGCATCATGGTCGGGTTGACCGCCAGCGTGCCCACATGGCCCAGGATCAGCGTGTAGCCGTCGGGCCGGGCCCGCGCGACTTCCTGGGTGGCGATGGTGCCCTGGCCGCCGCCCTTGTTTTCGACGATGACCTGCTGGCCCAGGTCGCGCGACATTTCCACGGCCACGGCGCGGGCCACGACGTCGGAACTGCCGCCGGGGCCGTAGGGCACGAGCAGGCGGATGGGGCGCTGCGGCCAGGCGTCGGCGGCGTGGGCGGACGGCATGGCGGACAGCAGCAAGGGGGCGGTCGCAAGGGCCAGCGCGGTGCGCAGGCAGGCTCTCCGTAACGGCTTCATGGGGTGGGGTCTCCTGGTCTGGGCCGCTATTGGTTGCGGCTGGAAGACATCGTGCCCGGCGCCCGGAATCGAGTAAAGTGCAAAAATTAGTTCAATTCTTGATGAAAACGCATGAATTTCGATCTCGCGGATCTACGCGCCTTTCTGGCGGTGGCCGACCTGGGCAGTTTTCGGGCGGCGTCCGAGGCGCTGCATCTGTCGCAGTCCGCGCTGTCGCGGCGGGTGGACAAGCTTGAGGCGGCGCTGGGCGTGCAACTGATGACGCGCACGACCCGCAAGGTGGAACTGACCACCATCGGCCGAGGCTTCGTGCCCAAGGCCCGCAGCGTGCTGAACGAACTGGAAAGCGCGTTGATCGGCATTCGCGACGTGGCCGAGCGGCTGTCGGGCATGGTGACGATTGCCTGCGTGCCGTCGGCGGTGGCGTATTTCCTGCCGGATGTGATCCGGGAATATCACGCGCAATACCCGCGCATCCGCATCCGCATCATCGACGAATCGTCGTCGCAGGTGCTGACGGCGGTGGCGCGAGGCGATGCCGATTTCGGCCTGACCTACATCGGCGCCAACGACGCCGAGATCGAATTCAAGCCCTTGCTGGAAGAGGCCTTCGTGGCGGCCGTGAGCCGCAAGCATCCGCTGGCGCGGCGCAAGTGGGTGGGCTGGGCCGACCTGGAAGACCACCCGTACATCACGCTGGCCCAGGGCAGCGGCAACCGCTTCCTGATGGACCAGGCGCTGGTGCACAGCGGCTGCCGGCCGCGCCATTTCTGCGAGGTGCAGCACGTGCCGGCGCTGGTCAGCATGATCGAGGCGGGGTTGGGCGTGGGCGTGGTGCCGCGCCTGGCGATGCCGGGGCCGGAACATGGCACGCTGGTCAGCGTGCCGCTGCGCAACCCCACGGTCACGCGCACCATCGGCCTGATCCATCCGCGCGGCAAGGCGCTCAACCCGGTGGCGCGGCTGTTCTACGACCTGTTGGCGCAGCGGGTGGAAGCGCGCCAAAAATAACAGGCCGCCCGAAGGCGGCCTGTGTTTGCGATGCCGGGTGCGATGCGTGGTCCGATATCTACCCGACTCGCATCGGCGGCATCAAGCCGGAAAAACCGGCTCGCCCAGGTTCAGCATCAAGCGGTTGGCCCACGCAAAGATCGCGTCCGAATGTAGCAGGTCCAGCACCTCGCCTTCGGTCAGGCCCACGTCCTTCAGCGCCTGGATGCTGTCGGCATTGACGGCAGCCGGCGCGTCGGTGATCTGGATCGAGAACTTGCCGATCGCCAGTTCGCGCGCGGTGGTGCCGGCGGTGGCGGGGTCTTCGAACACCTGGGCTATCACGTCATTGCGCTTGGCCAGTTGTTCGAAGCGCTGCGCATGCACCGACGCGCAATACACGCAGCCGTTGACGCGCGACACCACGGTGGCGCCCAGCTCGCGCTCGGCGCGCGACAGGCCGCCCGGCGCATACATGATGGCGTTGAACGCCGTGGAGCGCTGGCGCAGGATTTCCGGCTGGTGCACCAGGAAGCGGTAGTAGTCCGAGACCTTGGCCTTGGGGTGGCTTTCTTCCAGCACGGCGATCTGGTCGGGCGTGGCCTTGTCCAGGTCGATGACGTCGAGCCAGGCCTTCCATTCCAGCGATTCGTTGGTGAAGCCGTGGTTCTTGATGACGTCGCCGGGCGCGGTGGCCGCGGTGTTGGCCGGGAAGGGCGCGGCGGGCGTGCCGGCGGCGCGGCCAGGTTGCTCGGCCAGCGACTTCATGGCGTCCAGGCCCGCCACCAGGCGCACCTGGTACGACAGGAAGGCGATCAGCTGCGACAGGGTCACCACCGCCGGCGTCGAGACACCCGCGGCCGGCAGGGTCTTGAGCGCGGCTTCGTCGCCTTCGACGGGCTTTTCGATCAGCTTGCGCGTGAATTCCAGGATGGCGGCCAGACGCGGATCGGCGGCGTCCGCGGGCTTGCCGGATTCGGCCACCTGGATGTCGGCGGCGTTGGCGCCCGCATCCACCAGGCGCTGGCGGTAGTGGGCGGCCAGCGCGGGCGACGGCGTCAGGCGCGACGCGTACAGCGCGACCAGCAGGCGCTCGGCCAGGGTCAGGCCGGGCAGCGCCGGGTCGAACAGGGCGTCGTAGCTGCCTTGCGTGGCGGCGGCGACCTTGTCGCGCTGGTGGCGCGCGGCGTAGGTGGTGCTGTCGGCCTTCAAGCCGACGAGCTGGTCAACGAGGTCTTTCGCGGCGTCGTAGACGATAGGTTGTTGTGCCATTGAGGGTGTCTCCTTGGGTGTCATTGAGCCGGCTTGGCGGGCGCGCGAGCCTTCACCGCCGCGTCCAGGAACTTCAACACGCCTTCCCAGGATTCCTGGTCGGCGCGGGCGTTGTCCTTGGGGTTGCCGCCGCTGGTGCTGATCTTGCCGGACACGGGGTGGGCGTAGACCAGCTGCGTGGTGGGCACGTACGGGAACAGGATGGAATGCCCGCCGTTCTCGTAGTCCAGCCACTTGACCGGGTACGGGTGCTGTACGTCAGCCAGCTTGTCCTGCACCATCTTCGAATACAGGCTGGACGGCCACGAGCCGTCGTCCGTGGCGGACAGCAGCATGACCGGGCCCTGGATGTCTTCGACGCGGATGCGGGCTCGCGCCACGGCGTCGGGGTCTTGCAAGGCCGTGAGGATGGCCTTTTCGTGGCGGTGCGGCGACGGGCCTTCGTCGAACGGCGCCCAGGTGGCGGTGCGGTTGTTTTCCCAGACGTGGGGCAACGGCTTGCCGCCCAGCAGCCAGGTCGGGCCTTCGCGGCCGATCTTCGGGTCGCAGGCGTTCTGGCCGCTGTGCACGACGGCACCGGGCACATAGGCCACCACTGCCGACACTTCGGTGGGGAAGGTGGCGCCCAAGAGCAGCACCAGTTCGCCGCCGCGCGACTGGCCGCTGATGGCGACGAAGTCGTGCTTGGGCTGGACCTTCTTGCGCAGCCAGCGCAGGCCGGTCTGGAAGTATTCCAGCGGGGTGTTCGAGATGTAGTCGGACAGGCCCGGCGCCTTGAAATACGCCAGCGCAAAGGCGGCATAGCCGCGCGAGGCATACAGCGCCGCGCGCGGTTCGTTGATGCCGCCGCCCGAGCCATTCAGGATCATCACGGCCGGGTGCGAGCCGGGCGTGGCGCCGGCCGGCAGGTACAGCGTGCCGACCAGGCCTTCTTCACGCACGTCGATGCGGGTGACGCCGTCGGCGGCCAGGCGCTGCACGAAGCGGCCCTGGGCCTGTGCACCCGCGGCGCGCACGACGATGTCGGTGACCAGGGCATCGGTGACCGGGTGGTTGAAGTGTTCGCGGCTGGGCGAGTCCACGGGCGACTGCGACCACACCAGGCCCATGGGCGACACGCCGGCGTAGTCGCCCGACGCCGGGGCGTCGCGCGACAGGTCGACCACGCCGTCCTCGCCCGCCACGAAGGCGGCGTGGCTTTGCCACAGCACGCCGTCGCGGCGGGTCAGGGCGGTGATCTCGACCGTCTGGCCGGGCGCGACGTGCTCGACCCGGATGTGGCGCGGCACGTCGATCAGGGCGTCCGCGGGGGTGATGGAAAGGGTCGGGACCATGGTCTTACTTGCCCGTGTCCTTGGTGACCATCATGGCCGCGGTGCGGTCGCTGGTCATCGGGGTGACCTTCAGGCCCTTCTTGGTGGCCCAGATGTTCTTGTAGTGGTACAGCGGGATGATGCCGACGTCATCGGCCACCAGCTTGACCGAGTCGCGCAGGATGGCTTCACGCTTGGCCACGTCGAATTCCGAGGTGGATTGGTCCAGCGCGGCATCGACCTTGGGGTTGCTGTAGTGGCCCCAGTTGGACGCGCCCAGGCCCTTCTTGGCGTCGACGGTGGCCAGGATGTTGACCAGCGCGTAGCTGGCTTCACCCGTGCCGTTGCCCCACGCCAGCATGCTGACGGCGAATTCGTTCTTGTTGGCGCGGCCCGAATACACGGCCCACGGCACGACTTCCACTTGCGTCTTGACGCCGATGCGGGTCCAGAACTGCGCCACGGCCTGGGCGGTTTCCGGGCCTTGCGGGTAGCGGTCGTTGGGCACGTGCATGGTCAGCTTGAAGCCGTCCGGAAAGCCCGCGGCCGCCAGCAGCTTCTTGGCCTGTTCGACATCGTTGGGGATGTCCTTCACGTCGGGGTTGTAGCCGAAGGTGCCCTTGGGCATCCACTGGTTGGCTTCGGTGGCGGCGCCTTGCAGGATGCGGTCGGCGATGGCCTTGCGGTTGATGGCCAGGTTCAGCGCCTGGCGCACGCGCACGTCCAGCAGCGGGTTCTTGTCCAGCGGCTTGCCGTTGTTGTCGGTGATGTACTGGTTGGGCGCAGGGTTGAAGCTGGGCTGCAGGATCATCACGCGCAGGCCGTCGTAGGGGTAGACGGACACGTTCGGGGCCTTTTGCAGCTTGGCCAGGTCAGACACCGAGACCTTGTCGATCACGTCCACGTCGCCGGCCAGCAGGGCGGCGGTGCGGGCAGCGGCGTTGTTGATGTAGCGGTAGTTGACCTTGTCCCAGGTGGCCTTTTCGCCCCAGTAGCCGTCGTTGCGTTCCATCAGGACGCGGTCGCCAGGGGTGTAGGACACGAACTTGTAGGGGCCGGTGCCGACCATGGCCTTGCCCGAGTTGTAGTCTTCGGTCGTCGACTTTTCGCCGACGTGCTTGCTGACCACGTGCACCGACGCCAGGTTCAGCGGCAGGTCGGGGTTGGGCGCCTTGGTCTTGACGATCAGGGTCAGCGGGTCCTTGGCGGTCATCGTGTCGATGGTGCGCAGGTAGCCGGCGTAGGTGGCCACGCTGCCGGGCACGGCGCGGGCGCGGGTGTAGGAATAGATCAGGTCGTCGGCGGTGAACGGCGTGCCGTCCTGCCACTTGACGCCTTCGCGCAGCTTGAATTCCCAGGTGGTGCTGTCCAGCGGCTTCCAGCTCACGGCCAGGCCGGGCTGCAGCTTGTTCCACTTGTTTTCGATCAGCAGGTCCCAGAAGTGCAGGGCCACCGAGCGGTCGCCGGCGTGGTTGTTCAGTTGCGGGTCCAGCGACGACAGCGGGTCGGCGAAGCCGATGGACAGGTTGTCGGCCGAAGCCGCGGCGGACACGCCCAGGATGGCGGCGGTCAGGGTCGAGAGAATCAGGCGTTTCATGTTCGGAGTCCTTGGTGAGGGGGAACGAGCAGTAAAGGTTCCATGGATCGCGGCGCAGGCGCCGCGGTCCGCGAGCGTCAGGCCATGTCGTTCAGGTGACAGGCGCTCAGGTGGTTGATGGCGATTCCCTTCAAAGTGGGAACCTCGGTTTTGCAGCGCGGCATCGCATGCGGACATCGCGGATGGAAGTGGCAGCCAGAGGGCGGGTTCAGCGGGCTGGGAATCTCTCCCTTGATGGCGGTAAAGGTCTTGTGGCGCGATTTCAGGTTGGGGATCTCGGCCAGCAGCGCCTGGGTATAAGGGTGGTTGGGGCGCTGGAACACCTCGTCGACCGTGGCCGTTTCCACGACACGGCCCAGGTACATGATGACCACGCGGTCCGACAGGTGCTCGACCACGCCCAGGTCGTGGCTGATGAAGAGATACGTCAGGTTCAGCTGTTCGCGCAGGTCCATGAACAGGTTCAGGATCTGCGCCTGGATGGACACGTCCAGCGCGGCCACGGCTTCGTCGCACACCAGCATCGACGGCTGCACCGCCAGGGCGCGGGCAATGCCGATGCGCTGGCGCTGGCCGCCGCTGAACTGGTGCGGATAGCGCTGGCGCAGCGCAGGGTCCAGCCCGGCGCGCTGCAGCTGGGCGCTGACGTAGTCGTCGAAATCGCCGTTGCCCACCAGCCCGTGGATGCGGGCCGCTTCGCCCACGATCTCGTCCACGCGCAGGCGCGGGTTGAGACTGGCGTAGGGGTCCTGGAAGATCATCTGCACTTTCAGGCGGGCGGCGTGGGCTTCGGCCGACGTCATCTCGGCCGGACGGCGGCCGTTGATCAATACTTCGCCGCCGGACGGCGTGAGCAGGCCCGCCGCGATCCGGCCCAGGGTGGACTTGCCGCAACCGGATTCACCGACCAGGCCGACCACTTCGCCGGGGTTCACGATCAGGTCGACGTGGTCGACGGCGCGCGTGACGGCCGGCGGTTTGGACAGGCCCAGGCGCTGCAAGGCGCGGCCGGCGGCGCCCACGGGGCGTTCGCCAAAGCGCTTGCTGACCTGGCGCAGGTCGATCAGGGGCGTGACGCCGGCTTGTGCGCCGGCCGTTGTGCTGTTGCCGGCCGTCGTGTCAGGCTTTGCTTGCAACGGCGTGCCGATAGCGGATTGCTGGCTCATGCCGCCACCTCGCGCAGTTGAATCGTCGGGTGAAAGCAGCGCACCTGGTGGCCGGGCAGCACGTCGGTGATGGCGGGCGCCTGGCCGCACTGCGCCGTGGCGCGCGCGCAGCGCGCCGCGAACGCACAGCCGGCGGGCAGGTTGAGCAGGTTGGGCGTCATGCCGGGAATCTGGCGCAGGCGTTGGCCGCGCTGGTTGTTGCTGGGCAGGCTGTCGATCAGGCCCACCGTATAGGGGTGCTGGGGGCGATCCAGCACGTCGTCGACCTTGCCGTGTTCGACGATGCGGCCGGCGTACATCACGGCCACTTCGTCAGCCAGGCCCGCCACCACCGACAGGTCGTGGGTGATCCAGATGAGGCTGGTGCCGTGCTGCTGCGCCAGCTTCTGCACTTCGGACAGGATCTGCGCCTGGATGGTGACGTCCAGCGCGGTGGTCGGTTCGTCGGCAATGATCAGGTCGGGGCGGTGCAGCATGGCGATCGCAATGGCCACGCGCTGGCGCATGCCGCCGGACAGCTGGTGGGGGTAGGCCAGCAGGCGTTCTTCCGGGCTGGGAATGCCCATCATGCCGAGCGTGTCGCGGGCCAGTTCGCGGGCCTGCGACTTGCTCATCTTGTTGTGGGCGCGCACCGTTTCGATCATCTGCACGTCCACCCGCAAGACGGGGTTCAGCGTCATCATCGGATCCTGGAAGATCATGGCGATGCGGTTGCCCTGCAGCTTGCGCAGTTCGCGCGGGGCCAGCTGGGTCAGGTCGCGGCCCTGGAACAGCACCTGGCCGCCGACCACGCGGCCTGGGGCGTCCACCAGGCCCATGATGGAAAAGCCGGTGACGGACTTGCCCGAGCCGGACTCGCCGACCAGGCCCAGGATCTTGCCGCGTTCCAGCGTGAACGACACGTCGTCCACGGCGGGCAGGGTGCCGGCGCGGGTGAAGAAATGGGTGCGCAGGTTGCGCACTTCCAGCGTGGCCGGTGCGGCCGGGTTCGATGCGGCGGCCGGCGCCGCGACGGGGCGGACGGCGGTCATTTGTGGGTCCTCGGGTTCAGCACGTCGCGCAGGCGGTCGCCCACCAGGTTGATCGCCACGATGGTGACGAGCAGCGCGATGCCGGGGTAGAAACTGATCCAGTATTCGCCGGACAGCATGTATTGGAAGCCGTTGGAAATCAGCAGGCCCAGCGACGGTTCGGTCACCGGCACGCCCAGCCCCAGGAAGCTCAGCGTGGCTTCCAGCGTGATGGCGCGCGCGATCTGCAAGGTGCCGATGACGATCAGCGGCGGCAGGCAGTTCGGCAGGATGTGCTTGAGCATGATCCGCCAGTTGGGAATATCCAGGCAGCGGGCGGCTTCGACGTATTCGCGGCGGCGTTCGACCAGGGCCTGGCCGCGCGCGGTGCGGGCGTAGTAGGCCCATTCCAGGATCACCAGCGTCAGCACCACGTTGCCCACGCCCTTGCCCAGGTAGGCCAGGATCATCATGGCCACCAGGATGGACGGGAACGACAGGATCAGGTCGACCAGGCGCATGATCAGCGCATCGACCTTGCCGCCCGCGTACGCGGCCAACAGGCCCAGTAGCGTGCCGATGATGCCGGCGATCAGGGCCGAACCCACGCCGACCATCAGGCTGATGCGCAGGCCATACAGAATGCCCGACAGCAGGTCACGGCCCTGGCCGTCGGTGCCCAGCCAGTAATGGAAAGTGCCCAGGCCGTTCATCGACCCCGGCGTCATGCGCGAATCCAGCACGTCGATCTGCAGCAGGTCGTACGGGTTCTGCGGCGAGATCCACGGCGCCAGCACGGCCGCCAGGATCAGCAGGGTGGCGATGACCAGGCCGAACACCGCCGTCTTGGACGACAGGAATTCCAGCAGGTTGCGGCGCCAGGGGGACTCGCGGCGCAGAGCGGGCGTAGGGGTAGGGGTAGATGCGGCACTCATGCCGAGGCCTCCAGCCGCACCCGGGGGTCCAGCACTTTATAAAGAATGTCCACGATCAGGTTCAGCGTCACGAACAGGCACACCACCACGATCAGGTAGGCCACGATCACGGGGCGGTCCAGCGCGTTCAGGCTGTCCAGGATCAGCTTGCCGGCGCCGGGCCAGGCGAAGATGCTTTCGGTGATGACGGCAAACGCGATGGTCGAGCCCAGTTCCAGGCCCAGCACCGTCACCAGCGGAATCATGGTGTTGCGTAGCACGTGCACACAGACCACACGAAACGGCGACAGGCCCTTGGCGCGGGCGAACTTGACGAAGTCCAGCGGCATCACGTCGCGCACGCCGGCACGCGTCAGGCGGATCACCAGCGAGATCTTGAACAGCGACAGGTTCAGCGCCGGCAGGATCAGGTGGCGCCAGCCGTCGGTCGTCAGCCACGACCACTGAAAGCCCAGGAATTCCACAGTCTGGCCGCGGCCGCTGGCCGGCAGCCAGCCCAGCGACACGCTGAACGTCATGATCAGCATCAGCGCGACCCAGAAGGTCGGCAGCGAAAAGCCGACGATGCTGCCCGCCATCACCAGCTTGGAAAAGCGGCTGTCGGGGTACAGGCCGGCCAGAAGACCCAGCGGCAGCCCGATGATGACTGCCAGCAGCAGGGCGGCGATGGCCAGCTCCAGCGTGGCCGGCAGGCGCTGGATCACCAGTTCCACGGCGGGGATGTTGTAGACGAAGCTGTTGCCCAGGTTGCCGTGCAGCGCGCCATTCAGAAAGCCCAGGTACTGCTGCCACAGGGGCTTGTCCAGGCCGAGTTCGGCGATGATGCGGGCGCGGTCGATCTGGTCGACGTCCTGGCCGATCAGGATGTCCACCGGGTTGCCGATCGCGTGCAGGCCCACGAAGACGATCAGCGTCATCAGGAAGACGACCACCGCGGCTTGCGCGATGCGTCGCAGCAGCCAGCCGGTCATTGCGCGGTCTCCGGGTGCGCGGGCTGCGTCGAGGCAGGTGCCCGGGCTGGGGTCCATTCATCGCCGAACACTTCGGGTTCCGAGAACGCTTCCATGTTGGCGTAGTGCACCGCCACGTCTTCGCGGTAGAACAGGCCCGCGATGCCCTGCGCCAGGCGCTTGGCGCCTTCGCTGATGGCGGGAATGTCGCCGGACACGGTGCCCTGGGTCAATGCGGCCGGGTACGAGAAGCAATGCACCCGGTCCAGGCCCGGACAGGCGCCGGCAGTCTTTTCCTGCAGTTCGAACACGGGGCCCAGGTCGGGCGAATCGTGCAGTTCCTGGTCCTCTTCGCCGGCCGGCGGGGTGTAGCGGTCGCCCCAGGCGCGCACGTGCGGGGCCAGCGCCGCGAATTCCGGACGCACGGTCCAGTCGATGCGAAAGCCCGTCGAGAAGATCAGGAAGTCCAGCGTGAACACGCCCTTGGGCGTGGTGACGCGGATGTCATCGCCCGCCAGTTCCACGTCCTGCACGCCGCAGCCCAGGTTGAAGTAGGCATTCGGGTGGCGCGACACGCGCAGCGTGCTGCCGCGCGGGGGCGGCACCTGGGCGGCGTTGATGTAGTGGCGGATCTTCCACTTCCAGTCGTCGGGCAGGTTCAGGTGGCCGTGGGTCAGGCCCGGGTTGCCGGCGCCCTTGCCCTTGTTGATGCGGGGAATGTCGTTGCGGCGGATCAGCAGGTCCACGCTGGCGGCGCCGGCTTCCAGCGCGGTGGCCGCGCTGTCCATGGCCGACGCGCCCGCACCCACCACGCCGACGCGCTTGCCGGCCAGGGTGGCGTAGTCCATCACGTCCGACGAATGGGCCCAGCGGTCGCGCGGCAGCTTGTGCGCAAAGGCCGGCACATAGGCGCCGCCCAGGCCGTCGCGGCCGGTGGCCAGCACCACGCGGCGCGCCAGCACCGTGCTGCGGCCCGCGGGCGATTCGATGTCCAGCTGCACCAGCTGGTCGGCGCGCGGCAGCACGGCCAGGATGCGGTGTTCGTTGCGCACGTCCAGGTTCAGCACGCGACGGTACCAGCGCAGGTAATCCATCCATTGCAGGCGCGGAATCTTGTCCAGCGCGTCCCAGGCCTGAAGGCCGAACTGCGCCTCGAACCAGGCGCGGAAGGTCAGGGCGGGCAGGCCCAGCGCGGGGCCGGTCAACTGCTTGGGCGAGCGCAGCGTTTCCATGCGGGCCGTGGTGGCCCAGGGGCCTTCATAGCCTTCGGGCGCCTGGTCGAAGATGGGGGCGACAATGCCCAGGTGCGTCAGCGACGCCGCCGCGGCCAGGCCGGCCATGCCGCCGCCCACGATGGCCACGTCCAGCACCGGCTGGCCGTCGACCATGCGCGGCGTGACCCAGTTCTTGGCGGGAATTTCCAGCCAGGACAGGTCCTGGCGCAGGCGGGCTTCCAGATTGGCCAGGCCTTGCGGCGCGGGGGCCGGGTTGGCCGGGTTGGCAAGCGGCAAGTTCATAGTGCGGGGGTATCCGTAAGAGGGGCTTCATCACCGTAGATGGATTGCAGCAGCGCGCCGTGCTGGCAGGCATCGTGCAGCACGAAGCCGGGCAGCAGCGCCGCCGCGGCCTGCGCCAGGGCATCGGCCAAGGCCTGGCAGGCCGGCGTCGGCGCTTGCGACTGCGGGGTGATGACCCCGAAGAAAAAAGGAATGTCCAGATCGATCGGCCGGATCACCACGCCCGCCATCGGCGCACCGTAGGCGGTAATGGGTTCCAGCACCGACACGCCCAAACCGGCGCGTACGGCGGCCAGGGCATTGACGGACGAATTGGTTTCAATGGCGCCCAGCGGGTTGCCGCCAGGCGGCAGCGCGGCGTCCAGGCGCCGGCGCAGGCGGTACGGGTTGGCCATGGTGATGACGCGGCGTCCGGCCAACTCGGCCACGGGCACCACGTCATGGCGTGCGGCCGGGTCGTTTTCCGGCAATGCGACCACACAGGGCGCCTGCCCGATCCAGTGCACCGTCAGGCCGCGGTGTTCCAGCGGCAGGCTGGTCGCGCCCAGCTGGGCCGCGCCGCTCAGCACCGCGTGCACCACGCGTTCGGGCGATGCACTGCGCAGTTGTATGCGCGCGGCGCCGCTCTGCGCTTCGATGCGCTTGAGCGCATCGGGCACCAGCCCGGCCGCCAGCGCCGACGTGGCGGCCAGCAGCAACGGCTGCGCCTGGCCGCGCGCGATTTCCTCGGCGCGGCCGCGTATCTGTTGCAGGCTGGACAGGGCGCGTTCGACGTCGTCGTACAGCAGGAAGCCCTGGTCGGTAGGAGTCACGCGGGGGCCGCTGCGGGTGAACAGGGCGTAGCCGATCTCGGCTTCCAGTTCTTGCAGCAGCCGGCTGATGGCCGGTTGCGAACGGCCGAGCAGCCGCCCGGCAGCGGTGACGCTGCCTGTGGACATGACGGCCGCGAAGGCCTCGAGTTGGCGAAGTTCCATCTGGGGTGCTTTATGCTCAGAACGAATTCTTGCCGACTCAGTATGCGCTTTACAAATAATTAAAGGGCATAAGCAAATTCCCTAATGGGGATTTCCTGATGGTTTTTCATTACTGCGAGTTATTTCAATGACTTAGGGGATATCCCTAGGCGGTCAGCCCTGTGCAGGGGAAAGGTGAATATTCGTGAGCCTTTTTGCTAGTTTCATTTTGTAGTATTTAGGATGAAAGAAAAACGAAAGGTTGGGGAATGTCGTTATGCGCGGAGTGCAGAGGGATCATTCAGAACAAGCGAGGCGCGCAGGGGCACGCCGGGCTGATAAGCCTTGGCTATGTCCGTAGCCTCGCTACGGCCCGGAAAGGCGTGACCCACGAGGCGTTTGTGTGCTCGGTATGCGGCGCGGAGTGGGACTACTTCCACGACAAACGAGATGAGGCTGCGGGCTGGTCGCTCCTCTAGCGCAGGGCCTTGAGCGGATGCGATGCTCCTTGCCGGCCTGTGACAGCCTTGCAGCAACTGCATCCCAAAGCGCTCAACCCGCACGGCAATCCTCGCCTCTGTCTCTTCGACCTGTTCAGAAGTGATCGCCATGCTCTCGTAAATCAATGGCTCATGATTTTGGCGAAGGAAGATTCCCTGATGGGGGTCTCTTGATGCGCCTGCATTACCGTCCGCTATTTCAATGACTTAGGGGAACCCCTCCGGGCTCGCACCGCGCCCGCTGGGGCGGCCTTTCAGCGTGGCGCCATGCCTTTGCGTTGGCCGGCGGCCGTTTCGAGCAGTTCGGCCGTCATCTGGTCACGTTCCAGGATGCAGGGTTCCAGGACAAGGTCGGCCAGCAGTTCGTCGTAGATGTCACCCATCAGGCCGGCGGGCCGTTTCAGGTCACAGGACACTTGATGCACGCGCAGCAAGAGCGAGCGCATGCGCTTGACCTCCCAGAGCAGGGCAAGGACATCGGCGTTCCAGGGCTGGCGCTCGCGGATGACGCGCAGCTCGGCATGGGTAAGAGGGACTTTGAACGGCATGGCGAAAAACACTGGTTATATATCCAGTATAATCCGCCAAAAACAGGGCCAGGTTTGTTGCAGGTCGGCCAAGTGTTACGGCCGATACGCACCCTGCCGGCTACCTGTTGCCGGTTGCCTATTGCCCGTTGTCGGCTGCCTGCCACTTGCCACTTGCCGCTGGCAGCCCGTCAGGCTCAATCCAGCGCCAGGCTCAATGCCGCTTCGCAATGCACCAGGGTGGTATCGAAAACCGGCACGCCCACATTGCCCTGGTTGAGCAGCATGCCGACTTCGGTGCAGCCCAGGATCAGGCAATCGGCGCCGCGCTCAGCCAGGCGGCTGGCGATGGCGACAAATTCGGCCCGGCTGGCTTCGTTGATTTCGTCGCGGCAAAGTTCTTCGTAGATGATGCGGTGCGTCTGCGCGCGATCGGCCGCTTCCGGAATGACCGGCGTCAGGCCGGCGGCGACCAGGCGGTCGGTATAGAAAGACTGCTCCATCGTGAAGGCGGTTGCCATCAGGCCGGGCGCACGCAAGCCCTGGCGCTGGATGCTGGCGGCCGTGGCGTCGGCAATATGCAGCAGGGGAATCGACACGCCCTGCATCATCGGCTCGGCCAGCTTGTGCATCGTGTTGGTGGCCAACATGATGAAATCGGCGCCGCCACGTTCAAGGGCGCGGGCCTCGTGGTTCAGGATGTCGGCGGCCTGGTCCCACAGGCCCTGCGCCTGCAGCGTTTCAATGCGGGCGAAATCCAGCGAACGGATCAGCAGTTCCGGTGAATGCAACCCGCCCAGGCGCGCCCGGGTCTGGTTGCAGAGTTCACGGTAGTAGATCTGGGTCGAGGCGGCGGACATGCCGCCCAGGATGCCGATGGTTTTCAAACGGGGTGCTCCGGTAAGTATGAGAAACGGGAGGGGGCGTCAGGCCGCCGTCGACCGCAGGCGCGCCATGCTGTACACGTCCGCATAGCCGCCGTCGCGGATGGCGTAGTCGCGCAATTGTCCTTCGACTTCGAAGCCATGCTTGCGGTACAGCGCCACCGCGGCCTCGTTGTCGCAATAGACCGCCAGTTCGACCCGGCGCAGGTTCATCCAGTTGTCCGCGATATCCAGCAGTTCGCCCAACAGGCGGCTGCCGATGCCCTGGCGTTGCCAGGCGCCGGCCACGCCCATGCCGATGGACCCGCAATGGCTGCGGCGCACGCGTGCAAATTGTTCCAGCGTGGCGCTGCCGATGACTTCGCCCTGGTGAGTGGCCACCAGGGCCACCAGGCGTTCGTTGTCGGGGGCCAGCAGCCGGCGCCAGCGTTCGGCCGGCTGGTAGGGCATCTGCAGCACCTGGCGCGCCATGGCCGGGTCGTTGTACAGCGCAGTGATGCCGGCCAGGTGGGTTTCGGCGAAGCGTTCGATGAGAATGTTCGGGGTCACGGGAAAGCGGTCGTCGGTGTGGGGGCTATCTATATAGAGGGCAGGGCCATCAGCGTCGCTTGTCGGTTCGCCGCGGCGCCGGCAGTGGCGTGCCGACGTGGCTGGCCAGCCAGTGTTCGATCTTGTCGTCGCGGCGGGCGGCCCAGTCCTTGCCCAGTTCCAGCACCAGCATATTGCGGGTGTCGCCGAAATCCTGGCCCGGCGCCTTCTGGAACATGGCCTGCCAGATTTCCGAGGCGACCAATTCGGTGGTGAGCAACACGCCGATGCCCTTGGCATCGATCCAGAGCGGCGCCGCGCGTTCGTCGACGTGGGTCTTCAGGTTTTCCAGCAGCTTCTGGGCCATCGACGCGTTGTCTTTCGAGGCCGCGATCAGGACCAGGTACTGGCGCCGGTTGCTGGACGGTTCGTCCGAATCGCCAAAGGGATTTTCCATGGTCGTGCCTTCAGGGGAAGAGTATCGGGGATGACTGCAGGTTGTTGGCCGTCATCCCCGCACCTTAGCACTTGCCGCTATTTGATCAGTTCAAAATCGCCGGGCTTCCAGCTTTTATCGAAGGCGGCAGTCTCCGGCCCATAGATACGGATGTAAGCGAACCAACCTCTGCCGGGCGCGGTCTTGATCCAGCGATTTTCATGGCCTTTGGGCGCCTGGGGGCCGAAATACAGCTCCACAGGGTGCGTCTTGTCCAGGTCCTTCAATTCGAAGAGGGAGCGCAAGGCTGCCTTGTCCTGATCGGTTTGCACTTGCGAGCGGGTTGCCGCGTCGTAGAGGGTCACGGACCAGAATAGTTTCCCAGGCACAGGTTGCGGCAGGATCAATCGATAGCGCTTGCCGCCATCCAGATAGGCACCCTTGTTGTCCCGTGCGCCCAGCCAATACAGAGAGCCGGCGCCCGCGTCGCGTCGGAACATCGCCGGCGAGGTCACGATGGCCTGCGCAAACCAGCGGTCACGCGCGTCCAGGTCGATGCCGGCGGGGGTCAGGAATTGTGCGTTGGCCGGCACCAGACCGGCCCACTCCCATTGGCGGTCGGGCCAGTTCTTGCGATCGGACCGAGTACTGTCGAAGGCCGCCACCAACATCTGGCCGCGGCCTTCCCGGGCGGCGCGCTCCAGGATGCTTTTCAGGCGGGCGTCCGGCTTGAAGGGCTTGCCCTTTTCGATGCCCAGTTCGGCCAGCAACCCGTACATCGGCAGGAATTCAGGCACCAGGGTTTCTTCCTGGATTACCTTGTCCAGCCTTTGCCAGAACTGGAAATTGTCCTCCCAGCGCAGCGAGGAACTGTCCATCGCCTTTTGCGAGGTGTCGATGGCGGGTAGTGGCGTGGGGTTGGCGGCGCTGGCCAGCGGATAAATACGGATCGACCTCAGGCCCTCCAGCGCCTTTTGCAGATCGCCTTCGGCCGGTAAGGCGCGCACGGCGACCAGGTTCTTCAGCGATTTGGAATGCCCCACGTGGTAGCCGTCGGGAATATCGCCTTTGTAGTCAGGCGGCAGCACCAGGTGCTTGCCACCCTTACCTGCATCGGGGCCGGGCAGGCCCATGTCCAGGACCCAATTCTGATTGTGATCGTTCACCAGGCCGATGAAAGGGCCCGGTGGCAGTTCAATCACGATGGGGCCGTCTTTCAGGTCCAGCACGCCGGAGCCGTAGGGAGTATCGGAATTGAGGGTGAAGCCGACCTGACGGGGGCCGGTGGCGGCAATTCCCCATTGCTTGCCATCTTCGATACCCACGCTGCGGTTGCCATTGAAAATGCCCTCGACCGACACCGTGGGGTACCAGAACCGATAGGCCACCAGCGCCCGCTGCAGGTCGGCGTCGTTGCGTGCCAGCGTGGCGGTCTTGGGGGTGGGAAATCCCCGCGTGTATTGATAGGGGGATGTACTGTCTGCGGCCAGCGCGGGAGCGCCAGCGATCAGGGAGAGGGTCAATGTGGCGAGCAAAGTGCGTTTCATTATGCGGCGTCCAAAGTGAATGATATTCAGCGCCGCATCCGGCGGATGCAGCGGGACTTGCCTGGGATGCGTGACGATTTGCCGCCTCTTGGTGCTACCTGATTGTTTCGACGGCGTCGGGTTCCCCGGCCGGGTCAGCGAGCTTTATGACGAGCAGACGGAAAAGGTAGGGGCGCGCAACCGGCGGCACAGGGCCGATTGGCGGGAGTCGGAAGCACTGTGTTACGTGTCATATTCGTTCCTTAGCAATTGAATTGATAAGAACAACGGACATGCCAACTGCCTGTACGACACAGCGGGTAATGCAGGAGAGAGGTTGGATATTCGAACAAAGATTCGATATTCGAATATTCGAGCAGATTATCACGTCATGAAACTTGCGTGACAATGTCGCCGGGCCGGGCCAGCTCGTGATAGATGTCGTCCAGGTAGGCGGGCAGTTCGTCGGCGGCGACGTCCGCCGGAATCACCAGGTTGTTGCGCACGCGCTTGCCGGGCTGGGCGTCATAGACGACCCACTGATCGCCTTCGCGCAGGATGACCAGCTGGAAGCGGCGGTAGATATCGAATTTCACGGTGTCTTCCCGCCTGCGTCTTTGTCGATGAGCTTCTTCATCGACGGGGCCGGATGCAGCGCGTATTTTTCGCGTTCGTAGAAAGCCACCGCATCGGGTCGGGCATCCAGGAACACGGCGCCCATGTCGCGGGCCCGGGCATCGGCTTCCGCGTACGCCATCAACGCCCGACCGGCGCCGCTGCCGCGGATGGCTTCGTCGACCACCAGATCGTCCACGTGCAGGTGCGCGCCGCGGGCCAGGGTATGCACCGGGCGGATGCCCATCACGCCGACCAGCTTGCCGTCCAGGTACGCGCCGACCAGCTCATAACCCGTGTGCGACTGGCGCCGCACGCGATGCAGGAATTCCGCTTCGTCCAGCTTGCGCAACTGCGCGATCAGGGGATAGGCCAGCCCCCAGTTGGACGGCTCGATTCTTTGCACGGCAATCATGGAAATCCCATCGATGTTCTGTCGGGCGGTCAGGCTACCATGGCCTACCCCACCAGGAGCGACCATGGAAGAACAGGACGGTTTTCAGATCACGCGCGGCGCCGTGCAGGTGCAGGAGGGTTTTGTGCCGGTCATCGAGGCGCAAGGCCAGGGGCCGGACGGCCGGACGTTGCGGGGCGCCGTGACGGTGACCGAGTACGGCGTCTTCGACGACCAGGAAGAAGCGATCAACGCGGGGTGGACGATACGCGTGCGGTCGATCGAAGTGCAAGGCAATGGCTTGTCGATCCGGATCGACGGTTGACGCAGGATGACGCCAAACGGCAAAAAAAATCCGGCCCGAAGGCCGGAGAAAGTTACAACAACAAGCACAACGGCTCGCCGGCACGAGCCAGTGCGGTGAGAAATTTATCAGATATGCGATAAATTGCAATGCCCTGTGTCCACAAGTCGGACACATTCACCTAGACCACCCGCGTCACCGTCGTGCCGTCCCGGAACCAGCCGTCCAGGTTCGCCAGCATCAGATCCGCCATCGCGCGCCGGGTTTCATGCGTGCCGCTGGCGATATGCGGCAGCATCACCACGTTGTCCATGCCGTTCAGCGCAGGCGGCGTGGCCGGCTCGTGTTCGAACACGTCCAGGCCCGCCCCGGCAATGCGCCCGTCGCGCAGCGCGGCGACCAGCGCGGTTTCGTCCACCACGCTGCCGCGGGCGATATTGATCAGCCAGCCTTGCGGCCCCAGCGCGTCCAGCACGGCGGCGTTCACCAGGTGGCGCGTGGCGGCACCGCCCGGCACGGCCAGCACCAGGAAGTCGCTCTGGGCGGCCAGTTCCAGCACATTCGCGCAGTATTGATAGTGGGCAGGGGCATCTGCCCGCGGCTTGCGGCTGGTGTACAGAATGGGCATGTCGAAGGCCTCGGCGCGGCGCGCAATCTGCAGCCCGATGTTGCCCAGGCCCACGATCTGTCTCTTATACACATCTCCGAGCCCACGAGACAGGCAGAAATC
>ERZ1032107.72-NODE-72-length-21838-cov-15.184593_pt1 | contig 21838 bp, 21 predicted proteins | sample MGYA00516713_ERZ1032107 | MGnify/ENA primary metagenome ERZ1032107 (study PRJEB33718, sample SAMN03160116) | human skin metagenome | collected 2014-04-10 | study: EMG produced TPA metagenomics assembly of the PRJNA266117 data set (Human skin bacterial metagenome...
ATGGACGCCGGCGGCCTGGTCTCGGATGAGATCATCATCGGCCTCGTGCAAGACCGCCTGAAGCAGCCCGACTGCGCCAACGGCTATCTGTTCGACGGCTTCCCCCGCACCATCCCGCAAGCCGACGCGCTCAAGAGCGCCGGCGTCAAGCTGGACTACGTGGTGGAAATCGAAGTCCCCGAAGAAGACATCATCGAACGCATGAGCGGACGCCGCGTGCACCAGCCCAGCGGCCGCAGCTACCACGTGCGCTTCAATCCGCCCAAGGTCGAAGGCAAGGACGACGTCACCGGCGAAGACCTGATCCAGCGCGACGATGACCGCGAGGACACCGTGCGCAATCGCCTGAACGTCTACCGCCAGCAGACCCGTCCGCTGGTCGACTATTACTCGTCGTGGGCTGAGCAGCAGCCCGCCGATGCCCCGAAGTATCGCAAGATCTCGGGCGTGGGCGCCGTCGACGAAATCAAGTCGCGCCTGTTCGAAGCCGTCAAGAGCTGAGCGGCGCTTTGATGGCACAGGGCCTTCGGCGCCGGCCGGACGCAATGCGTCCCGGCGCGGTTCCGAAGGCCCTGTCGCATCCGGCGCCCGTCGCGCCCTTTCGTTCCCCCGTTTTCATCCCTTGAATTTGATCTGGTGGTAGAGACATGGAAATCGCAAACAAGGTATTCATCGTGACCGGCGGCGCGTCCGGCCTGGGCGCCGGCACGGTGCGCATGCTGGTGGCCAACGGCGCCAAGGTCGTCATCGCCGACCTGCAGGACGGTCCGGGCGAAGAACTCGCCAAGGAACTGGGCCAGCGCTACGTGCATTGCGACGTCACGCAAGAGGCCGACGGCCAGCGCGCCGTCGCCGCGGCGAAAGAACTGGGCACCCTGTTCGGCCTGATCAACTGCGCCGGCGTGGCGCCGGCCGCCAAGATCGTCGGCAAGAACGGCGCGCACCCGCTGGACCTGTTCCAGAAGGTCGTGTCGATCAACCTGATCGGCAGCTTCAACATGATGCGCCTGGCCGCCGAAGCCATGAGCGCCAACACGCCCGAGCCCACCGGCGAGCGCGGCGTGATGATCAACACGGCGTCGGTGGCCGCTTTCGACGGCCAGATCGGCCAGGCAGCCTATGCCGCGTCCAAGGCTGGCGTGGCCGGCATGACCCTGCCGATCGCCCGCGACCTGGCCAAGACCGGCATCCGCTGCATGACCATCGCCCCGGGCATCTTCGGCACGCCGATGATCTTCGGCATGCCCCAGGAAGTGCAGGATTCCCTGGCCGCCAGCATCCCCTTCCCCGCCCGTTTGGGCCGCCCGGAAGACTATGCCAAGCTGGTTCAGAGCATCATCACCAATGACATGCTCAACGGCGAGACGATTCGCCTGGACGGCGCCATCCGGATGCCTCCGAAGTAATCCTTTCGCCCCCGCAAGGGGGCTTTTTTTGTAGTCCCCCCAAATGAGCCTGTTCCGTTCGGCGGCCACCGTCAGCAGCTTTACGCTGCTGTCGCGCATTTCCGGCCTGATCCGCGACATCCTGGTGGCCCGCGCCTTTGGCGCCGGGCCCATCACGGATGCCTTCTGGGTCGCTTTCCGCATTCCCAACCTGTTGCGCCGGCTGTTCGCCGAAGGCGCGTTCGCCCAGGCGTTCGTGCCCATCCTGGGCCATGCCCGCAACAATCGGTCCGAGGCCGAGGTCCGCACCCTGCTCGACCGGGTGGCGTTGCTGCTGACGGCCGCCCTGATGGCGATCACGCTGATCGGCATCGTCGCCGCGCCCTGGGTGGTATCCGCCATGGCCAGCGGCCTGCGCGGGGCCGCCCGCGATACGGAATTCGGCGCTGCCGTCTGGATGACGCGGATGATGTTTCCCTACATCTTCTGCATGTCGCTCATCGCCTTCGCCTCGGGCGTGCTGAACACCTGGCGCCGCTTTGCCGTGCCGGCCTTCACGCCCGTGCTGCTGAACCTGTCCATGATTGCCGCCTGCATTTGGCTGGCGCCACGCATGGACGTGCCCGTCTACGCGCTGGCCATCGGCGTGATGATCGGCGGCGTGGCGCAATTGGCCGTGCAATGGGTCGCGCTGGCGCGGCTGGGCATGACGCCGCGCTTCTCGCTGCGATTTCGCCAGGCCTGGGCCGACCCCACCGTGCAACGCATCCTCAAACAGATGGCGCCCGCCACGCTGGGGGTGTCGGTGGCGCAAATCTCGCTGCTCATCAATACCAACATCGCCACTTGGCTGACGCCGGGCAGCGTGACTTGGCTGTCGTTCGCCGACCGCCTGATGGAATTCCCGACCGCGCTGCTGGGCGTCGCGCTGGGCACCGTGCTGCTGCCCAGCCTGTCGGCGGCCCACGCCCGCGACGACCACGGCGGCTACAGCGCGCTGCTGGACTGGGGCCTGCGGCTGGTGCTGCTGTTCGGCCTGCCCGCCGCGGTGGGCATGGCGCTGCTGTCCGACGGCCTGGTGGCCACCCTGTTCCACTACGGCGCGTTCTCCGCACAGGACGTGCTGCAGACGCGGCTGGCCGTGATTTCCTATTCCGCCGGCCTGATCGGCCTGTTGGCGGTCAAGATCCTGGCACCCGGCTTCTATGCCAAGCAGGACATCCGTACCCCCGTGAAGATCGCGATCGGGGTCTTGATCCTGACCCAGTTGATGAACGTGGCGCTGGTTCCGCTGATGGCCCATGCCGGCCTGGCGCTGGCCATCGGCCTGGGCGCCTGCCTGAACGCCCTGGCGCTCTTGATCGGCCTGCGCCGCCGCGGCGTGTACCAGCCCACCCCGGGCTGGGGCCGCTTCGCGTTGCGCCTGATTCCGGCCCTGGTCGCCCTGGCCGCCTTGCTCATCTACGCTGATGGCCGTATTGACTGGATCGGCCTGCAGGCCCATTCCGGCCAGCGCGCGCTGTGGCTGGGCGGCGTACTGATCGCCTGCAGCGCGGTGTACTTCGGCATGTTGTTACTGTTTGGGTTCCGTCCCCGAGACTTCGGACGGCGTCCGGCGAAGTGATTTCGGCCCGAACGGCCGCATCATCCGCAAAAAGCCGGCTTTCGCCGGCTTTTTTTACGTTCAGGCCGTCAAGAATTGACAAGGACCCGGTAATCTTTGGTAAAAAACCTTTATTATTTACAAATTGCCATCGAAAGGATTCCCGCCCGGCGACAAGGGCGGGGAGATGAAGTGAAGTACGCCCAAGGACACCCCATGGCGGACCAAGTGATCAATTGGTTGCTGCTGCTGCGCTCAGGAAAGGCGACAGCACAGGACTACAACGATTTCCTGGCGTGGCGAGCAGCCGACCCTCTCCATGAGAATGCCTGGCAACAATTGACGGGCACTCTGGCAGGGTCGACCTTTGGCCGGTTGGGCGATGCCTACCCGGCCGGCTATGCCACGACGGCGCCCCAGCCGCCGATTCCGTTTTCGCCCCCGCCCGCCGCCGCGGCTCCCGCCGACGTCGTCGTACCGCCACGCCGCCGCTTTCTGGCCGGCTCGCTGGCGCTCGCCAGTGCGGGCGCCTGTGCCGCGTACGTGGGCAACGCCTTCTACCCGCTGAACAACGTCGCGGCCGACGCCGCCACGGCCACCGGCGAACGCCGCCGTTACATCCTGTCCGACGGCAGCCAGTTGCTGCTGGACGCGCGCAGCCGCGTCAACCTGGATTTCACGCCCGCCTATCGCCAGGTGCGGCTGCTGGACGGCGCGGTGACCGTTTCCGTGGCGCCCGACGCCCGCCGCCCCTTCCTGGTCCAGACCGCCGAAGGCACGGTGCGCGCGCTGGGCACCCGCTACATGGTGCGCCAACAGGCCCAGCGCACGGTCGTGGTGGTGCATGAACACGAGGTGGTGGTGGAAACCATGGCCGGCGCCCACGGCATCGTGCGCGCCGGAACGGGGGCGCGCTTCGATGCGTCCCGCATTGATACCCCGCGCGCCGAACTGATGGCCGAGGCCGCCTGGGAAGCCGGTTGGGTCGATGCCCGCGGCCGCCCCCTGGCCGAGGTGATCGCCGCCCTGCGCCCCTACCGCAGCGGCACCCTGCGCGTGTCCATGGCTGCCGGCGGCCTGCCGGTGTCGGGCCACTTTCCGCTGGACGACACCGACGCCGCGCTGAGCGCATTGCAGGACATGATGCCCATCCATGTCCGCCGCTACACCCCCTGGTTCGTCTCGATCAACGTCGCGGCCTGACCACGCCCGCTGACGCGGCGCTGTAACGAAAGGCCGCTTCGTTGTATACTGAGCACCGTATTTTTATCCAGTAGGCGCAACAAGGCTTAACTCGGAAACTCGGGGCATAACTCCGGCACGGATTCTCCCCATTTCCATGGGTATCCAGCCAGCGGGCCAGCCAGGGGTTTTCAACCGGGGTTCTTCAACCCAGGTTTCAGCCTCAGGGGTTCTCCCCGCAGCGCCCCCCGCCCGGTTGACGGGCGCTCCATCGGCAGACGTGGCATTTAAAGCTTGCAATCCCTCGGGGACTTGCTAAAATGTTCGACTTTGCCGAATTCAACTTATATAGCAACATGGCCAATACCGCCCAAGCCCGCAAGCGCGCTCGCCAATCCGTTGAGCGCAACAAGCACAATTCCAGCCTGCGCTCGATGCTGCGCACCGCCATCAAGCGCGTTCGCCAATCCATCGCCGCCGGCGACAAGGCTGCGGCTGGCGACGTGTTCCAGAAGGCGTCGAGCGTGATCGATCGCGTGGCTGACAAGAACATCATCCACAAGAACAAGGCTGCTCGCCACAAGAGCCGCCTGGCTGCCGCCATCAAGGCGCTGGCCTAAGCCATTCTGCCGCCCTGCTTTGCGGGGCGTCATGAATACGGCAAATGAAGAAGGATGCCCCAGGGCATCCTTTTTTGTTGCCTGTTTTTGTTGCCCGTTTTGTTGCCTGCACGGAACAAGACCTGATCGAACGGGCGCCCGTCTGCCGTGACCCGTTCAATCGCCTCGCGTCGCCAACCGGCCACGGATCTGCGCGGCCTCGTCGCGCAATGACGCAGTAAAGGCGTCCACCAGCGGATTCTTGGGGCGGTGTTCCGGAAACACCAGGTTCACCCGGAACGGAAACGAACGCAGCAACGGCCGGATGTGCAGGCCACGGCCGATGAAATCCAGCGCGGTCAGCGGATTGACGATGGCCAGGCCCAGGCCCTGGCGCACGAAGGTGCACACCGACACCGCCGTGGGCGTTTCGATGATGGCGCGGCGCAGGATGCCTTGCGCGGCGAAGGCCTCGTCGATCTGGATACGGTAAGGGTCGCTGGACGACAGGCTGACGAACGGTTCACCCGTGAAATCGGCCAGTTCCAGCGCCTGCCGCGCCAGCAGCGGATGGCCGTCGGGCAGCACGCAGACTTCGTCCACCTCGATCAGCAATTCCAGCCGTGTGCCGGCGGGTTCGAGTTCGTGCTCGGTCAGCCCCAGGTCGTAGCGCTGGGCGGTCAGCCATTCTTCGAGAAACGGGGATTCCTGCGCTTCCAGCGACAGGCTCACGCCCGGATGGCTGTCGCGAAAGCGCCGGAAGGCCCCGGGCAAGAGGGAATGCGAGAACGCCGGCAAGGCGATCACGGCCAGTTGGCCATCCTGGAAAGACCGCAGGCGCGCGGCTGCGGACGCCACGCGTTCCAGGCCGGCGTAGGACTGGCGGATTTCGTCATACAGCGCCAGCGCGGGCATCGTAGGGCGCAGCCGCCCCCGAATGCGTTCGAACAGCGCGAAGCCGATGCTTTGCTCCATGCGCGCCAGTTCCCGGCTCACGGTCGGCTGCGAGGTGAACAGCAGGTCGGCAGCCTTGGTGACGCTGCCGGCGATCATCAGGGCGCGGAAAACTTCGATATGGCGGTGGGTGAGCATGGCGAACCCATATCAGGAATGAATCGATCTTGAATATCTAAGCATTTTACTGGATGAGCTGAATGGGGCATGATGCCCGCCTGATTCTCCCCCCGAATACAAGGTCTGCCCCAGAATGGCTTTCGATCCGCGCCAACTCACCGAACTTGCCGCCCAGTACAGCACCCCGCTGTGGGTCTACGATGCCGCCGTCATCCGCGAACGCATCGCCCAGCTGCGCCGCTTCGACGTCATCCGCTACGCCCAGAAGGCCTGCTCCAATCTGCACATCCTGCGCCTGATGCGTGCCGAGGGCGTGATGGTGGACGCGGTGTCGCTGGGCGAGATCGAACGCAGCCTGGCCGCCGGCTACCAGCCCGAGGGCGAGCCTGCCGGCGTGGTGTTCACGGCCGACCTGATCGACCACGCCACCCTGGCCACGGTCATCAAGCACGGCGTCACCGTCAATGCCGGTTCGCTCGACATGCTCGAGCGCGTGGGCCAGGCAGCGCCGGGCCATCGGGTCTGGCTGCGCATCAACCCGGGCTTCGGCCACGGCCACAGCAACAAGACCAATACCGGCGGCCCGCAAAGCAAGCACGGCATCTGGATCGACGACGTCGCGCAAGCCGTCGCCATCGTGCGCCGCCATGGCCTGAAGCTGGTGGGCATCCACATGCACATCGGCTCGGGCGTGGACTACGGCCACCTGTCCAGCGTGTGCGATGCGATGGTGGACGTGGTGGCCTCGCTGGACCACGACATCGAAGCCATCTCGGCCGGCGGCGGCCTGTCGATTCCCTACCGCGACGGCGAACCGCGCATCGACTGCGATCACTACTTCGACCAATGGGATGCGGCGCGCAAGCGTATCGAGCAGCGCCTGGGCCATGAGGTTCGCCTGGAGATCGAGCCGGGCCGCTTCCTGGTGGCCGAAGCCGGCGTGCTGGTGGCCGAGGTGCATGCGATCAACCGCCGTCCCGGGCGCGACTTCGCGCTGGTGGACGCCGGGTTCAACGACCTGATGCGCCCCGCCATGTACGGCAGCTACCACCGCATCTCGGTGCATGCGCCGGACGGCAGCGCGCCCCAGGGTGCGGCCGAGACGCGCATCGCCGTGGCCGGCCCGCTGTGCGAGTCGGGCGACGTGTTCACGCAGGATGCGGGCGGCGTGGTGTCGGACCAGGCCCTGCCGCAGCCGCGCATCGGCGACTTCATGGTGTTCCATAACGCCGGCGCCTACGGCTCGTCGATGTCTTCGAACTACAACAGCCGCCCGCTGGCCGCCGAAGTGCTGCTGGACAAGAACGAAGCGCGCCTGATCCGCCGCCGCCAGACGGTGGCCGATCTGCTGGCGCTGGAAGACTGAAACCCGCGCCCGGGCCTTGCGCGCAAGGCCCGGCACTCGGAGCCATGCGGGGCGCCCAGGCGCCCCGCAGGCATTTTCAGGTGGGAAACGCTTCGCGCAGCGCGAAGGTGGCCTGCTTGAAGACGCCCAGGTCGGTACCCACCGCGACGAAGTGCATGCCCATGTCCAGGTAGCGGCGCGCGTCGGCCTGCACCGGCGCCAGGATGCCCACGGCCTTGCCCTGCGCGCTGACGCGCTGGTACAGGTGGCGGATGGCGTCCTGTACCTCCGGATGGCCGGGGTTGCCCAGATGGCCCAGCGCGGCGGCCAGGTCCGACGGGCCGATGAAGACGCCATCCACGCCTTCGACCGCGGCGATCTCGTCGACCGCCTCGATGCCCGCGCGGCTTTCGATCTGCAGCAGCACGCAGAGGTTGTCGTTGATGATCTTGAGGTAGTCGGGCACGGTGCCGTAGCGGTTGCTGCGCTGCATGCCCGCCACGCCGCGAATGCCTTGCGGCGGATAGCGCGTGGCGGCAACCGCGCGGCGCGCGTCGTCTTCGGACTCGATGAAGGGTATCAGCAGGTTGTAGAAGCCGATGTCGAGCAGGCGCTTGATCTCGACCGGATCGTTCCAGGTGGGCCGGCCGATAGCGGCGCTGGCGCTGCCCTGCAGGGCCTGCAGCTGCTGCAGGAACATCGGCACGGTGTTGGGCGAATGCTCGCCATCCAGCAACAGCCAGTCGAAGTCGGCCAGGCCCGCGAGTTCGGCGGTGATGTGGCTGGACATGCACATCCAGAAGCCGATCAGGCGTTCGCGGGCCAGGATGCGTTGGCGGAAGCGGTTGGGCAAGGGTGAAGTCATGATGCTCAGGGTTCCCATCGGATGAAACCCCCGGCGCCTGCCGGCGCGCGGGGCGGGTTGCACGAGGCTGTGCAGTCTTGGTGCACGCACGAAGACTGCCTGCAGTCCTAGTCCATGCGGGCGCCGGAGGCCTTGGCCGCCGCGCCCCATTTGGTGATTTCGGATTCGACGAAGGCCGAGAAGGCCTTCGGGTCGTCACCCACCACCACGAAGCCTACGCTTTCCAGCTTTTGCCGGATATCCGGTGAAGCCAGGGCCTTGACGGTGGCCTGGTTCAGGCGCTGGATCACGGCAGGCGGCGTCTTGGCCGGCGCCGACAGGCCGAACCACGATTCGGCCGCAAACCCCGGATAGCCCGATTCCGCCACGGTAGGCGTATCCGGATAGGCGGGGTTGCGCTGCGCGCTGGCCACCGCCAGGGCCCGCAGCTTGCCGGCCTTGACCTGCGGCAGCAGGGAATCCTGGTTCAGGAACATCACCGACACGCGGCCGCCGATCATGTCGGTGATGGCCGCGGCGCCGCCTTTGTAGGGCACGTGCACGAGATCGATGTTGGCGGCCTGCTTGAGCATTTCCATGGCCAGGTGGCCCGACGAACCGCTGCCCGAACTGGCGTGGGTGTACTTGCCGGGGTTGGCGCGCACCAGCTTGATGAAGTCGGCGAAGGTGGTGGCGGGAAAATCCATGTTGGCCACCAGCACATTGGGGCCGGTGGCCAGCAGCGAGATGTGCGCGAAGTCGCTGTTGCGATAAGGCATGCTCTGGTAGAGCGCGTAGCTGATGGCGTTGGACCCCACGCCGGACAGCAGCAGCGTGTAGCCGTCGGGCTCGGCCTTGGCCACCACGTCGGAACCGATATTGCCGTTGGCGCCGCCCTTGTTTTCGACGATGACGCTCTGGCCCAGTTCCTTGGACAGCTCGGCGGCGAGCAGACGCCCGACGGCGTCGGTGCTGCCGCCTGCCGGGAACGGCACGATGAGCTTGACCGGCCGGGTCGGCCAATTGCCGGACTGCGCCCACGAGGCGGCCGGGCACAGCGCGACGATGGCGCTTGCCGCCAGCGCGGCCAGCCCCAAGCGCCGGCGACCCGGCGAGGTGTTCTCTTGCATGGTTTGTCTCCTTGTCGTTTTTTTCTAATACATGCCGCCCGGTGTCCGGGTCGGTGGGGGCTTCGCGCGCTGCGGCTGGCGCAACGTGCGAAGGAAAAGCATCGCGGACCAGGCCGTGTCCGGCTCAGTCCAGCAAATAGGGCGCGCCCGCGCGCTGGCAGATATCGCGCAGGCGCGTGGCCAGCGCGGCCGGAATGGGAATGCCGTGGACGCGGCGGCGTTCGCGCTCGGCGGTTTCGGGTTCGCCGGCCACCAGCACCGGCTCGTCGGGCTGCGCGGGCGGCGTGTCGTGCAGGGTGTCGATCAGGTCGTCCATGTCGGACTCGAACGAACCGGCGGCGCGAAAGGCGTCGGGGTTGAGCGCCAGGAAGAAATGGCCCACGTCGTCGGGTTCGCCCGGACGCCTCGTGACATTGCGGCGCGCGGCCAGGGCGCTGCCGCTCAGCGTGCCGCCCAGGATCTGCGCCATCATGGCCAGGCCGTAGCCCTTGTGGCTGCTCATGGCCGCCGTGCCGCCCAGCGGCGTCAAGCCGCCCTCGGGCCGCTTGAAGATGAACTGCATGGCGCTGTCGGCCGCGGTGACCGCTGCGCCCTGCCCGTCGACCGCCCAGCCCGGGGGCAGCGGCTTGCCCAGGAAGTCGTAGACCTTGACCTTGTTGGCCGCGACCGTGGTGGTGGCCATGTCGAGCACAAAGGGTTCGTTGCTGGCGGCCGGTGCGCCGAACGCGATGGGATTGGTGCCCAGCATGGGCATGGCGCCGCGCGTGGGCACCATGATGACGCCGTTGGCGCTGCTGGTCACCAGCCCCACCACGCCGCGTTCGACCGCGATGCGCGCGTACACGCCGGCCGCGCCGAAGTGGTGCGAGTTGCAGACCGACACGGCGCCCACGCCGTGTTCCAGCGCCTTGTCCACGGCCAGGTTCATGGCCTGCGCCGACACCGGATAGCCCAGCCCGCCCATGCCGTCGAGCAGCGCACTGGCACCGCCGTCGCGCACCAGGCGGGGCCGCGCGTCCAGCTTGAGCGAGCCGGCATGCCATTTTTCTTCGTAGGCCGGCAGCATCGAGATGCCGTGCGAATCGATGCCGAGCAGGTCGGTCTCGGCCATCAGGCCGGCGGTGACAGCCGCCAGATCGGGCGCCATGCCCCAGGCCTGCAAGACCACCAGAATCTGTTCCCGCACCTGCCCCGCCGATGCTGCCGTGATTGCCGAACCCTTGCCTTGCACGCGATGTCTCCTGTGATCAATGGGGTGAGCCGGTCCGGTGTGAGGCGGGTCAATCGCGTTCGCGGTCGACCAGCCGGTGGCGGGCCTGGCCCAGATGGAATTGCATGGCGACCCGGGCGCGCTCGCCGTCCTGGGCCCGAATGGCCTCGAGGATGGTGGCGTGTTCGTCCAGCACGCGCTGGGCGCGCTGGCGCGAGCCGGTGCGGGTCAGGTTGAGCGTGAGGCGCATGAAGCCATTGATGGATTCATGGATGCTTTCCAGCACGCCCAGATAGAAATCGTTGCCGGTGGCTTCCGTGATGCTGGCGTGGAACGCCAGGTCCATTTCGGCGGACACCTCACCGCGCGCCAGGCTGTCGGCAAATGCGACGTGGGCGGCTTCGATCTTTTGCAGTTGCTCGTCGGTGCGCCGCAGCGCCGCCAGGCGGGCGGCGTCGCCTTCCAGGGCCACGCGCAATTCCTGGGCGCGCAGATAGGCGCCCACGTTCTGCACGTCGCTGAAGGCGGTCAGGCGCGGCGCCGGCTGGTGGCTGACGAAGGTGCCCAGCCCCTGGTGCGCGGTGATGAGGCCGTCGGCGCGCAGGCGCAGCAGCGCTTCGCGCACCACCGGCCGCGACACGCCGAAGCGCTCGGTGATTTCGTTTTCGGAAGGCAGCTTGTCGCCCACATTGAGCTTGCCCGAGACGATCTGCTCGAAGATCTGGCCGTAGAGCTGATCGGCCAGGCGCACGCGGTGGCCGCGTTCGAGCACCAGCGCGCCCATGGCGTCCGGCTCGGCGGACGACTGCGGCGCGGCGGCGGGTGATGCTTTCGGTCGGGCCACGAAACCTCCTGGGGAACTGGGCGCAATGACAAGAGCGCTCATCGTAACTTCAATGCCGCGCGCCCCGCCAATCACGCGCTTAGGCCGTGGCGGTTTTCCGGTCCGAGATTGCGCCGGCCTCATCGGCCGATGTGCGGTCCCAGGCCGCCAGGGCCTGCGCCACCGGCGCCACGCGTTCGCGCTCGGCGCTGGAAATGCCGGTCAAGAGCGGCAGCATCGGACCCATGTCAGCCACGCCGGACAGCGTGACCGCATCGTGCAGTACGCGGATCGGGCTGATGCCGTCGCGGCAATCTTCCAGGCCCAGGTAATGCTGGCGCACCGATTCGGCCTCGCCGTAGCGGCCGGCGGCAAGCAAGTGCAAGAGGCGCATCGAGCCGCGCGGCGCCACGCAGACCGAGCCCGACGTAAAGCTCTTCAAGCCGAAGTCGCGGTAATGGACGATGGCCGGACGCTCGCCGATGCCGCTGACCACGCGGTTCGAATCCACCGACTGCAAGAGCGCGGAGAGGTAGGCGTCGCGCGCCGGGTCCTCGCGCACCACGGCGTATTTGAAGGCCACGATGCGCCCTTCCTCGACCAGCCGCGCGGCCGTGGCCGGCGCCAGGTAGTCGGCCGACTTGATGTAGACCACTGCCGGCTTGGCCAGCGCATCGGTGAAGCGGCGCACGCCGTCGGCCAGGCCCGCGTCGGTATAGGGAAACGACATCGGCAGCAGCATGGCCGTGGGAAAGGCGCGGCTGCGCAGGATCGCAGCCTGGTCCATCATCTTGCCGAAGTCGGGGCCGACGGACGGCAGGATCCAGGTGTCCGGGCCGGCCAGGGCGGCCAGCATGTCCACGATGCGCGCGTATTCGCCCACGCCCACGTTGTAGAAATTGGCGTTGCCGCCGTACATCACGTTGCGCACGCCGCCGGCCTCCAGGTGCCGCAGCAAGGCCTGGTTGGCGGCCTCGTTCAAGGACAGGTCGGCATGGCGCGCCAGGGGCGGCACGGCAATGACGGAGCGCTGCAGATCCTGGACGGTGACCGGGGACGTTTTCATGGCGGGAAAGCTCCTGGTGGGTCCCGTCGCCGGGCCCAGTTGTCAAATAAGTAAGGTTAAAAAAGTATACTTGGTTGACAAGTAAATGCTCAATACCTATATTCGTTTTACAAACGATGCGCGGCCACGCGCACACCAAGGAGACGAATTCCATGCATGCAGTCCCTGAGCGAGGCCGCCTGGCCCTTGCCGCCTGTCTGGCCGCGGCCGCCTTCCTGATACCCGCCGCGTCGGCCCACGCGCAATACCCCGAACGCGACGTCAGAATCATCGTGCCCTTCCCCGCCGGCGGCACCGCCGACATCGCCGCGCGCGTGGTGGCGGCGGAATTGGGCAAGTCCTGGGGCCGCGCGGTGGTGGTGGACAACAAGGCGGGCGCCGGCGGCAACGTCGGTTCCGGCGAGGCGGCCCGCGCCGCGCCCGACGGCTACACGCTGCTGATGGGCACCGTCAGCACGCACGCCATCAACCAGTCCGTCTACGCCAAGCTGCCCTACGACCCGGTCAAGGACTTCCAGCCCGTGACGCTGGTGATCCCGGTACCCAACGTGCTGGAACTGAACCCCGGCTTTGCCGACAAGCACGGCATCCGCAGCGTGGCCGACCTGATCAAGTACCTGAAGGCCAACCCCGCCAGCGTCAACATGGCCTCCACCGGCAACGGGACGTCCACGCACCTGTCCGGCGAGCTGTTCCAGACCATGACGGGCACGCGCATGACGCACGTGCCGTACAAGGGCAGCAGCCCGGCGCTGACCGACGTGATGTCGGGTTCGGCCGACCTGATCTTCGACAACCTGCCCTCGTCGATGGGCTTCATCAAGGGCGGCAAGCTGCGCCCGCTGGCGGTCACCACTGCCACACGCTCGCCCGCGCTGCCCGATGTGCCGACGCTGGCCGAGGCCGGGGTGCCCGGCTATGAGGCGTCCAGCTGGTTCGGCCTGCTGGCCCCGGCGGGCACGCCGCCGCAGATCGTGGACAAGATCCAGCGCGATGTCGCCGCGGCCCTGCAGCTGGAGCCGGTGCGCGCCCAGTTGCAGGCCCAGGGCGCCACGCCGTCGGGCAACACGCCCGCCCAATTCACCCAGTTCATGGCGCAAGAGACCGTCAAGTGGGCCGAGGTGGTGAAGAAATCAGGCGCCAAGGTCGACTGACCCGCGCCGGTCCGGACCCGGCCGCCACGCGTGGGCGCCGGGTTCTTCATCATCACGCGAACCAGGAGACAACATGAACAAACCCCTACGCGCGGTTGCGCTGGCCGCGGCCGCGCTGCTTGCCGGACCGGCGGCGCAGGCTGCCGGCTACCCCACCAAGCCCGTCACGATGATCGTGCCTTTCGTACCAGGCGGCTCGTCCGACATCACGGCGCGCAGCGTCACGCCCGGCCTGTCCAAGGCGCTGGGCCAGACCTTCGTGGTCGAGAACAAGCCGGGCGCCAACAGCGCCATCGGCGCGCAGGCGCTGGCCCGCGCCACGGCCGACGGCTACACCATGATGGTCGGCTCGATCGGCACCTTCGCCATCAACGAGGCGCTGTACAAGAACCTTTCCTACAACCCCAGCAAAGACTTCGACTACCTGACCCAGGCGGTGCGCAACCCCAACGTGCTGGTGGCGTCGGCCGACTTCCCGGCCAGCACCGTGGCCGAACTGGTGGCCTACGCCAACAAGAATCCCGGCAAGCTGTCGTATGCCTCGTCGGGCACGGGTTCGTCGGACCACCTGTCGGCGGTGCTGTTTCGCCAGCGCACGCAGACCACCGGCGTGGACGTGCCCTACCGCGGCGGCGGTGCCGCCATCGCCGACCTGATCGGCGGCCAGGTGAATGTGTCGTTCCAGAACCTGGGTGCGGTGCAGAACCACATCAAGGCCGGCAAGCTCAAGGCGTTGGCCATCACCGGTGATGCGCGCACGCCGGACCTGCCCGATGTGCCGACGCTGGCCGAGGCCGGCATCAAGGACATGGTGGTGTATTCGTGGCAGGGCTTTGCCGTGCCCAAGGGCACGCCGCCGGCCGTGGTGCAGCAGTTGACCCAGGCGCTGCAGACCGCGCTGCGCGATCCGCAGACCGAGAAGACGCTGCAGGGCCTGGGCTTCGAGGTCGTGGCCAACACGCCGCAGCAGTTCACCGCCTTCCAGGAAGCCGAGGTCAAGCGCTGGAAGGACGTGATCCAGAAGGCCAATATCCAGCTGGAATGAAGCGAAGCGCGGCCGACATGCGCCGTGCCGCAGGTCCGTCGGCGGGTCGGCGCAAGCCGCCGACCCCACTGCCCCGCCCGACCCGACCGCCTGTCAGCCGGATTCCAGGCCAGATCAAGTAGCATGAACGTTTTGCCACCCACCCGTACGACAACATGACCACCAAGCATCGCATCATCCAGGTCGGCTCCCTGGCCGGCTCGCCTTCCGCGAACCAGCGCCTTGCGCAGCGCTACGACGTCATCGAACTGTGGAAGCAGCCCGACCGCAAGGCCGCGCTGGCCGAGCTGGGCAAGGGCGTGACCGCCGTCGTCACGTCGGCCAACTTCGGCGCCAACGCCGAACTCATCAACGCGCTGCCCGACCTGAAGGCCATCTGCAGCTGGGGCGTGGGCTACGAAACCATCGACGTGGCCGCGGCGCACCAGCGCGGCGTGCAGGTCAGCAACACGCCGGACGTGTTGACCGACTGCGTGGCGGACCTGGCCTGGGGCCTCTTGATCGCCGGTGCGCGCCGCATGGGCCAGGGCGAACGCTTCGTGCGCGCCGGCCAATGGGGCCAGGTGCACGGCAGCATTCCGCTGGGCCAGCGCGTCAGCGGCAAGAAGCTGGGCATTGTCGGCCTGGGCCGCATCGGCGAGGCCATTGCCCGCCGCGGCATCGGTTTCGATATGCAGGTGCGCTATCACAACCGCAGAAAGCGCGACGACATCGACTACGGCTACGAGGCCTCGCTGACCGACCTGGCAGCCTGGGCGGACTTCCTGATCGTGGCCACCGTGGGCGGGCCCAGCACGCGCCATCTGGTCAACCGCGAAGTGCTCGAAGCCCTGGGCCCCAAGGGCATCATCGTCAACATCGCGCGCGGCCCGGTCATCGACGAGGCCGCTCTGGTGGCCGCACTGGAAGCAGGCAAGCTCGGCTGCGCGGCGCTGGACGTGTTCGAACACGAACCCAAGGTGCCCGACGCTCTGATCAAGAGCGACCAGGCCGTGCTGCTGCCGCACATCGGCAGCGCCACGCTGGAAACGCGCCAGTCGATGGAAGACCTGATGCTGGAAAACCTGCAGGCCTACTTCGACACCGGCCGCGTGATCACGCCGGTGGATTGATGCGGGTGGCGGGCGCCAACGCCTGCCCCTGCCGCACCTGACAGAACCCGCGCGGTGCGCGGCGCCCAAACGAAAAAGCCTCTCGGTGCCCATACCGAGAGGCTTTCGGCTTTCAGGCCCGGGGGCCATCCGCCGTTTGCAAAGGAACTTGGACCTTGCGGTCCGGTACTACGGTAATGCGGTACTGCGGTACTGCGATTGAAGATTTACTGCGGTTAGAGATTTACTGCGGTTGAAGATCTACTGCGAACTACGGTTACTGCGGTATTGCCTTGCTGCGGTACTGACTTACTTCGCGGGCGCCATGGCACCCGATGCATCCGTTTTGGCAGCGCCCGATTTCGGAGCAGCCTGCTTGGCGGATGTTTTATCGGACTTGTGATGCTTGTGCTGCGCCTGGGTCTTGGTGTCGCCCGCCTTGGTCGTGGCATCGGCGCCCGCCGCGAACGCCGAAGGCGCAGCAGCAAGGCCAAGGCACAAGGCCGAGGTGGACAAGAACGCAGCGATACGGGAGTGAGTCGTCATTACATGAACTCCTGATGGTATCGGCCCGAAGGCCTTTCCTACTCGGGGCGGCAACATCGCCGCATGACCCGTACTCCGTTGGAACCCGCACCCGGCCGAAGGTTCAGCGCGGAACAGGAAATTTTCCGGCGCTAACGCTTCGTCATGAGATGGTGACAAACGCGCAGCGCGCGCCGGCCCTCAGCTTTCAAATGCCAGCAGCGCCACGGTGGCGAACAGCATGGCGGCAAAGCAGGCTCTCAGCTTGCGTTCAGGCAGCTTGTACGCCAGCCGCACGCCCACCGGCACGAACAAGAGGCTGCCGGCGGCCAGCGGCAGGCCCACCAGCCAGGCGGCCTGCCCGGCCCACGAATAGGTGACCAGCGCTACGGCCGACCCCGGGATCACCATGCACAGGGCCAGCGCCTGCGCGGTGGTCTGCGGCAGGCGGAAGACCGAGGTGATGATGGGCACGGCCAGCACCGCGCCGCCCACGCCGAAAAAGCCGCCCAGCGTGCCGCACAGCACGCCCAGCACGCTGGCGCGGCGCGGCGTGAACACGGGCGCGGCACGGCCCGTGGCGGGCTTGGGCGAACGCGCGGCCACGCCGGCCCGCCAGGTCTGCCAGGCATAGAACAACGCGATGAAAAAGAGAAACACCGCGAAGCTCAGGCGCAGCGTGCTGGAATCGATGCCCAGCGCCAGCCGGGCCCCGACCCAGGTGAACACCACCGCGCCCCCGGCCCCGGCCAGCGCCACGCGCCGGTCGATGCGGGTCTGCTGGTTGTATTTGCGCACCGCCATCATGATGGTGGGCAGCACCATGATCAGGGCGGTGCCCTGCGCCAGCTGTTGCGACATGCCCATCAGCAGCACCAGCGCGGGAATGGCGATCATGCCCCCGCCGATGCCCAGCACGCCGCCCATGAAGCCGATAAGACACCCTGCGCCCAGGCACAGGGCGATAAGCCAGAGACTCACGTCACGCTCCTGTCAGCGCAGTTTTTCAAGCGCGGCATCCAGGCGGTCGACCGCCCAGATCTCAAGCCCTTCGATAGGCTGGCGCGGCGCATTGGCCTTGGGGATGAGGGCGATGGAAAAGCCCAGCTTGGCGGCTTCGCGCAGGCGTTCCTGGCCGCGCGGCGCGGGGCGGATCTCGCCGGCCAGGCCGACCTCGCCAAAGGCGATCAGGCCACGCGGCAACGGCCGGTCGCGCAGCGACGACATGATGGCCAGCAGCACCGGCAGGTCGGCTGCGGGTTCGGTGATGCGCACCCCGCCCACGGCGTTGACGAAGACGTCCTGGTCAAACGTGGAGACGCCCGCGTGGCGGTGCAGCACGGCCAGCAGCATCGCCAGGCGGTTGCCTTCCAGGCCGACGGTCAGGCGGCGCGGATTGGGCGCATGGGAGCTGTCGACCAGCGCCTGGATTTCGACCAGCAGCGGGCGCGTGCCCTCTTGCGTGGCCATGACGCAGGAACCCGGCACCTGCTGCTCGTGCTGCGACAGGAACAACGCCGAGGGGTTGGCCACGCCGCGCAGGCCGCGGTCGGTCATGGCGAAGACGCCCAATTCGTTGACGGCGCCGAAACGGTTCTTGAAGGCGCGCACCAGGCGGAACGACGAATGCGTGTCGCCTTCGAAGTACAGCACGGTGTCGACGATGTGTTCGAGCACGCGCGGGCCGGCCAGGGCGCCGTCTTTGGTGACGTGGCCGATCATGACGATGGCGATGCCGGTCTGCTTGGCCAGCCGCGTGAGCTGGGCGGCGCATTCGCGCACCTGCGACACGGACCCGGGCGCGGCCGTGAGTTCGCCGCTGTAGAGCGTCTGGATCGAGTCGATCACGGCCACGGTGGGCTTTTGCTCGGACACGGCCGCCTGGATGGCTTCCAGGCGGATTTCCGCCAGCAGGTTGACGTTGCCCGTCTGCAAGTCCAGCCGGCGCGCGCGTAGCGCCACCTGCTCGGCGGATTCTTCGCCGGTGACATACAGCACGTTGGTGGTTTCCGACAGCGAGGCCAGCGCCTGCAGCAGCAGGGTGGATTTGCCGATGCCGGGGTCACCGCCGATCAGCACCACGGCGCCGGCCACCAGGCCGCCGCCCAGCACGCGGTCGAATTCGTCCAGCCCGGTGGGCTGGCGGGGCGTTTCGCGGGCCTCGATTTCGGACAGGCTGCGCACCGGGCTGCTGGAAGCCAGCGGCGCGTAGCGGTGCGCGGCGGCGGCGGGCGCCGACGATTCCACGGTTTCTTCGAGGGTGTTCCAGGCATTGCAGTGCGGACACTTGCCTTGCCACTTGGGGGTCGTGCCGCCGCAGTCGGCGCACACATAGACGGTTCGGGATTTGGCCATGGGCGAAAGTGTACCGGCAAGCCCCCGCCCCCGGCGCGCCGCCCGCGCGCGTTTTTGCCCCGCTTTGCCCCGTGCTGGTGCACCTGGCTGTCAGTTGGCTTGCACAATCGGGGACATCGTCACGTTACACCCTGCAAATACACGAAATTCACTGGCAGATTTCTTCAAATCGCGCATAATCAACATCTAAACCGGAACACGACCCACGCCTGGACGAGATCGCCGGACCACCGGTGCGGCACAAGCAAAGGTCAACCGCGGATATGCCCTGCCACCAGGCATATGCGCGAGGAGTACGCGCATGAGCATTACCTATCGCCCCCCCTTCGACGAAGACGACGAACTGGATTTGCGCGCCCTGTATCGCAAGCCCAGGGCAGGCGGCAGCCCCGAATTGGAAGCGGCCGTGCGCCGCACCTGGCACCCCGGCCATAGCTGGCATCCGGGCTGGGCTGCGGCCGCCTGCCTGGCCATCGTGGCCGGCGTGTTCGTCTGGACCGACATGCGCGAAAGCGCAGAAATGGCCGACATGAACGCCCAGTTGGCCGTGCCCCATGAAGTGGGCACCACCGCCGAGCGCGCCCCGGCCCCGCGCCCCGTCATGGTCTCGGAAACGCCGGCACCGCAAGCCGCGCCCGCTGCGGTCCAGCGCGCCGCTCAAACGCCCGCCGCGCCGGTTGCCGCCGTGCCTGCCAGCAGCGTCCAGGCCAGCGCGCCTGCACCCGCCGCCCCGGAAGCCACTGCGCAAACTGCCGCCGAGCAGCCCGCCGAGGCCGCCACGGCCGAGGTCGTCGCCTTCAGCGAAGAAGATATCGATGCCCGCGTGGCGCACATCCGCAGCCTGATGCAGGACGATCAGCAGGACGAGGCCGTGGCCGCGCTGCGCGAACTGCAGCAAGGCGCCCCCGACCTGACGCTGCCCGACGACCTGCACGAATTGGCGCAGCAGAACCCCGCTTCCTGACCCTTTTTTTCCTCGTTCTGTTTCCCCCAGGCCCGCATTCGTTGCGGGCCTGGACGTTGATACCCTCAAGAAATCGAACGGCTTCTTGCTAACATGGCCGCCATGAGTCCGAGCTTCCACCACCGCAACCTTCCCCACCTGCTGCTTTACGCGCGCGAAACCCTGATGGCGCATTTCCGGCCGATATTGCACGCCGCGGGTGTGACCGAACAGCAATGGCGGGTGTTGCGCACGCTGAGCGAAGTCGGCTCGATGGAACCCAACCAGATTGCCCGCAGTTGCCAGATCCTGAGCCCCAGCCTGACTCGCATGCTGGCCGGCATGGAAGAGCAAGGCCTGATCAAGCGCGTGCGCTCCAACGCCGATCAGCGGCGCCAGGAAATCTCGCTGACACCCAAGAGCAACAAGCTGATCGACCGCATGCGGCCGCAAGTGGATGCGAAGTACCAGGAAATCGAAGCGCGCATCGGCAAAGAGTTGCTGGACCGCCTGTACACAGACGTCGACGCGATGGTCGAGCTGATCAAGCGCGAGCCCGCCACGACGGAATGACCCCCGCACGGCCCCGCGCCTACCCGGCTATCCGTGCAGGCGCGCGCGACGACCCGGCGCCCGCCCGGCCCCGGGTTCAATCCGACACGGGCAGGATCGCGTTGATCTGCCCCGTGCCCGAACTGGTGAAGTAGTCCGTCACGATCTCGGCGGGCCGGTCGTAGGCATCCCAACCCAGCAAGCCCAGCAGCATGGCGGTGTCGTGCATGCCGCCCTCGCCCACGCACAGCTCGGCGTATTCAGGCAGCATGGCGCAGAAGGTCTTCCAGTCGCCCTGGCGCCACAGGTCCACCACCCGCAGGTCGACCTGGCGGTAGAACTCGCGGCTGATCTGGTGCATGGCCGCTTCTGGGCTGTTGTTGTCGTTGAAACGGTGCGATAGCGACCCGCTGGCCAGCACCGCCACGCGGCCGTCGCCCTGCTCGATGGCCTGGCGCAGCGCCGCGCCGAAACGGCGGCTGTCGTCCAGCGAGTGCCAGGCGCACCAGGCCGCCACCGACACGACCTTGAAGCGGTCGTCGCCATTCATGTAGCGCATCGGCACCAGCGTGCCGTATTCCAGTTCCAGGCTGGCTATCTCGTGGGCGCGCGTGGCCACGCCGGCCGCGCTGGCGCATTCGGCGATGCGCCGCCCCAGGGCCGGATCGCCGCGGTAGGCGTAGTCCATGTCCTTGATGAAATGCGGCAGCTCGTTGCTGGTGTAGCAACCGGCGAAACGCGCGTTGCAGTTGACGTGATAGCCGGCGTTGACCAGCCAGTGCACGTCCAGCACCACCAGCGTGTCCACGTCCAGGTCGCGGCAACGCTGGCCGATGATGCGGTGGCCCTGGATGGCGGCCTCGCGGCAGCCGTGATGCCGGCCGGGCATTTCGGAAAGGTACATGGACGGCACATGCGTTACCTTGGCCGCCAGCGAGAGCTTGCCCATGATGGTTGTCTCCGGATTTCTTATGGCGGGGCTCAGACGCCCCATTTGGGAATGTGGTGGCTGCCCATCGAGACGCAGACGTTCTTGATCTCGGCGAACACCTCGTAGCTGTATTCACCGCCCTCGCGGCCGGTGCCCGATTCCTTGGTGCCGCCGAACGGCTGGCGCAGGTCGCGCACGTTCTGGCTGTTGATGAACACCATGCCGGCCTCGATGCCGCGCGCCAGGCGGTGGGCGCGGCCAATGTCGCTCGTCCAGATATACGACGCCAGGCCATACTTGACGTCGTTGGCCAGCGCCAGGCCATGGGCCTCGTCCTTGAACGGGATCAGGCAGGCGACGGGGCCGAAGATCTCTTCCTGGGCGCAGCGCATGCGGTTGTCGACGTCGGCCAGCACCGTGGGACGCACGAAATTGCCGCCCGCCAGGCGCGCGGGCAGGCCCTGCGGGGCGTCGGGGCCGCCGGCCAGGATGCGGGCGCCCTCCTCTTTGGCCAGGCGGATGTAGCCGGTGACTTTCTCCCAGTGCTGGCGCGTGATCATCGCGCCCACGTGGGTGGCTTCATCGGTGGGGTCGCCCACCACCAGGCGCTGGGCGCGCTCGGCGAAGCGGCGCACGAAGTCGGCGTAGATGGATTCCTGCACGAAGATGCGCGAACCGGCGGTGCAACGTTCACCGTTGAGCGAGAAGATGGTGAACAGGGCCGCGTCCAGCGCGCGCTCGACGTCGGCGTCGTCGAACACCAGCACGGGCGACTTGCCGCCCAGTTCCATCGAGAATTTCTTGATGCCGCCGGCGCTGGACAGGATCTTCTTGCCGGTGACGGTGCCGCCGGTGAACGAAATGGCCCGCACGCCAGGGTGGTGCACCAGCGCGTCGCCGGCGGTCGCGCCATAGCCCTGCACTACGTTCAGCACGCCGGGCGGAATGCCGGCTTCCAGCGCCAGCAGGCCCAACTGGTCG
>ERZ1032107.74-NODE-74-length-21520-cov-14.857815_pt1 | contig 21520 bp, 19 predicted proteins | sample MGYA00516713_ERZ1032107 | MGnify/ENA primary metagenome ERZ1032107 (study PRJEB33718, sample SAMN03160116) | human skin metagenome | collected 2014-04-10 | study: EMG produced TPA metagenomics assembly of the PRJNA266117 data set (Human skin bacterial metagenome...
CAGGAAAAGCTGGGCAAGACCATGGGCATGGAACTGGTCGGCAGCACGCCCGACGAACTGCGCGCCCTGATGGCCACCGAGATTCCGCGCTGGGCGGAAGTGGTGAAGAAGTCGGGGGCGACGGTGGAGTAGAAGAGGGGGGCTGAACCGCCTGAGCGTGGTAGACGTCGACGAAGCAGACCGATTCACCGATGACGGCGGTTCAGGCCACACGTAATCTGGTGACCAGGTTGATGTTGGCATCTCATTCAGGACGGTCACAGCATGGTCAGCAAGGCGTCTACAGCGGCGGGTAAGCTCGCCGCCATTCCCCCCGGTTATGCCGATATCCACGACGGTATCGTGGTGCTGCTGGATACGGCGCGCCAGGCGGCGGCGCGCAGTGTCAATGCCGTCATGACCACCAGCTATTGGGAAATCGGCCGCCGCATTGTCGAGGCCGAGCAACAAGGCCGGCGGCGCGCGGGTTACGGAGACCAATTGATGGTGCGCTTGTCAGCCGATCTGACGGCCCGGTTTGGCAGGGGGTTCAGCCCGGACAATCTGGAGAACATGCGGCGTTTTTTTCTGGCTTATCCCCGTACGGCAATTTCCGAGACACCGTCTCGGAATTCTGTCTCGGCCGATTTGACCCCGGCCTTTACGCTACCTTGGTCGGCCTATGTCCGGCTACTGGCGGTCCAGGATGCCCACGCGCGCCAATTCTACGAAGCAGAAGCCCTCCGCGGAGGCTGGAGCGTACGCCAGCTCGATCGGCAGATCGGCAGCCAGTTCTACGAGCGGACGGCGTTGTCGAAAGACAAATCCAGCATGCTCGCCAAGGGCGCCATGGCCAAGCCCGAAGATGCGGTCACGCCTGGCGACGCCATCAAAGATCCCTACGTGCTGGAATTCCTGGATCTCAAGGACGAATATTCAGAATCCGACCTGGAAGAAGCCCTGATCCTGCGTCTGCAGGACTTCCTGCTCGAGGCGGCCTGACACATGCCGATGTGGGGCAGATGCATATGTACTGCAACTATGCCAAGGCGCACTGGACCTACGCGGACGAGAACCCGCCGGTGGGCTTGATTCTCTGCGCCGACAAGGGGCAGGCCTTGGCACGCTATGCCCTGGATGGCCTGCCGACCCAAGTCATGGCGGCCAACTACCGCACCGTGTTGCCAGATGCCGAATTGCTCCAGAAAGAATTGAATGCGGCGCGGCGTCTGCTTGAATCTTCTGGCTTGAATGCGTAAAGGAATCTTCAACCCCGGCCTTGAGCCGGGGCGCTATCCGGCACGCCTTCAAGGCTTCAGATTCAACTTCGGCACCAGCGCATTGAACGCCTGCTCTTGCCGGGCCACGTCCGCGGCAAACTGCGGTTGGTCAGCGTATGACGGCGTCAGGTTCTGCTTGCGCATCAAGGCCTGGAAGTCCTTCGATTGCGCCACCTGGCGGGCGGCGGCGCGCCATTTCTCGGCGACGTCGGCAGGTGCCGCCTTCGGCAGGCCGATGCCGCGCCACACGCTGAACTGCAGATCGGCGCCACGTTCCTTCATGGTCGGCACGTCGGGCAGGGTGTCCAGCCGCTTGGGCGCCATGACCGCCAGCGTGTGCAGCTTGCCGGTGTCCACGTGCTGCTGCAGCTCGGCGTAGGCCACGGTGGTGGCCTGCACGTCGCCCGACAGCAGGCCCATGATGGCCGGCGCCGAGCCCTGGTAGGGCACATGCACGAACTTCACGCCGGTCTGTTCGCCCAACGCGGCCGCGGCCATGTGCGGCACCGTGCCGATGCCCGCGTTGGATACCGCCACGCGCTCAGGGTTCTTCTTGGCGTATTCCAGGAATTCCTCCACCGTCTTCCAGGGCGCATCGGCGCGCACGGTCACCGACGACGGGTCGTCGGTGAAGCGGGCGATGGGCTGGAAATCATTCACCGTGGTCTTGCCAATGCCCATCAGCGGCACCACCAGCATTTCGGGCGTCATCAACACCAGCTTGTAGCCGTCGGGCTGCGCATTGGCGACATACGCCCAGCCGATCGAGCCGCTGGCGCCGGGCTTGTTGATCACGACCGTGGGCTGCGCCAGCAAGGGCGGGCGCACGGCCTCGGCGATGGCGCGCGCCGTGTTGTCGCTGCCGCCGCCGGGCTGGTAGGCCACCACCAGTTCCATCGAACGGGTCGGGTAGTCGGCGGCGGCCGCGGGCGCCAGGGCGGACAGGCAGGTCAGGGCGCTGAAGGCCAGCGCGGGCAGGCGTAAGGGTGTCATGGCGGTTCCAGTATCAGTAGCCCAGGGTAGCCAGGTCCGCCAGGGTCTGGCGGGTGATGGCAAGGGTGCGTTCACGTTCGGCGCCGGCCAGGTCCAGGCGCGGCGGCTTGACGGTTTCGGCGCTGCCGGTGATCAGGTGCTCGGCCAGCTTGATGTGCTGCACCAGCTTGACCACCGTATCCAGGTGGAACAGCGGCGTCAGCGCGGCGTACAGCTTGCGGGCGCGCACGAAATCGCCTTCGGCCGCCAGTCGCAGCAGGTCCACCGACGCCTTGGGCACCGCGTTGGCCATGCCGGACACCCAGGCCGTGACGCCCAGCGCGGCGCTCTCCAGCACCAGGTCGTCGACCCCGCAGACCACCGCCAGGCGGTCGCCAAAACGCGTGATCAGGTCAGTGACGCGGGTCGTGTCGTACGACTCTTCCTTGATGGCGACAATGGTGGGTTCCTGCAGCAGCTCGGCTACCACGTCCGGCGTCAGGTCCACGCCGTAGCCGCGCGGATTGTTGTACAGCAGGATCGGCAGCGGGCTGGCCTGCGCCACGCTGCGGTAGAACGCGATCGTCTCGCGGTCGTCCGACTTGTACGTCAGTCCGGGAAAAACCATAAGGCCGTCCACGCCGATCCGGGCTGCTTCCTGGGCGAAGGCCGCCGCGCGGGCGGTGCCGGTTTCGGCCACGCCCGACACCACCGGCACGCGGCCACGCACCGTCTCGACCGCCGTGCGCAGCACCGCCAGCTTTTCATCGGGGGCCAGCTGGGCGTTTTCGCCCACCATGCCCATCATCACCACACCGCCCACGCCGTTGGCGATCAGCCGTTCCAGGCCCTGGCGGATGGCGTCCAGGTCCAACGAGAAATCGGGTTTCAGCTTGGTGGTGACGGCGGGGAATACGCCTTGCCATTGAATGCTCATGCTGCTGCTCCTGTTGCGAGGTCCGCCGGGCCGCTCCCGTCGGATCATTATGATTGGATATTGGATCCAAAATAAAAAGCCTAGAAAAAACAGGCGCTTGGCCTGTGCTACCCAACGGCCGGGGCCGTCGGTTTCAACTGGATCATGGATCCAATATACTTCGCATTAAACGGGCTGCCGGCACCCGCTGTCTCTCGGGGTTTTCCTGGGCATGGCGGCCGCGGCAGACTTCCTGCCAGCCTCTCTTGCCGCGCGGCGTCTGCCGGGCGGCTTCATGCATCAGGTATCACGTGACCCGGAATTCCACTGCTGCTTCCCTTTCTTCCTCGTCCGGCCCGGCTGGCCGCCTCGTGCGCAAGACCGCTGTCGATCTGGTGGTCGACGAACTGCGCGACCGTATCCTGTCGGGGGCGATTCCGCCCGGCTCCGCGCTGCGCCAGGAACTGCTGGCCGATGAACTGGGGGTGAGCCGCCTGCCAGTGCGCGAAGCCATCCGCCAGCTCAGCGCCGAAGGGCTGGTCGACATGATCGCGCACCGCGGCGCCTATGTGTCGATGCTGTCGCGCGCCGAAGTGCAGGAATTCTTCGATATCCGGCTACGGCTGGAACCGTGGCTGTTCCGCCTGGCCGTGCAGCAGCACGACGTCGGCGATCTGGACCGCGCCGCGCAGGTGGTGACGCAGATGGACAGCGCCGAACCCGACCAGTGGGGCCGGTTGAACTGGCAATTGCATGAGCTTCTGTACCGCGCCGCGCAGCGGCCCGCCGCCCTGGCGATGGTGCGCGCGCTGCACGAAAAATCCGAGCGCTATTTCCGCTTCCAGATCGTCAACGCGCCCATCCGCCAGCAGGCCCACGACGAACATTCCGAACTCATCGCGCTCAGCCGCCAAGGCCAGGCCGACAAGGCCGAGGCCGCGTTGGAACGCCACATCGCCCAGGCGGCCGACCAGATCCTGGTCATCGTCGATCATCTGCTGGATGCCACGGCGCCGGCCTAGCGGCCGGCACGGTATCGCCGCTCCGCATGTCGACGCGGGCGCGGCGTCCTGGCACACGGCGCCCGCGCCCAATGCGACAGCGCCGGCCCGGGCAAGGCCCGGCCGGCGCATCTGCGGCAGCCCGAAGGCCACCGCTCAAGCCCGCAAGCGGCTCAATTGATCTTGATGTTGCGTTCCTTGACCAGCACCTTCCACTGCGCCGTTTCCTTGGCCAGGTGGTCGCGCAGTTCGTCGGGCGAACCGCCGATGGATTCCGCGCCGATCGAATCCAGCGTGGCCTTGACCTTGGGCTCGTTCAGCGCCTGGCGCATGGCGGCGTTCAGCTTGGCCACCACTTCCGGCGGCGTGCCGGCCGGGGCAAAGGCGGCGAACCAGGGCATCAGTTCGTAGCCGGGCAGGCCGCTTTCGGCCACCGTGGGCACGTTGGGCAGCGCGGCCGAACGCTTGCTGGTGGTCACCGCCAGCGCGCGCAGCTTGCCGGCTTCGATGTGCGGCTTGGCCGACGTGATGCTGTCGAACATGTAGTCGACCTGTCCGCCCAGCAGGTCGGCGATGGCCGGGCCGCTGCCCTTGTACGGCACGTGCAGCATGTCGATCTTGGCCATCGACACGAACAGTTCGCCCGCCAGGTGAATCGACGTGCCCACGCCCGCCGAGGCAAAGGTGTAGTGGTTGGGCTGCGCCTTCGCCTTGGCGATCACGTCGTCCACGCTCTTGACGTCATTGCGTGCGGGGTTGGTGACCAGCACGTTCGGCACCACCGCCAGCAGCGAGATCGGCGCGAAATCCTTGATCGGGTCGTAGTTCAGGTCGGCGTACAGCGCCGGGTTCACGGCCATGCCGTTGGCCACGATCAGGATCGTGTAGCCGTCCGGCTTGGACCGCGCCACGCTGGCCGCGCCGATATTGCCGCCCGCGCCCGCGCGGTTCTCGACGATGAACGAAGTATTGAGCTGCTTGCCCATCGATTCGCCCAGCGTGCGGGCGATGCTGTCCATCGCACCGCCCGGCGGGAACGGCACGATCCACTTGACCGGACGGTCCGGGTAGCCGTCGGCATAGGCGCCGCTGGCGGCTCCCAGCAAGGCCAGGCCCATGCAGGCCCGGGCAAGGTGTTTGAAGGCGTGGCGAATTGGCATGCTGTCTCCGTAGTGCTTGAATTATTGTTGCCGGCGCATCGGCCGTGAGGCCGTGCGCGCGGGAGTGATCGGGCAGGGGGGCGGTCAGTTGCCCCTGCGGTAGAAAGTCAGTTTGTCTTCGTCCAGTTCCAGCCCCAGGCCGGGGCCGCTGGGAATCTCCATCTCGAAATCCGTGTAGCGCGGCGGGTTGGCGACGATGTCGTCCTTGAGCAGCAGCGGCCCGAACAATTCGGTGCCCCACGACAGGCGCGGCAGGCAGGCAAAGCCGTGGGCCGAGGCGATCGACCCTACCGAGCCTTCCAGCATCGTGCCGCCATACAGCGACATGCCGGCTGCGTCGCCCACCGCGGCGGTGCGCAGCATTTCATAGATGCCGCCCGATTTGGCGATCTTCAGCGCCAGCACGTCGGCCGCGCCCAGGCGGGCGATGTCCAGCGCGTCTTCGGGGCCGTTGATGGCCTCGTCGGCCATGATGGGCACCACGAAGCGCGCGGCCAGCCGGGCCATGCCGGCCAGGTTGGCGCGTGGAATCGGCTGCTCGATCAGGTCCACGCCGGCTGCTTCCAGGCGCGCGATCGCGCCGGCGGCGTCGGCCTCGTTCCAGGCCTGGTTCACGTCCACCGTGACGCGGGCGCGGTCGCCCAGCGCCTGCTTGATGCGCGACACGTGCGCCACGTCGTCGGCCACCGCACGGCGTCCGACCTTCAGCTTGAACGTATTGTGGCGGCGGCTGGCAAGCAGCGATTCGGCTTCTTCGATGTCGCGTGCGGTATCGCCGCTGGCCAGCGTCCACAGCACCGGCAGGCGGGTGCGCACGGCGCCGCCCAGCAGCGTCGACACCGGCACGCCCAGGCGCTTGCCCTGGGCGTCCAGCAGGGCGCTTTCCAGCGCCGACTTGGCAAAGCGGTTGCCGCGTGCCACCGTTTCCAGGCGCCGCATCGCGCCGTGGATGTTGGCCGCGTCCAGGCCTGCCAGGGCAGGCGCCAGATAGGTATCGATCGCCAGCTTCATGCCTTCCGGGCTTTCCTCGCCGTACGACAGGCCGCCGATGGTCGTGGCTTCGCCGATGCCCTCGATGCCGTCGCTGCAGCGCAGCCGCACGATCACCAGCGTCTGGCGCTGCATCACCGCCATGGCCAGCTGGTGGGCGCGGATGGTCGGCAGGTCCACCAAGACCGCTTCGACCGAGACTATGCTTACCGGATTCATACTTTTTACAGCCAGTTTGAACAACAGGCCGCAGTATCGCTTGCGCGCTGAAGCAAAGTCCAAGACTATATCGGTCTCTATTGATACCTTTAAGGTCTGAATAAGCCATGCAACTCAGGCAACTTCGATACTTCCAGGCGGTGGCAGAAGAGGGCAGCTTCACCCGCGCCGCCGACAGGCTGCACATGGCCCAGCCGCCGCTCAGCCGCCAGATCCGCCAGTTCGAGGAAGAACTGGGCGTGGCGCTCTTCGAACGCACCACCCGGGCCCTGCGCCTGACCGAGGCCGGCCGCTTCCTGCTCGAACAATCGCGCCTGTTGACCGCGCGGCTGGACGAAGTGCTCGAAGGCACCCGCCGGCTGGGCCAGACCCAGCGCCGCTGGTTCGGCATCGGCTTCGTGCCGTCCACCCTGTATGGCTTCGTGCCCGAACTGATCCGCCAACTGCGCAGCGCCGATCCCCTGGTGGAAGTCGGCCTGGCCGAGATGACCACGCTGCCGCAACTGGAAGCCCTGAAGGCCGGCCGCATCGACCTGGGCATCGGCCGCATCCTGCTGGACGACCCGGCGATTGAACGGCGCGTGCTGATGACCGAACCCTTGATGGCCGCCGTGCCGCTGCACCACGCGCTGGCCGGCAGCGCCAGCGTCTCGGTCGACCGCCTGGCTGAGGAACCCTTTGTGCTGTACCCGGCCCGCCCGCGGCCCAATTTCGCCGATCACGTGCTGGGTCTGTTCCGCGCCGCCGGCCATGCGCCGCAGGTGGTGCAAGAGGCCAACGAATTGCAGACCGCCATCGGCCTGGTGGCTGCCGGGCTGGGCGTGACCGTGGTGCCGGCGTCGGTCGAACGCCTGCAGCGGCGCGACGTGGCCCACGTGCGCATCGACGCCGACGCGTTTGTTTCCCCGGTCATCGCCAGCTATCGCAAGGACGATAGATCACCCTTCCTCGCGCATGCCCTGGCCCTGGCCGAGGCCTTGGCGAAGGGGTAACAAACCGTTTTTTGACGATCCATCGCAAGCGGCGTTGGGGCACACTACGGCCGGGCTGAATGCCGGCAAGCCCATTTTTCCGGCAAGTCTTCCGGCCTCCATCACCGAAATGCCCGAGAGAGGTAATGATGATCGTCACTATCCAGAACAAACCCAAGTGGCTGTTTTCGCAATTGGGGCAGTTGGTCATCGCCGTCGGCCTGCTGTCGCTGGTCTTCAACTATGCCTATCGCTACACGGTTGACCGCCACATCAATACCCCGACGTTCTACGTCGTCACCATCGTGCTGGGCCTGATTGCCTTTCTGATCATCCGCAGAGACTATGTGTTCGTGAACCGCTACGCCTTCAGCGATGCGGAAATCTCGGTCAGCACCTTGCTGGGCGTGAAGAAAACCTATTCCACCGCGCAATACGAATTCGTGCCGTCGCTGCACAAGGCCATGAACCTGCCCGAGAAAAAGGCGTCCCTGTCGTTCTACGTGCGCGATACCCAAACCCAACGCAACATCCGCAACTATTCCTGGACGGGCTTTTCGCCCGACGACTTCCAGAAGGTCTCGCAGATGTACGGCTACCGCGGCGAAACCGATTTCAAGCAGAAGGATTTCGGCAAGCGCTAGGAACGGTCAGGCCATTTCTTACATCGGATCTTGGGATCCATCAATTTTCCTGGAACGCTATGACACTGAAGAAAAAAGGCGACTACTGGTACGGCACCTCGCCCGAAGACATCGGGACCGAGATCGCCAAGTTCAGCCACGATGAATATCCTGCCTCTCGCTACGCGCAATCGGTGTGTACCTGCGGCAACCGCACGTTCAACCTTGAGTCGGATGAAGAAGCCGGCGTCGCCCAGCGCACCTGCGCCGAGTGCGGGGTCGTCCATTTCATGGGAGACAGCGCCGAATTCGCCGACGAGGCCGACCTGGGCGGCCATGTCTGCGTGTGCGACGAAGACACCTTCGAATTGATGTCCGGCGTGGCGCTGTATGCCGACAGCAACGACGTGCGCTGGTACTACATCGGCTGCCGCTGCGTCGACTGCAACCTGGTGGGCGTGTTTGCAGAATGGAAGTGCGAAGCCGGCGACGCGGACGCGTTCCTGGCCAAGGTCTGACTCCCTGCCTCGATCAAGCCGTCCCGCTGCCACGCGAACCACACCATGAAACTGAAGAAACTGCTGCCCAAGAACTTTGATGATTTGCTGGCCGAAGGCGATGTCGATGCCTTGAAGGCGGTATTCGCGGCGTGCAGCGTGGATGCCCGCGGCGGGTATTCCAAGCAGACCGCCTTTGCGTTCAATGAGTTTCCCGACGAACTCTGCCGCTGGCTGGTGGAGCAGGGCGCGGATGTCTCCGCGGCAGATAGCTACGGCGACACGCCCTTGCAGTCGCGCGCCGGGCATTGGCAGGGTCGTCTGGACATCCTGCTGGACCTGGGCGCCGATGTCCACAGCGGCGAAGGGGGGCGTGGCACGGCGCTGCACAAAGCCTGCGGCGTCGGCCATGCGGACAACGTTCGCCTGTTGTTGCAGCGGGGCGCCAACCCTGACGCACTGACGGCCGACGGCCTGACGCCGCTGGAATGGGCGCTGCAGCGCTGCAGCAACACCGGCATTGTCGGCATCGCCAAGGTGGCGCCCATCATGCTGGCGGCCGGCGCACGCCAGACGCCGCGCATGGAAGAGTTCATTACGCAGATCGGCACCCAGTTCGAATTCCATCGCGCCGGCTTCAATCGTGATTCGGTGGACGAGTACAGCGCCGCGCTCGATCGGCTGTACAGCCTGTTCGCCGTGGCCCCGGTCCCGCGGCGCGCCATGCACGACGGCCGCTCGCCCATCGCCGTCAAGGCCGGCGCCTGGCAAGACCAGCACGAAGCGCTATGGGACTTGCTGGTTCCTTCAAACGGACCCGCCGCCACCGTGCAGGGCGAAGTGATCCGCCTATCAGGCCGCATCGCCAACGAACTCGACGGCAACGGCGGCGTGAACTGGGGCGCAGACTTTCGTCGCATGGTCGATGCGCTGCTGGGGCATCTGGGTTCAGGCACCTCGTTGCCCGCGGAACAGCTGGACGCGGCCGCCGTCACCGCCAAAGCCATCAAGCAAAAATCGGGTGAGCCCGCACGGTTGTGCGAAATGGCGGTGCACTGGGTAGTGTGCAATCCGACGCCCGTCGCCTTGCCTGCGGTGGATTACCGGCGGTAAGGCTATCGGGTGGTCCAGGCCATGTCGGCAGAAGGGGCCAGGATGCGACCACGCCTTCGGGATCGTCGGATCTGACCTGGGGCCCTTGGTCAGCAACGGATCAGTCGGCTTCGCCCGCCGCCGCCGCGCCGTCCTCGTTTTCCAGTGGCACGTCGATACGGCAAACAATGCCGTCCTGCGTGAATTCCAGCGTCGTCCTGGCACGCAATGTAAAGGCCAGTGCGTGCTCGATCAGTTCGCGGCCATAGCCGCGGTGGGTCGCGTCGGGCGGCGTGGGCAGGCCGGTTTCCGTCCAGTCGATGACCAGATGGTCCTTGCCGTCCTGGGGTTGCGCGCGCCAGGAGATGTCCAGGTGTCCGGCTGCATGGCTCAGGGCGCCGTATTTGACCGCGTTGGTGGCCAGCTCGTGTATGGCCAGCGCCAGGGTCTGGATGCGTTCAGGCATGACCTGTACCTGCGGCCCCGTCAGCGTGATCTGGCTGTCGTTGCCGACGGGCTCCAGTTCGCGGCGCAGCATGCCGCCGAATTCGATTTTTTCATTGCCGCTTTCACCCAGCAGGCCTTGCACCCGATCCAGCGCGGTCAGGCGCGTGTCGAGCCGCTGGAAAGGTTCGCCTTCGCCCAGCGTGCGCCTGGCCACGTTCTTCACCAAGGCCAGCAGGTTGCGGGTGCGGTGCTGCAATTCCGAGATCAGGATGCGGTGACGCCGCTCGGCCCGGGTGATCTGGGTGATGTCGATGAACGTCACGACCACGCCGTCCACCTGGCTATCGCTGCCACGGTAAGGCACCAGCCGCAGCAGGTAATGCTTGCCATCCAGGGTGCCGGCGATGCGGCGTTCGATGGGTTGGTAGCGGTTGTAGACCTGCTGGATGTCGTTGGCGAACGAGGGCAGGTCAAAGCGGCTGGCCAAGTCGGTGATGGGGCGGCCGCAATCGCTGGGCAGGATGTTGAACACGTCGCTGACCGCTGGGGTGAAGCTGCGGATGATCAGGTCCTGGTCCAGGAAAAGCGTGGCGATGGCCGTGCTTTCGAACAGGTTGTGCAGGTCGCTGTTGCTGCGGTCCAGTTCGTCGACCTTGCCGTGCAGCTCGGCATTGACGGTGTGCAGTTCTTCATTGAGCGACACCAGTTCTTCTTTTGAGGCTTCGAGTTCCTCGTTGGTGGATTGCAGCTCTTCGTTGACGGACAGCAGTTCTTCGTTCGACGACTTCAGTTCTTCAAGGGCCGTCTCGTATTCCTCGATCATGGATTGCAGGCGTTCGCGGGTGTCGCGCAGCTCGGTTTCCATGTGGTGCGCCGCGTCGTGGCGCGGGGCCTGGGCCTGGGCCTCGTCGCGGGGCAGGACGGGGCCCTGGTCGTCGAACAGGATGAGGTAGAGCGGTTCGCCTTCGTGGCGGGCCGCCAGCGGTTCGACGGTCAGCGATACCCGTTGCACGCGGCCTTCGTCGTCTTCCACGGCGACATCCTTGCGTACGGCGGCCTGGCCGGTTTCGACGGCTTCGTGCAGCAGGGTGCGCAAGTCCAGCCGCAGGCCCTTGCGGGCCAACGTCAGGACCTGGCGGGTCGGCACGCCAGCCGCCGCTTCCAGGTACTTGCCCGTGCGGTTCGAGTAATAGACGATGTCGCCGTCGCGATTGACCAGCACGTGCGCCGGCGCATGTTGCGACAGCACCTGGGTATCGACCGCCTGGCGCAGTGCGGCAGTGCCGGTGGGGGCGCGTGTAACGCCGCTGCGGGGCTGGCCCCGCGTTTGCAGGGACGCCAGCGGCAGCGCCGGCCGAGGCGGCGCGGCGACATCGGTGCGTCGCTGAAAAATGCGGTGCTTTTTCTCGACGGGGCTGAACAGCTCGCCGAACTGGCTGACGTTTTCGGACATGCCCAGGAACAGATAGCCGCCGGGACGCAAGGAATAATGGAATGTCGGAATGACCTGCTTCTGGACTTCACCGCCCAGATAGATCAGCAGATTGCGGCAGGAAATCAGGTCGATGCGGGAAAAGGGCGGGTCACGCAGCACGCTGTGCGGCGAGAAGATGCAGAGTTCGCGCACCTGCTTGTTGACCACGTAGCCGTCGCCGTCGGCAAAGAAATGGCGTTCGCGCCGCTCTTGCGACAGGCCCTCGAGCAACTGGCCGGGATAACGCGCGGCCCGGGCGACGGCCAGCGCCCGGTCGTCGATGTCGGTGGCAAACAGCTGGACCTGCGGCGCAGACGGCATGCCGTCCATGTGCTCGCGCAGCAGGATGGCCAGGGAATAGACTTCTTCGCCTGTCGCGCAGCCCGGCACCCAGATGCGTACGGATTCGGCCGCGCCACGGCCTTCCAGCAGCTTGGGGATGACCAGCCGCTGCAACGAATCGAACGCGTCCGCGTCGCGAAAGAAGTTGGTCACGCTGATCAACAGGTCGCGAAACAAGGCGCCCGCTTCCTGCGGGGCTTGCTTCAAGAGTTCGATATAGGTATCGATGCTGTCGACCTGATTCACTTGCATGCGGCGCTGCACCCGTCGCATGAAGGTCTTGTTCTTGTAGCCGCTGAAATCGTGGCCGATGCGGCTGCGCAGCAAATTGCTGATTTCGAGGCCGGCGGCGTCCAGGCGTACCGGGCCGCTGGTCTGCGGTTCGGGCGGGGGGGTGTGCCGGGCGAATTGCACCAACCGGGGGCCCATCTGGTCGACCGGAAGGACGAAATCGACCAGGCCGCTGGCGATGGCGCTGTCGGGCATTTCGGGGTTGTGCGGGCCGTATTCATTGGAAGCCTGCGCCAGCGTCAAACCGCCGTGTTCCTTGATGGCCTTGATACCCAGGGTGCCGTCGGAATTGCTGCCGGACAGGATCACGCCTGCCGCAAAATCACCGCAATCACGCGCCAGGGCCGAAAAGAACAGGTCTATGGGGCGGCGGCCGGGCAGATCGGCGGGCCGCTTGAGCACCCGCAGGCGGCCGTGGCTGATGGACATGAGTGCGTCCTGGGGCAGCACGTAGACGCAGTTGACCTCGATCTGCAGATTGTCCACGGCAGGCAGCACCGGTAGCGCGGTGAATCGCGCCAGGACTTCGGGCAGATGGCTTTCTCGGGACGGGCTCAGGTGGGTGATCACCACGAACGCCAGGCCGGGAGACGGCGGCAGCCCGCGGAAAAACCCCTCAAGCGCCTCGATGCCGCCGGCAGAGGCCCCCACCCCGACAATGGGGCACTGCGCCGGGAGCGTCATGGCGTGATGCACCGGGCCGATCGGGAAAACAGCAGAGTTGGCAGCATGGGATCGCAACGCCGCAGGCTATCGTTGCCGGTCAAGAGCATCGACATCGCCTGGGCCGATATAAGCCATGGCGTGTCGACAGGATTATGGGAAAGTAATCGGCCGACATTACCACGGACTTATCGCGTTTGTAATAAAAGTGCGAGTATTTTCGGACGGCTGGGCCGTACCGCTTATATGCCGGCTCTGCGGCAAACCCAGCCTTTGAACGTAAACGCCGCGTAGAACAGTTCAATATCGGTAAATCCCGCGTCATGCAGCACGGCTTCGTCGGTCGCGGGGGGCAGCACCGGCAGTTTCTCTTTCATCGTCCTGATGCTGTTCTGCGCCTGCTCGGCCGGTACGCCCGCCGCCACCACGAAGGCCGCGTTGCGGGCCAGCCAGGCGTCCTGCCGGTCCAGCGGAAAGCTGTGATGGGCCACGATGAAGGGGGCGCCGGGCTTGAGCCGCCGGGCCACTTCCCGCACGGTTCTCAGCCGCTCTTCATGCGGCAGGAAATGCAGCGTCAAGAGGCAGGTGGCGCCGTCGAACGGCCCGTCGGGGGCGTCGTCGATATAGCCTTGATGCAGGGTGGCGCGCGGCGCCTGGGCGCCCAGCGTATCGGTTGCCTGGCGCAGCATCTCGGCCGATGGGTCCACGCCGTCCAGTTGCCAGCCCGGCCGTGTGTCGGCGAGGGCTTTCAATTCCAGCCCCCCGCCGGCGCCCAGTACCAGGATGCGACCGTTGTCGGGCACGTGTTCCGCCATCAGCAGGCCCACCATGCGGTGCAGGTCGCGTAGGCCGGGCACGTGGCGGGCGACGCGTTCTGCGTAGTCTTCCGAGGCGCCAGGGGAATTGGAAAAGGACATGGGGACTCCGGGGATGGGGCGCGTGAGCCATGACGGCAGGCACATATCATATAACATATGATGTTGCGTGATAGGCGGCGCGTCAAGTGGCGGGATGGCCTGGCGGCAGGGCGCTCTGGCTGTCGGCAATGAAAAATGACCGCAGCGAATCACGCTGCGGTCATTGCACGACGTACCGGGTCAGGCCGCGATGGACAGCGGGCGCGCCGACCCCGGAAAATCCGGCAGCGCAATATCGCTATGGCCGGGCCTCACCCAGCGGACCCGTTCGCGGGTGGCATCGATGCAGCCACCCTGGTCGTAGACGCCCTGCGGATCACGGATGCGCATCATGCGTTCCAGAATCGCGGCGGTGGCCTTGGGGTCGGCCAGTGTGTCGTGCACGCGGGCCTTGACGACGTCTTCGTCCATATAGCGCTTGCCGGCCGCGTCGGTGCGCAGGCCGTCGCGCCAATGGAAGATCTCGACGCACTTGGACGTCAGCGTGTAGGGCACGCCGCGTTCCCAGAAATTGTTGAACTGGCCGCCGCCCAGGTAGAACACCCAGGACCCTTCGTAGCCCTCGACGTCCGACGATTCGGCGTCGGGGTTGCGGAACCACAGGCGGTCGCCCGGCACGTAGAAGCGTTGCGGCAGCGGTTCTGCCAGCGAGCCGTATTCGTGCAGGAAGGTCTCGTGGAAACTGCCGGACATGACGGCGCGCGTTTCCCATTGGCGTTGCAGGCGCCGCGCCAAGTCGGGGTTGGCGCTGTGCAGTTCCTGTGCAATGCCCAGCACGGTGACGTATTCCGTCGCCCGGTAGCACGAAAAGGAATACAGCTGGCCCGAGGCCTCGGGCTGCGTCGCCTTGCGCAGCCCGTCGATCAGCGAGCGCCCCGGCAGCACCGTGAAACCGCGCGCTTCGTCATAGGTGAAGTAGTCGTCGGGCCGTTCGGCGTGTTCGGTGTCGAAGGCCAGCGCGGTCTTGCTGGCGGCCTGCACGATGTAACGGCGGATGCGTACCGCCGATTCCAGTTCGGCCACGCTGGGGAAGGTGAAGGCGACGGGGCTGGCCAGCATGGCCAGCACGATCTCGCGGTCAAGATCTGCCGCGTTGGCGTCGGTGCGCAGGCTGAGCGCGCGGGCGACGCCGGTGGTGTCGTGGTCGGGCAGGTAGGTGGCGGCGAACCCCGCGTTCACCGCGGCGTGTACGCCATGTGCGGGGGCGGTCACGAGGCCGCAGTGGGAGGCGGCACGCAAGCCCAGCCCGGACAGCAACTGCTCTGCCGCGTCCAGCGCGGCGGCGGCCTGGCGTGAATCGGGGACTTCGATGCGAATCCCGCCTGGGTAAGGCTGATTCGGCGACTGCTGGGAAGACGGCATGAAATACGAATCGAAAAGCGGCAGGAATCAGTATGGATCAGTGCAGGCCGGACAGAGTTCCCGTCAAGCTGCAAGCTGGCGTGAACAACTATTTCAGTGCGGCAGCCAAGGGGGATTTTCCTGCGGAAATCAACGACCTGGAACATCCTGATTGTAGTGACGCGGCCTGAACGCCAGCTTGCAGGGATTTATCGGCAGCACGATAAAACTGTCAACGGATTGTCATTATTCGGGGGCCCCGACCAGGCTGCCCACGAAATCCAGCAGCGCGCGGGTCTTGGCGGGCACGTGGTGCCGCGACGGGTAATACGCGTATAGCGGAAACCGCAGGTCCGACCAGTCGGGAAACAGCGCAATCAATTCCCCGGACGCCATCTGCGCCTCGGCGCCCAGTTCAAACAATTGCGCAATGCCCAGCCCGGCCAGGCAAGTGCTGTAGAGCGTGCCGGGATCATTGACGGTCAACATGCCGTGCGTGTTCACGACGAGTTTCTTGCGGCGCTGCTGGAATTCCCAGGGGAAGGTCCGGCCGGTGACAGGTTCGCGGAACTGGATGCAGCGGTGGCCGCCGGTTTCCAGGTCGCGCGGGTGGGCAGGGCGGCCGTGGCGCTTCAGGTAGGCCGGCGAGGCCATCGCGAACACGCGGGTATCGAACAGCTTGCGGGCGACCAGCGAGGACGGCGGCGGGTGGCCAAAGCGCAACGCCACGTCGAAGCCGTCGGCAATCAGGTCGCCCAGGTCTTCGCGGCTGCGCAGTTCCAGTTCCAGCGCCGGGTGGCGGTCCATGAATGCGCCCAGGCGCGGCCCCAGCAGCATGCGGGCAAACAGCGGGTCGACGTTCACGCGCAGCCGTCCCTGTACCTGCTGGGCATGGCCCGCCGCGTGGCCGGTGGCCTCGGCCAACGCGCCGATCAGGGGCATCACCTGTTCATAGAACGCGCGGCCTTCGTCGGTGAGCCTGACCGACCGCGTGGTGCGTTCGAACACCCGGATGCCCAGCCGCGTCTCCAGCCGGGCAACGGCGCGGCTGACGCCGGATTGCGACATGTCCAGGATTTCGGCCGCGCCGCCGAAGCTCCTGGCGTCGACGACGGCGGCCATGACATCCACGCCTTCCAGCAATTGCGTCCCCAAAAGTCTCATCCTGGTGCCTCCGTCATTGATGACTGACAAGCATAAATAATATGCCTTCCATGCTATCGCAATTGCACGGCGGGAATTCCACAATGCGTCCGGTCTGCCGTTCAACCGTTTTCATAGGACTTCCAACGTGGAATTCACTGCCGGATATTCCCGCCCCGACGCCAAGGCGGGGCCCATCCTGTCCAAGGCCCGCAGCGCCACCGCCGTCACGGCGCTGAGCCTGGGGTGCTTTTCCTTTGTCAGCACCGAACTCATGCCCGTGGGCGTGCTGCCGTCCATGGCCCAGGGCCTGGGCGTTTCGCTGGGCGAGGCCGGTTACCTGGTCAGCTGTTTTGCTTTCGTGGTGGCGCTGACCGCGGCGCCGCTGACCGGCATGCTGGGCGCCATCAACCGCAAGCTGCTGATGGCGGCGCTGCTGGCCGTCTGCTGCCTGGGCAACCTGATCACCTATGCGGCCCCCAGCTACGCCACCGTGCTGGTCGGGCGTGTCCTGGTCGCGGCCGCCATCGGCGTTTTCTGGTCAACGGCGGTGGTGACCGCCGTACACCTGGTGTCGGCCAGGAACGCCATCCGCGCCACTTCCATCGTGTTTGGCGGGGTGTCGCTGGCTACCGTGCTGGGCATCCCCGCGGGCACGATCCTTGGGGAACACGCGGGCTGGCGCGCCGTGTTCGCGGCGTTGTCGATCCTGAGCCTGCTGGTGTTCGTCGTGGTGGCCTGGTCGGTGCCGGCCGTGCGGATATCGAAGGCCTCGATGCGCGGCGCGATGTCGGCCGTGCTGAAAGACCGCCCGCTGCGCGCGGTGTTCGGCGCCACGGCGCTGATCGTCACCGGCAACTTCCTGGCCTACACCTACATTGCGCCTTACCTCGAGCAGATCGCGCACCGCAGTCCGTCACAGGTGAGCCTGATGCTGCTGGCCTATGGCGCGGCCGGCGTGGTCGCCAATTTTACGATCGGCCCCTTCGCGGCGAAGGCGCTGCGCACCAGCCTGGCCGTGGTCACGGCGTTGCTGGCCATCAGCCTGGCCGTCATGAACCTGGCCGTCGACAACCCTGCCGCCATGGTGGCGCTGCTGGCGGCCTGGGGTGCGGCCTACGGCGCACTGCCCGTGCTGCTGCAGACCTGCGTGTTCAACGACGCGTCCGCCATCGACGGGGGCGCGGACGGCGCCACGTCGATCAACGTCGCGGTGTTCAATGCCGCCATCGGGTTGGGCGCGCTGGTGGGCGGGTTGGTCATCAACGCGACGGGGCCGCGGCTGATTCCGGTGGTATCGGCCGGGTTCGTGGCGGTGGGGCTGGCGCTGGTCATCGCCACTCGCCGATGGCACCGCCGGGGGTGAGCAAGGCCTAGTGCGATGACACGTACGCCGAGGCCGCAAATGCCGGCGGCACGGCGAATTCGGCGCGCATGCGCTTGACCTCTTCCACGGGGCTGCGCCCGAAAAGGCGCTTGAATTCGCGGCTGAACTGCGACGGGCTGTCGTAACCGACATCGGCGCTGGCGGCGGCCGCGGTGATGGCGTTGCGCACCATCAGCAAGCGTGCCTGATGCAGCCGGGTGGACTTCAGGTACTGCATCGGCGACGTGCCGGTGACGGCCTTGAAGTGCACATGGAAGGCCGGCACGCTCATGCCCGCCTCGCGGGCCAGTTGGTCCACGCCCAGTGCATCCTTGAACGAGGCGTGGATGCGGCGCAGCGCCCGCACCACCTTGCCGAACTGCCCCTGCATCGTCAGCGCCGCGCGCATCGATGGCCCCTGGTCGCCCGTGAGAATGTGGAAATAGATTTCGCGCACCAGCGACGGGCCCAGGATCTGCGCCTGCATCGGCGAGCCCATGGCCTCCAGGAAGCGCAGCACCGAGGCGCTGAGCGGCGCGTCCATGGGGCTGGACAACATGCCCTTCGGTTCAGCCGCCTGGAAGCCGCCAGCCTGGTCGATCTGCAGCATCAGGTCGGCGGCCAGCTTGAAATCCAGGTGCATGTAGATGGCCAGCAGCGGTTCCTCTTGGCTGGCGTCGGTTTCCATCGTGAAGGGCACCGGCACGGACACCACCAGGCATTGCCGTTCGTCGTAGACATAGGTCTGCCCGCCGAAATAGCCGCGCTTGCGGCCCTGGCACACGATGACGATGCCGGGGTCGTACAGCACCGGCACCGAGCTCAAGGGGCGGTTCGAGCGCAGGAAGCGTACGTCCGGCAGCACGGTCAGGTTGTAGCCCTCTTGGGGCGCCAGGGCTTGCAGCAGGGTGGCCATGCGCCGGCGTTGCGCCGGAAGGGCTGCGAAATCGGGAGTGGGATGGTCGGGCATCGGGGGCGCACCGCGCGTGGTCTTGGATGTCAGGTAAAAATATTCAAGCCGATAGTTTTAGGCAATAAAACGAGACTACAGGCCATCGATCATTGATGTTGGCAATCCTATCATTTCATCCATGCTTTTTCACCCCGATAGGACGGTAAACCTCATGATCAACGTATTGAATCCCGCCGATGGTTCCCTGGTGGGCACCGCACCCGACCTGAGCACGGCCGAGGTCAAGGCCGCCATCGACCGTACCTGCGCCGCATTTCCGGCCTGGTCACGCAAGCTGGCCCGTGAACGCGGCGATCTGCTGCGCCGCTGGTTTGAACTGATCCGCGCCGACAGGGCGGCGTTCGCCGACATCCTGGTCAAGGAAAACGGCAAATGCCGGGTCGAGGCCCTGGGCGAAATCGACTACGGCCTGGGCTTCATCGAGTGGTATGCCGAAGAGGCCAAGCGGGTGTATGGCGACACCATCCCGTCCCATGCCGACCATGCGCAGGTGCTGGTCGTGAAGGAAGCGGCGGGGCCCACCGCCGCCATCACGCCGTGGAATTTCCCTTTCATGATGATCGCGCGCAAGATCGCGACGGCCCTGGCCGCCGGCTGCACCATGATCATCAAGCCGTCCGAACTGACGCCGCTGACCGCCTACAAGATGCTGGAATACGCCCGCCGCGCCGGCATTCCCGAAGGCGTGTTCGAGATGGTGACCGGCAACCCCAAGGAAATCGGCGAGCAGTTCACGGGCGACCCGCGCATCCGCAAGCTCTCGTTCACCGGCTCGACCGCCGTGGGCAAGCTGCTGGCCGCGGCCTGCGCCCGGGACCTGAAGAAAATGACGCTGGAACTGGGCGGCAATGCGCCCTTCATCGTGTTCGATGACGCCAGCCTGGAAGACGCTGCCACCGCCTTGGTGGCCGCCAAGCTGCGCAACTCGGGCCAGGTCTGCATCTCGCCGAACCGCGTCTACGTGCAGGACGCCATCCACGACCGTTTCGTGGCCGCGGTGGCCGAGAAAGTCGAGCGTATCCGGGTCGACCAGGGCCTGCAGGAAGACTTCGTGGTGGGGCCGATGATCAACCAGGCCGGCATCGACAAGGTCGCCGCGCTGGTCGACGACGCCAGGGCCGCCGGGGCGCAGGTGGTGCTGGGCGGCGAACCGCACGCCAAGGGCGGCTTGTTCTATTCGCCCACGGTGCTGGCGGGCCTGGACGACGGCATGCGCATCGCACACACCGAAATCTTCGGGCCGGTGTTCCCGATCTACCGCTTTCACACCGAAGACGAGGTCGTGCAACGCGCCAATGCGTCGGAATTCGGCCTGGTGGCCTATGCCTACACCCGCGACCTGGCCAGGGCCTTCCGGCTGTCACGCAACATCGAGTCCGGCATGGTGATGCTCAATTCCGGTTCGGTGGGAACGGCCTCGGTGCCGTTTGGCGGGGTCAAGCATTCCGGCTATGGGCGCGAGGGCAGCTACTACGGCATCGAGGAATACGTCGAGGTGAAATATGTGTTGATGGCGGGGTTGGACAAGTAGGGGGCGGATGCACGGCATGGGTTTGCCGGCAGATCGCCATCTGCGATAAAAGGTCTGCATCTGCCGGAGCGAAGCCCATGACCCCGTTGAGACAACCCGAAGACATCCCCCACGCCTTCCAGGCCGCGTGGAATCGCCACGACATGCAGGCGTTCGGCGCGCTGTTCCAGGCCGATGCGACCTTCGTGAACCGGTTTGGCCACTATGTGCGCGGCGTCGATGAGATCATCGAGCTGCATGCGCCCATCCACGCCACGATCTATCGCGATTCCACGCTGGAGAACGAACTGATCGACGTGGTTCCCATCGGCCAGGACGCGGTGGTCATGCATTTCTGGAGCCGCCTGGCCGCCGGCGCTGCCCATCCGGCCGGCGCGCACTCGGTCGATACGCTGATTCTGGCCGTCCTGACGCGGCGGGGCAGCGAGTGGCGCATCAAGGCCCTGGAAAATGTCACGCTGACGAATCCGCGTACGGGTGACGCCGTGCTGCGGGACGGCGGGCGCCTGTAAACGGCGCCCGCGTTCAGGCGCGCAGTGTCACTGCGCCCGCAGCAGATTCGGGGACCCGCCCGCCACCGGCTTGGCATGCACGTTCGGCGCGCGGTAGACCAGGTCGCGCAGGGCCGCATGCGTCTGGGGCAGGTTGAAGGTATCGGCCCCCGGCGCCTGGCGAAAATCTTCCAGGCTGGCGGGCAGGCGTTGCACGGTGATCGACTGCACCGCGCAGCGCACGAAATCCAGCGATGTTTCGCACAGGTTCTTGGCCAGCACCGGCTGGTCGTCCAGCAGCACGAAGCCATCGGTCAGCACGGCTTCGCCCTTGTGCAGGGTGATGTCGGCGATGGGCGAAAAACTGAGCAGCACGTCGACCCCGGGCACCTGGACGGCTTCGGCCTGGCGTTGTTGCAGCGCGATCCGCGCGCTGGCGTCCCAGCGGAACACGCGGGCCAGTTCGTCGCAGCCGCCGCCCAGGCGCAGCACCAGGCTGCAGCCATTGCCCAGGCCGTCGTCCGCTTGTTCGGCCGAGTTGGACCAGGGGGCGGTCTTCTTGAAGTCCCGGTCGGTGGTGGGAGTGAGTTCGGCGATGCCGACCTTGGCCAGCATGTCGGCCACCGGAATGCTTCTGACGGCCTTGGGCGGGGTGGCGTCCATCTGGTGGTAGGCAATGCGATTCAAGCGGTATTCGCCCGGCCAGACCGGAATCACCTGGTACGTCAGCTTGCCGCGCGGGGTCTGGAACAGCGGCCCCAGGTCGGGAATGTCGGCCTTGTGCTCGGCATGGCCGACCGAGATTGCGTAGCCGTCGTCGGCCTTGTGATTCCAATGCATC
>ERZ1032107.79-NODE-79-length-21232-cov-15.091467_pt1 | contig 21232 bp, 17 predicted proteins | sample MGYA00516713_ERZ1032107 | MGnify/ENA primary metagenome ERZ1032107 (study PRJEB33718, sample SAMN03160116) | human skin metagenome | collected 2014-04-10 | study: EMG produced TPA metagenomics assembly of the PRJNA266117 data set (Human skin bacterial metagenome...
TCCGCAGAACGAACGCACCAAGCTGTTCCTGAGCCAGATCCTGCATTGATCTGAAGCGCGGGCGCTGCACCGTCGATCCCAGGCCGCCTTCCTCTGAAGGCGGCCTTTCCTTTGGGCGAGACCTTTTCAACGCCCTTCCCCGTGATCGTCAGGACCTGCGGATCAAGTCGCTGCTCCGGTTCGACCAGCCCAAGCGCCACATGCTGGCCGATCAATTCCCACCCGCGCCTTAACAAGATCTTGAGACTCGCCTACCTAGAATCGCCAACGATTCTCATTGGCACTTCTCTTGGAACTTCTCATGGCGCAGTCCTTCTCCCCTCCCCGCGGCGCGTTCGCGCTGAAAACCCTGGGCATCGCGCTAGGCGCCGCCGCCAGCGCCCAGGCCCAGCCGGCCGACACCGCCGTGCAGCTGGCCCCCGTCACGGTGCAAGGCGACGCCCCGCCCTACAAGGCCGACCGCGTCCAGTCCGGCAAATTCACCGAACCGCTGCTCGACACCCCGCAAAGCATCACCGTCGTGCCCCGCGCCGTGCTGGAAGAACAGCAGGCCCAGAGCCTGCAGGACGTGCTGCGCAACGTGCCCGGCATCACCTTCAGTTCCGGCGAAGGCAACCTGGGCTGGGGCGACATGTTCACCATCCGCGGGTTCTCGGCCGAACAGAGCATCACCGTCGACGGCATCCGCGACGCCGGCCTGTCCAGCCGCACCGACATCTTCAACCTGGAACAGGCCGAAGTCTTCAAAGGCACCGGGTCCATTGAATCCGGCGTGTCCGCCGTGGGCGGCAGCGTCAACCTGGCCAGCAAGGAAGCCCGCCTGGGTTCGTTCTACAAGGCCTCGGGCGGCCTGGGCACCGACCACTATCGGCGCATCACCGCCGACCTGAACCAGGAGCTGACCGACAGCTCGGCCCTGCGCATCAACCTGATGCGCCACCACAACGGCGTGGCTGAGCGCGACGTCACCGAGTTCGACCGCTCCGGCATCGCCGCATCGCTGGCCATGGGCCTGGGCACGCCCACCCGCGTCACCTTCAACTACCTGCACCAGGAAGACAACAACATCCCCGACGGCGGCGTGCCCATCCAGCGCGGCACCGGCGGCCAGCGCATGCCCAACGTTGCGCGCAACGCCTGGTATGGCGATCCGTCGCTCTACACCGAGCAGACCCGCACCGACCAGGCCACCCTGAAAGTCGAACACGACTTCAACAAGGGCGTGCGCCTGTCCAACATCAGCCGCTGGCAGCAGACCGACCGCATCGGCGTCCTGTCGCCCGCGCGTTTCAACAGCACCTCGCGCACGTCCTACGGCTATGTCGGCGCCGGCCCCCTGGTCACCAGCGCCGACGGCATTGCGTCCTACAGCGGCTACACCGCGCAAGGCAACCCCAGCCCCTACGCCCAGCTGCGCGGTAACGACTTCGGCACCTCCAAGCGCTACACCATCCTGGCCAACCAGAGCAACCTGAACCTGGACTTCAAGACGGGCGGCATCAAGCACCAGGTCGTTACCGGCATCGAGTTCTACCAGGAAACCTACGGCGACCACGAACGCACCATCAAGGCGCCGTCCACCAACCCCACCATCGACCTGCGCAACACCGGCGGCGTCGACATGGGCGGTGTCGACACCGTCAAGGGCAATAGCGGCAACGAAGCCCGCGTCTTCAACACCGGCCTGTACGTCGCCGACACCCTGACCCTGACGCCCCAATGGCTGGTGCAAGGCGCACTGCGCTATGACCGCTACCGCGTCACCCAGGTATCCGGCTCGGCCGGCAACCACACCACCAACCGCATCGAAGACGGCGCCTGGAGCGGCCGCGTCGGCCTGACCTACAAGCCCGTCGAACAAGCCAGCCTCTACGCCGCCTACAGCCAGGCCGCCCAACCGTCCGCGCTGGGCGCTTCCACCAACAACAACATCTACGGCGCGACCGGTGGCGACACCTACAAACCCGCCGTCTCCAAGACCTGGGAACTGGGCGCCAAATGGGACACCGCCGGCGGCGACCTGTCGCTGACCAGCGCCCTGTTTCGTACCGAACTGTCCGATTCCTGGGAATACGGTGACGACGCCACCGATGTCGTGCGCGCCCTGCCCGCCAAGCGCGTCGACGGCATCGAACTGGGCCTGTCCGGCAACATCACCCCGCGCTGGTCCGCCTTTGCCGGCGTCAGCGCCATGAAAAGCCGCATCACCAAAGGCGCCAACAGCGGCGAAGAAGCCAAGAACGTCCCCGACCTGACCTTCAACCTGTGGACCACCTACGCCGCCACCGACCGCCTGTCGCTCAGCTACGGTGCGCAATACGTCGGCAAGCGCCGCTATACCGACAACAAATACGTCGGCGGCAAGAACAACAACAGCGCCACCGTGTCCGGGCCGTCGGGCACACATCCGATCTGGGTTCGGGATGACGAGAAGGCACCCTCGTACTGGCTGCATTCCGTGGCTGCGCGCTATCGGGTGGACAAGGCCCTGACCGTGGGGATGAACGTCGAGAACCTGTTCAATAAGTTCTATTACAGCCGGGTAGGCGCGTCGCTGGATGGGTTCCAGCTGTATGGGGTGCCAGGGGCTGGGCGGACGGTGACGTTTACGGCGGAGTTGTCGTTCTAGAGACGCTCTGGAAATTAAGAATCTTCCAATTCTCTTTTGAGTCCGGAATGCGTAGCTTGGGTGCGCATCCCGGACTTTTTCTTTTTACGGATGCCCCTTCGAGCCTCAGCAAACAACCCATCAGAATTGCGTGCCGGCACCCCACTGACAACCATTGACGAGAACAAAATGAGCGAAGCCGCGATTCAACTTGATCTACTTGAAGAAAATATCGACCTGAAGGCCATCCCCTTTGACGAATCCGCCCTGATCCTCTCCAAGTTTCTCCAGCAATACGCAACAGAAATGTGCGAGAAACGGCAGTTTTCTGGCGACTTCTTGCGCTGGACGACCGAGACACTGGCGCTGCGACTCACTCCCGGAAAAATTCCTGCCGTTGCCGAACTACGTCAAACAAGGGCGAACACGTGGGAGCTGTACCACGCCGAGCCAGATTCCCCCAAGAAGCACTTTCTCAGAGCGGTGATCTGCTGCCTCTACGATAAAGACACCGACGAAACCACCGAGCTTGAGACCCCGGAAATGGTTGAGTTGTTCTTCTTTGTGCTCTTGGATGTCGGGCCTGGCGTTTGCGAACGGTTTCGGGTGTTCTTTGAGTCCCAGGACAAACAACACTGATCACACAACCTCAATACTATTTTTCGCAACCTAAAGGTATCTCAAGATGTCGTGCTAGCACTTTCCGACGATTAAGGTAAGACGATTTTCAAACACCGCTAAAGAGCGATTAGAGAACCATCAAAACTGCGTTACGGATGATCCATGACCGAAGTTCATCCGACGCCAAAAAGGACGTTCTCCTATGCTCGAAGAATAGGGGCTACACATGCTGTTTGAGAGCATTGATTACCGCAACGCCAAGGAAGTTGGAAAAGTCTTGGAGAGTTCAGTATTCAAATACTGCTCTTTCCAGGACATCGCCTTAGAAGGCATGCAGACCGATGCAGTGATGCTCGGCTGCAAAGTGCGGAGTCTGAATTGGTATTGGGGCTTGTTCAATTGTTGTCTGATCGCCGACACGCGCTTTGAGAGTTGCGTGTTCCGTGGCACTTCTTTCTCTAGCTGCCGTTTCTTGAATTGCGAATTTATCGGTTGCAGCTTCGAACAGGACAGCTTCGGCGGACTTTGCCAATTTGATGATACGCAGTGGTACGGAGGCAAGGCTGCTGGCTGCTCAGGATTGCCCGGCTACGCCTTCGCTGCCGGCGGTCTGCGCAGGGTGAATGACATCTCAACCCGAATCTGAAAGATGTAGCCTGGTTCGGTGTATTCGCCAGGTGCACGGTCTTCCATACATTCAAATCCATGCCAAGAAAAACCAAATTGAAAGCATCACCCAACAGGATCAAGCTCACTATGGAGCAGGCCTATCGAGCCATGTTCTATTTTCTTGAGCAGGAATATGAAAGAACCGGGGCCGATGAGATCGGCGGGCTGCTTGGCTCTCTGTCCTGGAAGACATTCCTTGGCCGTGGCCCTGCAGATCCTGGGGCGTGGGTTGACTGGGAACAAGCCGTCAATGCAGCGCTCTCGATTCCAGATGATGCCTCACCCTCATGGAATCGCGTCCCCGGTGCCGTCAATGGCTACATCCCGACAACGTACGACAATGTCCCGTTGCAAGCTCTTGTGGCAAATAGGCCTTCTAGGTCCCCTAGTCTCGTGCCTGGTCGCCTGGCTGTACCTGAAATCCCCCTACGAACCCAAAGACGCAACGTCTGTGGCCAAGGCGTTTGTTAGTGAAGCCACTCAAGGCAATTGGCGCTTGGCGCACGAACTGACGCTCAAGAACGAATACACCGATCGCACGCCCGACGAACTACGCCAAGCCTGGAAGCAGCAGCATTGCGGCAAGGTGTCGATGGTGTCCTGGGGGCCGCCGCAATCGCATGGCAACCGGCTACGCCAATGGAAGGTCTTCAACTTCCAAAGCCATGCAGGCTGATCGTCCACGCGGCTTGTACACTGCCCCTCAGGCCCACCACCCGGAGCGCAAGACCGCCATGGAGATCACCCCCGTCGACTACCGCGAGCAGTACGCATTCCAGCCGGTCGACACCCTCAGCCATCTCCGCCTGTCCGGCGCCCTGTCGCTGCAAAAGGTGCTGGACTGCCTGGACGAGTTGCGGTGGGCTGACCCTGGCCACCGCTACTTCTGCACGCTCGACGATATCAACCAGTGCTGCTACACCAGCGGCCACGCGGGCAATGACGATCGCATCGACATGGACTACGGCGACACCGACTTCGACGACCCGGAATCGGTGCACGCCTTCGAGGTGCGCCGCGCGGCTCACGTGGTGGCGCGATTGCAGGACGCGGCGTTGCGCCAGTCCTGGGAAGACGTGTGCGGCACGCTGATGACCACCCAGGAAGATGTGGGCGTCCTGGTAGCCACCAACCGCGATCCAGACCGGGCGATCGATAGCGTGGTCTATATCCAGCGCGTTACCGTGCCAGACGACACCTTCATGATCGCCGCCCTGCCGAATGGCTACTTTTCCTGCGACTGGGATGTGTTCCAGAACCACGCGGTGATTCGGCGCATGCATGAGCGGCATGGCTACCGCTTTGTCGGGCTTGGTGCGTCGTGGTTGGGGTTTGTGCGGGATACGCCGCTGCAGCCGGCTGCGGCCGATGCATTGGTGGCGGACCTGGCGGACTTGTATGGCTGCGCCAGTGACGAGCACCAAGCCGCTTGGCGTGAGCTTGCCGGGATTGCGGCTAGCGGCACCGTGCTGCTGCTGGGATACACCGAGAATTTTGCTGAATAAGGCCTCTAAGGGCGTATAGGCACTTAGCAGAACATACTCTCGTAGAAAATTAGAAGCATAGAAATAATGCAGCCCGGCACCTTATGTGGTTCCAACGCAGCACAACTACCGCTACCCAGTACAGCGCTTACAAAGCACTTCGCATACAGCCGCCTTCATTCCCCAGATCGCGACGTCGAGCGGCGTCTGTTCGAGTTCATTCTTCAGCGTTGCGTCTGCCCCGCGACTCAGCAAAAACTCAACAGCTTGCGCTTGTCCGCACAGTGCGGCCTCATGCAGGGGCGTGTTGTACAGATCTCCCCTTGCATCGATCGCCGCGCCGTTGTCGAGCAGAATCGCCATGTGCTCATGGTTTCCCTTGCGTGAAGCGATATGCAATAGCATGCATCCCAGGACGCCACGCTGATTGACGTATTCGATGTCCAGGCCAATAAACTCGGGGTGCAGCTTGTACGCACGAAAAACATCGGACAATAATTTTCTGATCATGGCTGCCTGCTATGTCTTTTTTTGCTCGATGCTTCAGCTTCAAAATTTCGGCAAAGCACTCGTGTGACTCGCCTTGGTAGATCCACGCACAAACGTCCACCCACTCTATCCGGCCGCGTGACAGAAAAAGGTAGGAAGTTTCCGAAAACGCCAGCAGGCATGTCGGACACTTTCCCGACACGCCTTGAATGGCTATGCAATGGATTTACGAACGCGCTGCGCTGCGCGGCAGCGCTAGTTCAAGATCAAGATCGCGCAGCGCTTTGCAGCCCCACCCGAAACACGCTCCCCTGCCCCGGCGCCGATGTCAGCGACACGGTCCACCCCTGGTGCTCGCAAATGCGCTGCACCAGCGACAGGCCCAACCCAAGATTACCGTTGTCCGGCTGCGTGCCCCGCACGAAGGGGCTGAAGATGGCTTCCTGGCGTTCGGCCGGAATACCGGGGCCGTCGTCGGCCACTTGTAGGTAGTCGCCGCCCGCCTGGATGGTCACGCGCGCCCCCGGGCCGGCGTACTGCAAGGCATTGCGGATCAGGTTGGACAGGACCGCGCGCAGCAATGGGGCGGGAAACGTCGGGCTGGCCTTGGCCGCGCCGCTATCCGCATTCGCCTCGAACACCAACGTCATGCCGCGCCGCTGTGCGACGGCGGTCCAGGTGGCCAGTTGTTCGCGCGCGGCGTCGGGCGCGCTTTCCCGCACGAACTGCCCGCCGGCGTCGCGGCCACGGGCCAGCATCAGGTAGGTGTCCAGCCGCTCGCCCATATCCGTTGCGGCGGCGGCAATGCGTTTGACGCGGGCCGCGCCGTCTTCGTCCAGCCCCGGCTCTTCCAGCAGCAATTCACATGAACTGGAAATCACCATCAGCGGCGTGCGCAGCTCGTGGCCGACGTCGGCGGTGAAGAGCTGTTCGCGGCGCAAGGCCTGTTCGAGCTGGTTGTAGGTGGCGTCGAAGGCGGCGGCGAGGCGGCCGATTTCGTCGGGGGGATAGTTCTCGGCCAGGCGGGTCTGGGGCGGTTGCGCGCCGCGGGCGGTGACTTGCGCGGCCAGGCGCGCCAGCGGGCGCAGCATGCGGCGCGTGGCCAGGGTGCCCAGGACGAAGGCCAGGACCAGGCTGGCGGCGAGGCCGGTGACGACGGTCCAGTGGGATGTGGCCTGGTTGCGTTCGTATTCGGTGTAGTCGCGCAGCAGCATGTAGCGCTGGCCGTCTTTGTCGTCGACCATGGCGTGCCACACGCGGCCGTCGCGCTCGATCTTGTGAAAGCCGGGGCCCAGGCGCCGCAGCCAGTCCGGAAACGCCGGGCCGCCGGGGTCGCCATGAAAGAAGCGATGCGGCCGGCCGGGGTCGATGCCGGCCAGGAAGTCGCCGCGTACGCGGTCCACGGCCATGCCCATGTCGATGCGCTGCAGGTGGACTTCGAGCTTGTTGACGCTCCAGATGGACACCCAGGTCAATGCGCCGCCGACCAGCAGGGCCAACAGTACGTAGGTCAGCACCAGGTGGCGGGCCAGGCCGCGCCGCGCGCTACGCATCGGCGGCGGCCCGCAGTTGGTAGCCGATACCGTGCACAGTGACCAGCAAGGGGGTGTCGAACGGTTTGTCGACCACCTGGCGGATCTGGTGGATATGCGTGCGCAGGCTGTCGCTGTCGGGCGGCGAGTCGCGCCACAGGGCTTCTTCCAGGCGGCCGCGATGCACCACGGCCGGGCTGGCGCGCATCAGCAGCATCAGCAGTTGCAGGGGCGATGGCGGCAGGCGCAGGGGCTGGCCGGCGCGGGTCAGCGCCAGGGTGCCGGTGTCCAGCGTCAGATCGCCTACGCGCAGCACGCGCGAAGCGCCCGCGCCGCTGGCCCGGTGCAGCAGGGCCTTGGCGCGGGCGGCCAGTTCGGCAAGGGCGAAGGGCTTGACCAGGTAGTCGTCGGCGCCGGCATCAAAGCCGGCCAGCCGGTTGTCCAGGGTGTCGCGCGCGGTGACCATGATGACGGGGGTGTCGCAGGCGGCCTCGGTGCGCAGGCGGCGGCACAGGTCGTAGCCGTCCAGCCGGGGCAGCATCAGGTCCAGCACGATCAGGTCGAAGCCGCCCGTGGCCGCCATGGCGTAGCCGCGCAGGCCGTCTTCGGCGCAGTCGACGATGTAGCCGCGGCGCGTAAGGTGGTGCGTGATGTTGGCCAGGATGTCGGGGTCGTCTTCGATGACAAGAACGCGCATGTCGGGCAGTGCCGGAAATGGAAATCAGTCTCATATTGTAAGCGCCGCCCCTGCCCGGCCGTTCGCTGGCCTGGCGCTGCGGCCCCGGCGCCACAGCGGCGACGCGTCTTAACGCTTTCTTGAGACGGGATGGCGGAGACTGCACGGCGATAGGAATGGTTCGCGTTACCCGCATCCCCGCGGGGCACGTCGTGGCCACAGGATCCCTCCATGCGTTTGAAAGCTATGTTCCCCGCGGCGCTGGCCGTTGCCGCTACCCTTTTTGCCGCCGCGCCCGCCGCCCAGGCCCGCCAGGTGACCGATCTGGCCGGGCGCGTGGTGACGGTGCCCGACCACCCGCAGCGGGTGCTGCTGGGCGAAGGCCGCTTTGTGTTCGCGATGGCGTTGCTGGACCGCGCCGACCCGGTGGCCCGGGTGGTGGGCTGGCAAGGCGAACTGAAGCAGCAGGACCCGTATTCCTGGCAGCAACTGGTGAAGCGCTTTCCGAAGGCGGCCGACGTGCCGCTGATCGGCAAGACGTCGGAAGCCAGCGTGAGCCCCGAGAAAATCGTGTCGCTCAAGCCGGACGTGGCGGTGTTCAGCCTGAGCGGCCATGGCCCGGGCCGCAACAATCCGATGATTGCGTCGTTGCAGGAAGCCGGCATTCCCATCGTGTTCATCGATTTCCGGCAGCATCCCGTGCAGAACACGGTGCCCAGCCTGCGCATTCTGGGGCAGGCGCTGGACCGCCAGGACGCGGCCGAGCGCTATATCGCGTTCTATGAATCGCACATGGCGCGGGTGCGCCAGATCGTGCAGCCGGTGCCGCAGGCCGAACGGCCGCGCGTGTTCGTGGAAATGCTGGCGGGCGTGTGGCCGGCGTGCTGCCACAGCACGGGCAACGGCAGTTTTGGCGATTTGCTGGAAGCCGCAGGCGGCGTGAACGTGGCCGCGCCGGTGCTGCCGGGGGCCATTGGCGATGTCAGCATGGAATTCCTGCTGCAGGCCCAGCCCCAGGTGTACATCGCCACGGGCAGCCGCTCGGAACCCGGCCGCGCCGGCCTGTTGGCAGGCCCCGGCGCCGCGGCGGACGTGTCGGCCGCCAGCCTGTCCACGTTGCTCGAGCGTGACGGCATTCGCGACCTGGAGGCGGTCAAGAAGGGCCGCGCCTTCGGCATCTGGCACGCGTTCTACAACTCGCCCTACAACGTGGCGGCGGTGGAAGCGATGGCCAAGTGGCTGTATCCGGAACGCGCCGCCGCGCTGGACCCGCGCGCCACGCTGGACACGCTGTACCGCGACTTCCTGGATGTGGACGGCGCGGGCACCTACTGGACCGCGCCGGCGGGCCGCTAGATACGGCCGGGCACGCTGATCATGTCGCTTTCCGCACTTGCCACGGCGGCCACCGCCGCCGCCCCGCTTGACGCCATTGCCCTGCACCGCCGCACGCAGAAGCGGCGGCTGGCGCTGGCCCTGCTGTTGACGCTGGCCATTGCCGTCAGCCTGCTGGCCGACATTGCCACCGGCCCGGCGGGCCTGGCGCCGGCCGACCTGCTGCGCACGCTGCTGCACCCGGACGCGGCCGATGCCGGCGCGCGCGTCATCGTCTGGCAGTTTCGCCTGCCCTATGCGCTGATGGCCCTGCTGGTGGGCGTGGCGCTGGGCCTGGGCGGCGCCGAGATGCAGACGATGCTGGACAACCCGCTGGCCAGCCCCTACACGCTGGGCGTGTCGGCGGCGGCGGCCTTTGGCGCGTCGCTGGCGATCACATTGGACTGGCACGTGCCGGCGCTGCCGCCGGGCATGGTGGTGTCGCTGTCCGCCTTTGCCAGCACGCTGGTGTCGGTGCTGATCCTGGAACGGGTGGCGCGCTGGCGCGGCGGTTCGACGCTGGGGGTCGTGCTGTTCGGCATTGCGCTGGTGTATTCGTTTCAGGCGCTGGTGATGCTGCTGCAGTTCGTGGCCAGCGAAGAGGCCCTGCAAGGCATCGTGTTCTGGACCATGGGCAGCCTGGCCCGCGCCACCTGGACGACCGTGGGCGTGATGGCCGCGGCGCTGGCGCTGGCCTTGCCGTTTTCGATGCGCGACGCCTGGAAACTGACCGCCGTTCGGCTAGGCGAAGAACGCGCGGCCAGCTTCGGCATCGACGTCAAGCGCCTGCGCCTGGTGAGCCTGCTGCGCGTGAGCGCCCTGGCGGCGCTGGCCGTGTCGTTCGTGGGCACCATCGGTTTCGTGGGCCTGGTGGCGCCGCACATCGCCCGCCTGCTGCTGGGCGAAGACCACCGCTATTACCTGCCGGGCAGCGCGCTGGCCGGCGCGTTGATCCTGTCGCTGGCCTCGGTCGCGTCCAAGACCGTGCTGCCCGGCGCGCTGATTCCGGTGGGCATCGTGACGTCGCTGGTCGGCATTCCCTTTTTTCTCACCATCGTCGTCCGCGCCTTGAAGCGCAGTTGACGCATTTTTCTGAACTTCGGAGACGCTTTCCCATGCAACACCGCTACACGCTTGCCCTGGCCGCCCTGTTCGCCGCCGGCGCCGTCCAGGCCGCCGAGCCTGCCGCCGCGGCGCCCGCCACGACGACGCCCGCTGCCGCTTGCACCATCGACGTGCAAGGCCAGCCCGGCAAGAAATTCGAACCCAACCACATCGTGGTGCCCTCGACCTGCAAGGATTTCACGGTGCGCCTGATCCACACCGGCAAGAACAGCAAGGAAAAAGCCGGCCACAACTGGGTACTGACCAAGACCGAGGAGATCGACGCGGTGATGATCGACGGCCTGAAGGCCGGCGCCGCACACGAGTTCCTGGCCCCCGGCGACGCCCGCATCCTGGCCAAGACGCCGATGCTGGGCGGCGGCGAAACCGCCACCGTGACCTTCCCCGTCAGCCGCCTGGCCGCCGGACAGTCGTACACCTTCTACTGCTCGTTCCCGGCGCACGCCCAGCACATGCGCGGCACGCTGACGCTGCAACCCTGACGCCATGAATCTGCGGGACATCCCCTTGCCAGGCGGCACGGCGGCGGCCAACGCGACGCTGGAAATCCGCGGCCTGACGGCCGGCTACGGCAGCCGGCCGGTGCTGCGCAACCTGCACGCCAAGGCCTTGCCCGAGGCCTCGCTGACGGCGCTGCTGGGGCCCAACGGCAGCGGCAAGTCGACGCTGCTCAAAACCCTGGCGGGGCTGAACCCGATGCAGGGCGGCACGCTGCGGCTGGACGGTGCGGATTTCGGACGCCTGCCACCGGCGCAGCGGGCCGCGCAAGCCATGTACATGCCCCAGGCCCTGCCCAAGGGCGTGCACATGACGGTGCTGGAATCCGTCCTGGTGGCCGCCCGCTCGGGCCGCCACGGCCAGAGCGGCGACGCGTTGATGGGCGAAGCCATGCGCGTGCTGACCGAACTGGGCATCGGCCCGCTGGCCAGCCGCTACCTGGATGAACTGTCGGGCGGCCAGAAGCAGCTGGCATCCCTGGCGCAGGCGCTGGTGCGCCGGCCGCGGCTGCTGCTGCTGGACGAACCGCTGTCGGCGCTGGACCTGAACTACCAGTTCCACGTGATGGACGTGCTGCGCCGCCAGACGGCGCGCCATCGCCTCATCACACTGGTGGTGCTGCACGATCTGAACATCGCGCTGCGCCACGCCGACCGGGCCTTGCTGCTGCATGGCGGCGCGCTGCTGGCCGAAGGGCCGCCGCAAGACGTGGTGACCGCCGACACGCTGCGCCGCGCCTACGGCGTGCGGGCGCGGGTGGAACGCTGCCCGCAAGGCCAGCCGCAGGTGCATGTGGACGGGTTGGCCTGACGACGGGTTGACCTGGCGTTATATAGTCAAGGCTCCGTCGACCGCCGACCTGCTTGCCGAGAGCCGAACGATGAAAGCCCGCCGCGCGCTGACACTGAACCTTTCTTTGCTGGCGTCTTTGCCAGCCGCCCTGCTGGGCACGTCCGCCACCGCCGACACGATCTACAACCGCGACGGCCTGGTGGCCGAGGTCAACAGCGGCAGCCGGCAGGATTGGAACACCGGCCAGCGCCAGCAGACGCGCAGCACCACCATCACCTTTCAGGGCCAGGCCCTGTGCGGCAAAGAGGTGACCGACCTGCTGTTTCCGGATGGCAAGGGGCCGCCGCAACGCGCCTTCTATTGCCCCAACGGCGCGCAGGCGCTGGACGGCGGCCTGTTGGCGTTCTTCACCAGCGGCAGCGCGAGCACCGTGCTGGCCTACTTGCAGGTGGTGAACGGCGCCCTGCGCGCGCAGCGTATCGATGTCTCGAAAGACCCCAAGCGCAACAGCGTCCAGGTCACGCGCTTTCTGGACGCGCGCCTGCCGGGCTGGACCCGCGTGGAAACCGCCTGGAACGAAACCGTGCTGATCCGCCATGCGCCTTTGCAGGCCATCAACCTGGGCGCCGGCCGGCTGCTCGACGTGGACGGCGACGTGGCCTACCTGGCGGTGCCGGCTGGGTCCAAGGCCATCGAGACCCAGCCCGCCAAACAGGTCAAGGACGCCTACGGCTATATGCAGCTCGTGCCCGCCATCACCGAATTCGTGCCGACCCCCGCGGGCTTTCGCGTGGCGCGGCTGGCCGATGGACGCGAGCTGGCCCGCTGGGATGCCAAGGACACCTGCCAGCAACTGCCGGCCATGCAGTTCGACCCCGGCGCCACGGGCATCAGCAGCAAGATCGACATCCGCTACGACGATCTGCCCGCCTGGCGCGCACGTTCCCTGGAATTCACGCCGGGCCCGCCGGGCAAGGCCATGTTGCACCTGAAACCGGGCGTCGACCTGCCGCGCAAGCCCCGCTGCACGCCGGCCTGATCACGCCCCGCCTGATACCCCCTTTGCACGGCCGGCATCCCGCCCCGACTGGATGCCGGGGCATGGGCGTTCAGACCAGGAACTGACGGTACGCCTCGTTGTCCGTTTCTTCCCAGTGCGCGTAGCCCAGCTGCGCCAGGAACTTGTCCAGCGCCGCGTCATCCGCCAGCGGCGCCTGGATCCCCACCAGCACCGAGCTGAAATCGGCCCCCTGAGCACGGTAATGGAACAGGCTGATGTTCCAGTTGGGCGCCATGGCCGACAAGAACGTCATCAGCGCGCCGGGACGCTCGGGAAACTCGAAGCGGAACAGGCGTTCGCCGCCGGCCAGCGGCGAGCGTCCGCCCACCATGTAGCGGATGTGCTGCTTGGATACCTCGTTGTGGCTCAGGTCGCTGACCGCGAAACCCTGTTCGGTCAGCGCCTGCATGATCTCGGCCGCTTCGCCGCGACGCCCGATCTGCACACTGACGAAGATGCGGGCGGTGCGCGCATCGGCAATGCGGTAGTTGAACTCGGTGACGCTGCGCTGGCCGATCACGCCACAGAACCGGCGAAAGCTGCCGCGTTCTTCGGGCACCGTCACGGCAAAGACCGCCTCGCGCGCTTCGCCTACTTCCGCGCGGTCCGCCACGAACCGCAGGCGGTCGAAGTTCATGTTCGCGCCCGACGTGATGGCTACCAGCCCCTGATCCTGCGCGCCTTCGCGTTCCACGTACTGCTTCAACCCGGCCACCGCCAGGGCGCCCGCCGGCTCCAGCACGCTGCGAGTGTCCAGGAACACGTCCTTGATCGCCGCGCAGACGGCATCGGTGTCCACCAGCAGCACTTCGTCCAGGAATTCGCGGCACAGGCGGAAGGTTTCTTCGCCCACCAGCTTGACCGCCGTGCCGTCCGAGAACAGCCCCACCTCGGCCAGGTTGACGCGTTCGCCTGCCTCGATGGACTGCGCCATCGCGCAGGAATCGGCGATCTGCACCCCGATCACCTTGACCTGCGGCGCCACCGCCTTCAGGTACACCGACACGCCTGCCGCCAGGCTGCCGCCGCCGATGGGCACGAACACCGCGTCCAGCCGCCCCGGGTGCTGACGCAGGATTTCCATGCCGACCGTGCCCTGGCCGGCGATGACATAGGGGTCATCAAACGCCGGAATGAACGTCAGGTTCTGTTCGGCGGCCAGCGTCTGCGCATGCGCATAGGCATCGCTGTACGAATCGCCCGCCAGCACCACCTGCACCGTCGGGCCGCCATGGGCGCGCACCGCGTCCACCTTCACCTGGGGCGCGGTCTGCGGCACCACGATGGTGGCGCGCACGCCCAGCTTGGCGGCGGAAATCGCCACGCCCTGGGCGTGGTTGCCGGCCGATGCGGTAATGACGCCGCGGTCCAGCGCCGCTTGCGGGGTGTTGCGCATCTTGTTGTAGGCGCCGCGCACCTTGAAGGAAAACACCGGCTGGTTGTCTTCGCGCTTGAACGACACGCGGTTGCCCAGGCGCCGCGACAGGCCCAGCGCGGGGTCCAGTTCGGTCTCGCGGGCAATGTCGTAGACCCGCGCGGTCAGGATCTGGCGCAGGTATTCCATGGGCGCGGCATGGCCCTGGGCGAAAGTGTCGGTGTCTGTGGCGGTGGCGGCTTGCGGTTGTTGCATGGCGGATCTCTGCGGCATAAGAAACTGGGGAAACCCGGCAGAGGCGGCAACAAAAAACCCGCCTCGTGGGGCGGGTTCGTTTGACTGACTACGGTCGTGCGCTAACCCACCATTCTCGGAATGATGGTAATAATCAGCGAAATGCGGACGGCGCGGGAAGTCATGGGGGTGAAGCTTCCTCCAACCTCGGCGCTTTGTCAAATCGCGGCCGGCCAGCCCTTTGCGCTACAGGCCTTCGCCCGCGCCGCCCTCGGCATACACCCGCACCGGCGCCGGCAGGTCATCCAGCGGCCGGTGCTGCGCCAGCTGCGTCAGCACGCCCCGGAACATGTTCTTTCGCCCGGCCGCATCCGGCACGCGCCGCACGAACAGGTAATCGAAGTGCAGCAGCAACCGGCGCAAGAGGCCCGCGTCCAGCGACAGCAGGATCTGGCGCAGGTCGTCGGGCAACACCTCGTCGGGCGACGTCAGGAACAGGCCCATCTGCATGCGCGTCAGCGGCTTGGTGCGATACAGCGTTTCGCAGGCCGCCAGGCAGGCCTGGCGGTCGTCCAGCGCCAGCAGCGTGGTGCACTTGAGCACCATCAGGAACACCTGGAATTCCGAACCGGGTTCGGCCAGCTCGATGCCCTGGTCGAAGTAATCGATGGCTTCCGGCAGGCGGCCGCGGTTCAGCCGCAACTGGCCCAGCACGGCAAAGGCCGACGCGAAGGCCGTGCTTTGGGCGAAGGCGTCTTCGGCCAGGGCCTCGGCCAGTTCCAGGTGGTCGCGGCTGACAAAGCACAGCAACTTGGCCGCGGCCAGCGCCAGCATGGGGTTGCCGCGGGCGTGCGGCAATGCCTGGAACACCAGCGCCTCGATCTGCGGTTCGAGCTGGGCGGGGTCGCTGGCCAGGTCCAGCACCAGGCGGGCATACAAGTGCGACGCCCACATCAGCGCGGTCTGGGGATCGTCTGGATCTTCGGCGCGCAACTTTTGCAGTTCGGCCTCGGATTCCAGCCAAGTCTGCGGCGTGCGCGACAGCAACACCGCGGCGCGATGCAGCCGCAGTTCGATGGGTTCATCGGTGGGGCCGGCCAGGCCGCCGGCGGTGGCCAGATGGCGCCAGATTTCGCTTTTGATGGCCGCGGCAAAGGCCGTGGCGGCCGTGCGGGCGGCGCCGGCCAGATCGTCGGGTGCGATGGTCCAGCGTTCGGCCCGCAGCGCGGCGCCGCTGGCGGCCGCGCGCAGCACCACGGCGCAATGCACGCCGGCCGCATCCTGCCGCAACCCGACCTCGACGCGATACGGCGCATCGGCGCCCTCGCCCGCCTTGGGCGCCAGCAATCGCACGCCGCGCTCGGAAGGCAGGCGCGCGCGCAAGGCGTCGGCCAGATCGTCCAGGAAAGCCCGCACGCGCGGCTCGGTGCGCAAGGCCTCAGGGCCGGCCGCCGGGCCGATGGCGACGTAAACGTCTTCACCGGGTTCCGGCGCGGACGCGGCGATCCAGCTGTAGCCTTCGCCGTAGCTGGTCGCGATGAAACGCGGGGTGCGGGCCGAGTCGCCCAGTTTGGTGCGCAGGCGGTTCACCAGCAGGTCGACGCTGCGTTCCAGCGCATCGACTTCGCCGCGCTGGGTGGCGTCCAACAGGCGATGGCGCGGCAGGATCTGGCCCGCGTGGGCGGTCAAGAGGGACAACGCCGCGCTTTCGACCGGGGTGAAGTGAATCGTCTTGCCATCGTTACGGCTGGCGTAGCGGAACATCGGATCGAACATCAGGTTGCCAAACCGCATTGCCTCTCCCTCGCGCCGGGGCTGTACAACGCCCATCGTCATCCGGCGCCCCGCACGTGCCTGCCGCGCACCTGGGCGCCGGCAGATGCCGAATATTAGCCAATACTTGCACGCCGAAGCCAGCAGATTGATGCGATTTGGCGCCATTCCTGTGCGCAAAATGTGGCCTTTCGACGAAAAACCCTATCCATTCGACCGCCCTTCGGGCGTTTGGCGCCTATTTCTGTGCACGGCAGGCGGGGCGCGGTATTACAATGTTCGGTTCGTGGCAGTCGTACCTACCGGGTGGCCCAGATCTGGGCACACAAAAAAGGACGGACGGCGCCATGTTGGGCTGATCAAGGCCGGGCTGGCGACAGCGCGGCTTTCATCAGCCCATACGAACCCACTCTCGACAACATCTACCGGCTGACGCCGCATAGCATGTTCGGGTTTGCGCCTAGCGCCACAGCCGAACAGATTCAAGGATCATGTCTCTTACTCCGAAGATTATCTATACCCTCACCGACGAAGCTCCGGCGCTTGCAACCCGTTCGCTGCTGCCCATCGTCCAGACCTTCGCGAAGTCCGCTGGTATCACGGTCGAGACCCGCGACATCTCTTTGGCAGGCCGCATCATCGCCCTGTTCCCGGACTACCTGGACGACAGCCAGAAGCTGGGCGACGCCCTGGCCGAGCTGGGCGCCCTGGCCGTCACGCCGGAAGCCAACATCATCAAGCTGCCGAACATCAGCGCCTCGATGCCCCAACTGAAGGCGGCCATCAAGGAACTGCAGGAACAAGGCTACAAGCTGCCCGACTACCCGGACGCCCCGGCCAACGACACCGAGCGTGACGTCAAGGCGCGCTACGACAAGGTCAAGGGCAGCGCCGTGAACCCCGTGCTGCGCGAAGGCAACTCCGACCGCCGCGCGCCGCTGTCGGTCAAGAACTACGCCCGCAAGCACCCGCACAAGATGGGCGCCTGGACGGCGGATTCGAAGTCGCACGTGGCCCACATGGACGGCGGCGATTTCTACGGCACCGAAAAATCGGCCCTGATTGCCGACGCCGGTGACGTCAAGATCACCCTGGTCGCTGCCGACGGCACCCAGACCGTGCTCAAGGAAAAGACCCCGGTCAAGGCCGGCGAGATCATCGACGCCGCCGTGCTGTCGACCGCCAAGCTCAAGGCTTTCCTGCAGGCCCAGATCGACGACGCGCGCGCCCAGGGCGTGCTGTTCTCGGTGCACCTGAAGGCCACCATGATGAAGGTCTCGGACCCCGTCATCTTCGGCCACGTGGTGTCCGTGTTCTACAAAGACGTGCTGGCCAAGCACGCCGCCGTCCTGAAGTCGGTCGGCTTCGATCCCAACAACGGCATTGGCGACCTGTACGCCAAGATCCAGTCGCTGCCCGCTGACCAGCAAGCCGCGATCACCGCCGACATCGACGCCGCCTACAAGACGCTGCCGCAGCTGGCCATGGTGAATTCCGACAAGGGCATCACCAACCTGCACGTGCCCAGCGACGTCATCGTCGACGCGTCCATGCCCGCCATGATCCGCGACTCGGGCAAGATGTGGAACGCCGAAGGCAAGCTGCAAGACACCAAGGCCGTCATTCCCGACCGCAGCTACGCCGGTGTCTACCAGGCCGTCATCGAAGACTGCAAGAAGAACGGCGCCTTCAATCCGGTCACGATGGGCAGCGTGCCCAACGTCGGCCTGATGGCCCAGGCCGCTGAAGAATACGGTTCGCACAACAAGACCTTCATCGTGCCGGCCGCCGGCACCGTGCGCGTCACCGACGCGTCGGGCAAGGTCCTGCTGGAACAAGCCGTGGAAGCTGGCGACCTCTGGCGCATGTGCCAGACCAAGGACGCCGCGATCCAGGATTGGGTCAAGCTGGCCGTCACCCGCGCCCGCGTCAGCAAGACGCCGGCCGTGTTCTGGCTGGACGAAAAGCGCGCCCACGACGCCCAGGTCATCGCCAAGGTCAAGCAGTACCTGAACGACCACGACACCAACGGCCTGGACCTGCGCATTCTCGACCCGGTCGAAGCCACCAAGTTCTCGGTCAAGCGCATCCGCGAAGGCCTGGACACCATCTCGGTCACCGGCAACGTGCTGCGCGACTACCTGACCGACCTGTTCCCCATCATGGAACTGGGCACCAGCGCCAAGATGCTGTCGATCGTGCCGCTGGTCGCCGGTGGCGGCCTGTTCGAGACGGGTGCCGGCGGTTCGGCGCCCAAGCACGTGCAGCAGTTCCTGGAAGAAGGCTTCCTGCGCTGGGATTCGCTGGGCGAATTCATGGCGCTGGCCGCCTCGCTGGATCACCTGGGCCGCGCGTACAACAACGCCCGCGCCCAAGTGCTGGGCAGCACGCTGGACCTGGCCACCGCCAAGTTCCTGGACGAAAACAAGTCGCCCGACCGCAAGGTCGGCGGCCTGGACAACCGCGGTAGCCACTTCTACCTGGCCACGTACTGGGCCCAAGCCCTGGCCGACCAGAACGAAGACGCCGCCCTGGCCAAGCTGTTCGCCCCGGCCGCGGCCGCTTTCGTCAAGAACGAAGCCAAGATCCTGGAAGAACTGAAGGCGGCCCAAGGCCAGCCGGTCGACATCGGCGGCTACTACCAGCCGAACGAAGACAAGGCCAGCCGCGCCATGCGCCCCAGCGCCACGCTGAACCAGGTGCTGGCCGACATCGGCTAAGCCCTGCCCCGCCCCGGGCCGCCAGGCCCGGACGCGACAAAGCCGGCGGTCCCTTGCGGGGCCGCCGGTTTTTTTTGTGCAAGTTCCCCCTATTGCAGGCGCTGCGCGCCGCGCCAGACTTTGCTGTCGATGATTTCATCAACCCGTTCGAGCACCAGCCGTTGCCCTTCGCGTACCGCTTGCGAATGGGACCGCGCCACATTTTCACAGAGCGCCCACGTCATGTAGGCGCCGCGGATCGGGCTCCATGAAATGGCGTCTTCCCAATACGCGTTGCCGCTGACCGCACAGCATGGCGTCACGGTGTCCGCGATGCCCTGGCGCGCCAGATCCATGGAAAGATGCATCGCGTCGAGTTCGAACAGGATGTTGAATTCAAGGTTGCGACGGGCCATCGAGCGCTCGATGGTCGACCGGATGACGTTCTGTTTTCCCGCCAAGGCCAACTTGCGATGCTGTAGACGCGACAACGGCACCGGCTTGTCAGGCCGCAAGCCTTCTTCCTTTGTCCCTACAAGAATGAGCGGTTCTCGAACCAGCGGGGTGTGGACATAGCCCTGAGGCGGCGAGCCCTCGAACGGCACGATGGCCAGGTCGAGCATGCCGGAATGCATCGCTTCTCGCAGCTCGTGGCTCACGCCCTCGTGAACACGCAGGCGCACGCCCGGATATTGCGCAACCAGCCGCGCCACGAAGTGCGACGTGAACAAGTGGCGCCACGACGGCGCAATGCCAATGGACAGCTGGCCAGCCGCCCGGTCGCCCACCTGATCGATCAGCGACGTCCACTGGCGCAGAATCGGCCTGGCGCGCTCGACCAATAGCGTACCGGCCTCGGTCAACTGCACGCCGCCCCGGGTCCGCGTAAAGAGCTTGGCGCGAAGTTGATGCTCGAGCAAGGCGATATGTCGCGACAGCGCCGGCTGGGAAAGCCGCAGGTCAGCCGCAGCCTTGTTGATGCTGCCGAGTTCGGCAACGTGCAGGAAGAACTCGATAAGGCGGGATTCCACGGGCGCCTCCGCAAGTCGGGGTGGAGCCTGTCAGACAGGCAAGCCAAGCATAACGTCGTTATGCAGTATTCGGATAACCTCCATAGAACCTGAGCATTATTCAGATAACGCGCTGCCCTCTAGCATGTCAGACATCACCGACCCATCGCGCCGCAGGATTCGCCCATGACGCACGCCAATCGCCCCACGCTGGTATCGCGCAGGTTCAGCACGCCGCGTCAGCAAACGCATTACCTGGAAAGTGGGCCGGCCGACGGCCCGCTGATGATCTTCCTGCACGGTTGGCCATGCACCGGCCTGATGTGGCGCGCCCAGTTGACGGCCTTTGCCGCCGAAGGCTGGCACTGCGTCGCGCCGGATCTGCGCGGCTATGGAGATTCATTCGCGCCAGAGGCCAGCGACGACTACACCGTCGAGGCCGTAGTGGCAGACCTGGTCGAGCTGCACGACCATCTGGGCGGCAAGCCTGCGATATGGGTCGGGCACGACTGGGGCAGCGCCGTGGCCGCGGGGCTGTCTGCGCACCAGTCCAAGCGTAGTCGCGGCGTGGTGCTGACCTCGCTGGCGTACCAACCCGACGGATTTGCCATGCCCACGCTGGTTCCGCTGATCGACCGGACGATTTATCCGGCCGACTCGTACCCCGACGGCCAGTGGGATTACTTCCGCTATTACACGACCCATTTCCGCGCGGCCGTCGCCGACCTGGATGCGGATCATGGCGCCTCGCTGGCATCGATTTTTCGATCAGGGAACCCGGATGGCGTCGGCAAGGTGTCGCCGAACGCGCTCGTGACGCGCAATGGCGGCCGCTTCGGCGCCGCCCATCGTGCGCCGCCGACCCAGGCGGATCCCGCGATCTGGCCGCCGGCGGACTTCGACGTGCTGGTGCAGCAGTTCAGGCGTCGCGGCTTTCGGGCCGCCTGCGCGTGGTATCTGAACGATGCGGCCAACATCGCTTATGCGCTCGGCGCGCCCGAAGGCGGTCGGCTCTTGCAGCCGGTGCTGTTCATCAACGGCGAATTCGACCCGATCTGCAGCATCACGGGCAATCGCCAGGGCGACCCCATGCGCGCAGCCTGCGCAGACCTGACGGTGACCTCGCTGCCCGCCGGACACTGGCTGCCGCAGGAATGCAAGGCAGCTGTCTCTTATACACATCTCCGAGCCCACGAGACAGGCAGAAATCTCG
>ERZ1032107.86-NODE-86-length-20021-cov-15.423620_pt1 | contig 20021 bp, 22 predicted proteins | sample MGYA00516713_ERZ1032107 | MGnify/ENA primary metagenome ERZ1032107 (study PRJEB33718, sample SAMN03160116) | human skin metagenome | collected 2014-04-10 | study: EMG produced TPA metagenomics assembly of the PRJNA266117 data set (Human skin bacterial metagenome...
ACTAGATCGCTCGTCGGCAGCGTCAGATGTGTATAAGAGACAGCGGCTACGCCGCGCCGCTGGCCCCCGAAGACCACCCCGACCAGTTGCGGGGCGATCCCGACTACATGCTGACGCTGGCGCGCGGCCTGCACGTGATCCGCGCGTTCGGCACGCGGCGCCATCCGCAGACCGCCGCCGAACTGGCGCGCCGCGCCGACCTGCCGCGCGCGGTGGTGCAGCGCTGCCTGCACACGCTGATGCTGCTGGGCATTGCCGAGCAGCACGGCCGCCAATACGTGCTGACCCCGCGCATCCTGGGCCTGGGCTACGCCTACTTCTCGTCGACGCCGTTCGTGTCGCTGGCCCAGCCGGTGCTCGAAGAGCTCAGCGCCACCGTCAACGAGACCTGCGCGCTGGCCATCATGGAAGGCCACGAGATGCTGTACCTGGCGCGCTCCGAGGTGAACCGTCTGCTGGCCACGTCGATGGGGCTGGGCAGCCGCTTGCCCGCCTATTGCACGTCCATCGGGCGGGTGCTGCTGGCGCAATTGTCCGAGCCAGCGCTGGCGCGCTACTTCGCCGCCGTCGACCTGCAACCCTATACCGAATTCACGCTGGTCACCGAAGCGCGGCTGCGCGCCGAGCTGGAACGCATCCGCGAACAGGACTACGCGGTGGTCGACCAGGAACTCGAACTGAACGTGCGCGCGATCTCGGTGCCGGTGCGCTCGGCCAGCGGCAAGGCCTGCGGCGCGGTGAACGTCAGCGTGAAGGCGGCGCGGGTGCCGCTGGAACGGCTGACCGGCGAATTCCTGACGCCGATGCGGCAGGCGGTGGAACGGATCGGGGAATTCCTGGCGGCGTAAGGGACGGGCCCTTACAGGTCCGCGCAGGAAAAGACAGACCTTACAGGTCCGTCGTGTCCAGCGTGAACGCCGCCGCCGCGCGGCCGATGCGGTCGTTGACCGCGTGCCAGTCGTCGTTGGCAGGCGGGGCCTGCACGATGATGCGCGCAAAGCCCTGGCCGTCCAGGTCGCGCAGCAGCGCATACAGCGCCTGGGCGTAGCGCGCCGGATCTGCCGGCACCTGCTGCCATTGAATTCGGGCATCCAGGCCCGCAGGGGGCGGCGCGTACGCCACCACCACGACCTTGCCTGCCGGCAGGCCGCGGCCTTGCAGCACGGCCTGCAAGCGCGTATCGGATGCCAGTTCCAGCGCGGTGCGCGGCGCGTAATGCGCCTTGAGCGTACCCGAGGCGCGCGGGGCCGCGGCGTCCGGCGCGAACACCTGCACGCCCAGCACCGCTTCGATCTGCGCGGCGCTGATGTGCCCCGGGCGCAGCAGCACCGGGCCCGCGCCGCGATCCAGCCGCGACAGGTCCAGGATGGTGGATTCGATGCCGACCTCGGACGCGCCGCCTTCCAGCACCGGCATGCCCGCGGCGACCTCGTCGGGGAATTCGTTTTTCACATGGTCGGCGCGGGTCGGCGAGACCTGGCCAAACTTGTTGGCCGACGGCGCGGCCACGCCGCCCTGCCCGTTCGGCTTGCCCGCCGCGAACGCCGCCAGCAGCGCCTGCGCCACCGGATGCGAGGGGCAACGGATGCCAATGCTGTCCTGGCCGCCGCTGACCGTGTCGGCGATGTGCGGCGCGCGCTTGAGGATCAGCGTCAGCGGACCGGGCCAGAAGGCGTCGATCAGCAGACGGGCTTCGGGCGGCACCTCGGACACCCAGTACGACAGGTCGCCGTGCGGCGCGATGTGCACGATGACCGGGTGGTTCGACGGGCGGCCCTTGGCGGCGTAGATCTTGCCCACGGCCTGCGGGTTCTCGGCGTCCGCCCCCAGGCCGTAGACGGTCTCGGTGGGAAACGCCGCCAGCTCGCCGTCCAGCAGGCGCTGGGCGGCGGCGGCGATGTCTTGCGCGCTGGCAGTATGGGACGGCTGGACAGGCATGGCGTTACTCGGGCGCTTGCATGCCCAGCGCGGCGGCCACGCGCGCGGCGTCGGCCTGTGCTTCGCGCAAGCTGGCAGCGACGATGGTGACGTGGCCCATCTTGCGGCCACGGCGCGCTTCGCGCTTGCCGTACAGGTGCAGTTTCGCCGTGGGCACGGCCAGCGCGGCGGCCCAGTCGGGTTCGCGCTGCGCATCGCCGGTGGCCGACGGATACCAGATGTCGCCCAGGATGTTCAGCATCACGGCCGGCGCCAGCAGGTCGGTGCTGCCCAGCGGCAGGCCGGCCATGGCGCGCGCCTGCTGCTCGAACTGGCTGGTGACGCAGGCGTCCATGGTGTAGTGGCCGCTGTTGTGCGGACGCGGCGCAATCTCGTTGACGATCAGGCTGCCGTCCTGCAACACGAAGAATTCCACGCACAGGACGCCGTGATAGCCCAGGCCCTGCGCGATGGCTTGCGCGGCCTCGGTGGCGCGCGCCTGGCGTTCGGCGTGGGCAGCATCCTGCTTGACCGGCGCCGCGGTGGACACGGCCAGGATGCCGTCGCGGTGCACGTTGCGGGCCACCGGGAACACCACGCTCGCGCCATCGAAACCTCGCGCGATCACGACCGAGATTTCGTAGTCCAGCGGCATCAGCGCTTCAAGCACGCAGGCCACGCCGCCGAATTCGGCGAAAGCGGCCAGCGCGGCTTCGCGCGTGTCGATACGGGCCTGGCCCTTGCCGTCGTAGCCCAGCCGGGCCACCTTGAGGATGCCCGGGAACAGCGCATCAGGCGCGGCGTGCAGGTCGGCTTCGCTGCGGATGGCCGCGTGCGGCGCCACCGTGATGCCTTGGCCGGCGATGAAGCTCTTTTCGGAAATGCGGTCCTGCACGATCGCCACCGCATCGGCGGCCGGGCTGACGCGGCAGCGCGTGGCCAGCGCGCGCAGGCTGGCGGCCGGCACGTTCTCGAATTCGGTGGTGACGGCCTGACAGGTGCTGGCCAGGCGCTCGAGGCCGGCCTCGTCGTCGTAGGCGGCCTGGATGTGCAGGTCCGCCACCATGCCCGCGGGGCATTCGGCGGCCGGGTCCAGCACCGCGACCTTGTAGCCCAGGCTTTGCGCCGCGTGGCAGAACATGCGGCCCAGCTGGCCGCCGCCCAGCAGGCCAAGCCAGCCGCCGGGTGCGATGGAGAAAGCAATCGATTGCGTCATTCGGATCAGGCCTCGGGCGGAACCTTCATGTCACGCGCGGCCTGCGTCTGGCGCGCGCGGAACGCCACCAGCTTCTTGTGCAGGCCCGCGTCGGTGCCCGCCAGCGTGGCGATCAGGTGCAGTGCGGCGTTGGCCGCGCCGGCCTCGCCGATGGCGAAGGTGGCGACCGGCACGCCCTTGGGCATCTGCACGATGGACAGCAGCGAGTCTTCGCCGCGCAGGTACTTGGACGGCACCGGCACGCCGAACACCGGCACTTCGGTCAGGGCCGCCATCATGCCCGGCAGGTGCGCCGCGCCGCCGGCGCCGGCGATGATGCCGCGCAGGCCGCGCTCGAACGCCGCGGCGCCGTATTCGGCCATGTCCTGCGGCATGCGGTGCGCGGAGATCACGCGGGCTTCATAGGCCACGCCGAAGTCTTCCAGCATGGTGACGGCGTGCTTCATGACCTCCCAATCGCTGGAAGAACCCATAATCACGCCCACCACGGGGGTGGCGTCTGCCGCTGCGGAAGTCTTGGCTGTCATAACCGATGTCGAGTAGTTGGATGGCCGCGGCGAAACCGCGAAACCCGGTATTTTACCCGGCGTCGGCGGCACCCTTACGACGGATCGGCGGAACCCAGCCAGAGATAGCTGGTGGGGTTGTCCGGGCAAGGCCCGAAACCGCATTGCAGCGTGGTGCTGCCCAGGTTGCCCAGCACCATGATGAAAAACAGGGCCATGACCACCACGCCCAATGCCGAGACCGGCCGCTTGAGCACGTTGTCGCCCCATTTGCGGTCGGCCGACAGCATCACCACGCAGAAGACGATCAGCGCGGCAAAGGCGATGAATCCCCAGGTATAGAAATGCAGGCCCAGCAGCGTCGTGCCGTAGCCGGGGTCGCCCGGCGCGATGTGCAGCAGCACCTGGCGGCCCGAGGCCACCATGCCGCCCAGCGAGGCCGCGATCGTCATGGCGTAGTGCATGGGCGACGGCCCCAGCCGCAGGTTCAGCAGCAGCCCGACGCCGGCCAGCATCAGCGCCACGCGCTGCAGCAGGCAGAGCGGGCACGGCAGCTCGTCGTAGGCGAACTGCCAGGCGAACGCCAGGCCCAGGATGACGGTCACGCCCAGCAGGGCCAGGCCGTTGAGCACGCGCGAGCCGCGCGCGGGATGGCGGGTGAAGATCATGTCGGCGGCCTAGAGCGACAGCGCCAGCGGGCTGGTCATGTGGAACTGGCACCAGGCGGCGAACACCAGCAGGGTGATCAGCCAGAACGCCACGCAGGGACGGCGCTTGCCGAGCATGCCGAACCACACCGCGACCAAACCGGTCAGGAAAGGCAACATCATTGTCATGCGCAGCTCCCGTCTCTATGTCCGCGGCGAGTATAACGTAACAATAAGCAATAATTCTTACCGAAAAACAGGGATTTCCCTGATCGATCGGCAATCGCGGACAAAAAGAAACCCGCCCAGAAATCGGGCGGGTTGCGGGGCGACCGGGCGCGTGGGCGCGATCAGGCGATCAGGCGATCCAGCGCTTCGCGGTACTTGGCGGCGGTCTTTTCCAGCACGTCCTGGGGCAGGCGCGGGGCCGGCGGGGTCTTGTCCCAGGTCTGGGTTTCGAGCCAGTCGCGCACGAACTGCTTGTCGAACGACGGCGGGCTGATGCCCACGCGGTAGCCGTCGGCGGGCCAGAAGCGCGAGGAATCCGGGGTCAGCACTTCGTCCATCAGGTAGAGCGTGCCATCGTCGTCCAGGCCGAATTCGAACTTGGTGTCGGCGATGATGATGCCCTTGGTGGCGGCGAACTTGGCGGCTTCAGCGTACAGCTTGAGCGTGACGTCGCGGATTCGTTCGGCCATTTCCTGGCCGACTTCCTTGACCACGTGGGCGAAGTCGACGTTTTCGTCGTGCATGCCGAATTCGGCCTTGGCCGCGGGCGTGAAGATGGGCTCGGGCAGCTGGCTGGCCTGTTGCAGGCCGGCGGGCAGCTTGATGCCGCAGATGGCGCCGGTGGCCTGGTAGTCTTTCCAGCCGGAACCGATCAGGTAGCCGCGGGCCACCGCTTCGACCAGGATGGGCTTCAAGCGCTTGACCACCACGGCGCGGCCGCGGACCTGGTCGACTTCGTCGGGCGCCACCACGTCTTCGGGCTTCACGCCGGTGGAGTGGTTCGGCAGGATGTGGGCCAGCTTCTGCAGCCAGAACTCGGTCAGCTCGGTCAGCACCTGCCCCTTGCCGGGAATGGGATCGTCGAGGATGACGTCGAACGCCGAGATGCGGTCCGAGGCGACGATCAGCAGCTTGTCGTCGCCCACGGCGTACATGTCGCGGACCTTACCGCGGCCCAGCAGCGGCAAGGACTTGATGCTGGATTGATGCAAAGCAGAAGTCACGGGAAAAATGGCCTATGGCAAAAATGAGGGCGCAAGAAAGCGCATAGGTTACTGCAAATAGGTCCGTCTTGCCGGGTCGCGGACCCCGGGTTAGTCTGGCTGCATTCCAAATGATGCGCCGGCCGCGAACTCGCGTCACGGCGCCCCCTTTTCACCTGGAGGAGACAAAGTCGTATGCAGGAAGCATCCTTAAAACGCGCGTCCCACGCCGACGCGCAGGTTCACCTGACCGGCGGCTGCCAGTGCGGCGCCGTGCGGTTCGCGGTGACGGACGAGCCCATCATGGCCGCCACCTGTCATTGCCGCGATTGCCAGTATTCCAGCGGCGGCGCGCCGGCCCACGCGCTGATCTTCCCGGCCGGCTCCGTCACCCTGCTGCGCGGCCAGCCGCGCGAACACCGCTACAAGAGCGATTCCGGCCACATCGTGATGCGCAGCTTCTGTCCGGACTGCGGCACGCCGCTGTTCGGCGGTTCGGACAGCACCACGTATGAAGTGGTGCGGGCCGGTTCGCTGGACGACCCCGAGGCCTTCCACACCCGCGTCAGCCTGTGGACCGATTCGGCCCCGTCCTGGCACCATGTGGACAAGTCGGTGCCGCACTTTCCCAGGAACGCGCCGTCGGCCTAGCGCGACGCGCAAGAAAAAGGCGGGCCCGCTGGGACCCGCCTTTTTTCGCCTGGTTCCAGCCGGTGGCCGCCCCGAAAGGCGCCCCACCCGGCCGGCCCAGCGGCTTACTGCACCACTTGGGACAGCTTGCCCGAAGCGTACTGGGCGGCGATGTCGGTCAGCGGCAAGGCCTTGATCTTGCTGGCGTTGCCGGCGGTGCCGAATTCGGTGTAGCGAGCCACACAGATCGCCTTGGCGGCGGCACGGGCCGGCTTCAGGTATTCGCGCGGGTCGAACTTTTCGGGGTTCTCGGCAAAGAAGCGGCGGATCGCGCCGGTCATGGCCAGACGGATATCGGTGTCGATATTGATCTTGCGCACGCCGTACTTGATGGCTTCCTGGATTTCCTCGACGGGCACGCCGTAGGTTTCCTTCATGTTGCCGCCGAATTCACGGATCTCGGCCAGCAGTTCCTGCGGCACGCTGGAGCTGCCGTGCATCACCAGGTGGGTGTTGGGCAGGCGGGCGTGGATTTCCTTGATGCGGGCGATCGACAGGATGTCGCCGGTGGGCTTGCGCGTGAACTTGTAGGCGCCGTGGCTGGTGCCGATGGCGATGGCCAGGGCGTCCAGCTGGGTGCGGCGCACGAAGTCGGCGGCTTGCTCCGGGTCGGTCAGCAACTGGTCCATGGTCAGCTTGCCGTCGGCGCCGTGGCCGTCTTCCTTGTCGCCTTCCATGGTTTCCAGCGAGCCCAGGCAGCCCAGTTCGCCTTCGACCGTGACGCCCAGCTTGTGGGCGATGTCCACGACCTTCTTGGTGACGTCGACGTTGTAGTCGTAGTCGGCGATGGTCTTGCCGTCTTCTTTCAGGGAGCCGTCCATCATGACGCTGGAGAAGCCCAGGTCGATGGCGCCTTGGCAGACCTTGGGCGACTGGCCGTGATCCTGGTGCATGACCACGGGGATGTGCGGGTAGGACTCAACGGCGGCCTGGATCAGGTGCTTCAGGAAGCCTTCGCCGGCATATTTGCGGGCGCCGGCCGAAGCCTGCATGATCACCGGGCTGTCGGTCTCCGCCGCGGCTTCCATGATGGCCTGGACCTGTTCCAGGTTATTGACGTTGAAAGCCGGAATGCCGTAGCCGTGCTCGGCGGCGTGGTCGAGCAACTGGCGCATGGAGACTAGGGCCATGAGTGGTCCTCCTTAGGTACTGTGGATTGAAAGATGGTTGAAATCGAGCCGAATGGCGAGATTTTACGGGGGAATCGAAGAAAGGTCTTGAAACGGCCGGTATCCCTATCCACCAGGACTAAACCGGCCGTCTGACGGGGCGGCTGGCCAGCCCGTTCTAGGGACGGCCAGCGTGCGGCACGTCCACCTGCGTCATCAGGATCCGCCCTTCGGGCTTGGCCCGCCGGTTGGCCTCGATGAAGTCGGGCGCGGCCGCCATGAACAGCGTCTTGCCGTCCGGGCCGCCCAGCGCCGCGGCGAAGATGCCGAATTCGCCGGTATCGATCTGTTCCAGGATCTTGCCGCCGCGCGCCACCCGCACGATGCGCTTGCCGATGGCGTCGGCCACCCAGAGGGCGCCCTCGGCATCCAGCGCGCCGCCGTCCGGCCCGATGGCCGAGGCCGCGATCAGCACCGACAGGTCGTTGGAATCGGGCAAGGCGCCGAAATGGGCCCAGTCGCGCCGCGGCCCCAGGGCGCCGCCCGGCAGGATGTCGAATTCCGAGATGCGGTTGCCGAAGGTTTCGTTGACGATCAGGGTCTTGCCGTCGGGCGTGATGAACGAACCGTTGGGAAACCACAGCCCGTCGGCCACCACCTGGGCGACGCCGTCCGTGTCCACCCGCACCAGCGTGGTGGTGGCGAAAGGCTCGCCGGCCATCAGGTCAAAGCCGAAGTTGCCCACGTAGGCCCGGCCCTGGTCATCCACCACCAGGTCGTTGATGGGCCCGCCGGTCAGGGCAGACAGGTCGGCATGCTGCGACAGCGTGCCGTCCGTCTCGCGGCGCAGGAGCTTGCGGTCTTTCATGGACGAGATCAGCAGGCGCCCGTCGGGCAGCCAGCCCAGGCCGGAGGGCTGCTGCAACACCCGACAGATCACCTCGACGCGCCCTTGCAGGTCCACGGCAATCACCTGGCCGGTGTAGAAGTCCGACGCCCACAGGCGCCCATCGTGCCAGCGCAGGCCTTCCAGGTAGGTGTACCCGGACGCCAGGACGGACAATTCGCGTTTCGGCATAGCTCTGTCTCCTATATAGGTATCGGACCTGGGCGGCCCCTTTTTTCTCGGCTGCCCGCCGGCTGGCGGCAGACCCCGGATGTTGCCATTCTGGCATGTCCGGCGGCCCGGGTTCGATTGTGCCGATCCGTCCCCAACCTGACAACTAACTGTCAGGTTCGCGGCGTTAACATCGCGCCCCAAGGGTTAACCCGAGCCGCTCCGGGCGCCCTCCGGCATATCCGTCATTGGACCGATTCGCCCCGCCCCGTGCCGGCGGGTAAGGCCCCCGGCCGACCGATAGAGTCCCTGTTTTCCGTTTTTAGAAGATGAATACTAAGAAGCTGACGCGTTACATCGGCATCGCCATGGTGCTGGGCGTCGTGGTGGGCTATTTCTGCAACAAGTACGCGCAGAACGCGCAAGAGGCCAAGGAAATCGCCTCGTACTTCAGCCTGATCACGGACATCTTCCTGCGCATGATCAAGATGATCATCGCGCCCCTGGTGTTCGCCACGCTGGTGTCGGGCCTGGCCAGCATGAGCGACGCCAGCGCCGTGGGCCGCATCGGCCTGCGCGCCATGTTCTGGTTCATCGCCGCCTCGGCCATCTCGCTGCTGCTGGGCCTGGCGCTGGTCAACATCTTCCAGCCCGGCGCGCACCTGAACCTGGCGCTGCCGGACGCGGCCGCCACCGCCGGCCTGAAAACGGGCGACTTCACGCTCAAGGCCTTCATCGCCCACGTGTTCCCCAAGAGCATCGCCGAAGCCATGGCGAACAACGAGATCCTGCAGATCCTGGTGTTCTCGCTGTTCTTCGGCGCAGCGCTGTCGTTCATTCGCGGCAAGGGCCACAACACCATCTACAACATGATCGACGAGCTGGCCAAGATCATGTTCCGCGTGACCGACTACGTGATGCGCTTCGCGCCCCTGGGCGTGTTCGCCGCCATGGCCGCCGCCATCACCACCGAGGGCCTGGGCGTGCTGGTCAGCTACGGCAAGCTGATCGGCGAGTTCTACCTAGGCCTGGCGCTGCTGTGGGCCATCCTGTTTGCCGTGGGCTACCTGTTCCTGGGCAAGTCCACCTTCCGCCTGGGCGGGCTGATCAAGGAACCGACCCTGCTCGCCTTTTCCACCGCCAGCAGCGAATCGGCCTACCCCAAGACGATCGAGGCGCTGGAGCGTTTCGGCGTGTCCAAGCGCATTTCGGGCTTCGTGCTGCCGCTGGGCTATTCGTTCAACCTGGACGGCTCGATGATGTATCAGTCGTTCGCCGTGCTGTTCATCGCCCAGGCCTACAACATCGACATGAGCTTCTCGCAGCAGCTGACCCTGCTGCTGGTGCTGATGGTGACCAGCAAGGGCATGGCCGGCGTGGCGCGCGCGTCGCTGGTGGTGGTGGCGGCCACGCTGCCGATGTTCCACCTTCCCGAAGCCGGCCTGCTGCTGATCATGGGCATCGACCAGTTCTTCGACATGGGCCGCACGGCCACCAACGTGGTCGGCAACAGCCTGGCCACCGCCGTGATCGCCAAGATGGAAGGCAACGAGGAAGACCTGGCCCCCAAGGCCGACATCGGCCAACCGCTGACGGACGCTTCCCAGCCGAGCCAGACCGCCACGCGCGATGCCTGACGCCGACGCGTTTCACTGACGCATCGCTGAACGACGAAGAAGGCCCCGCAACCTGTTGCGGGGCCTTTTTTTTGCCGCCGGTTGCGCCTTGACCGGGGCGCGCGACCGGCGCAACATAAAAGCCCCCTGGCCCCTTACGGGCGCCGCGCCTGGCTGCCGCGCCCATTGCATACGCCATGAAATTCCCACGCTTGCGCACCGCGCTGGCCGCGGCGGCGCTGATGGCCGCGCTGCCCAGCGCGCATGCCTGGACCCGCATCTCGTGCGATCTGTCCGGCACCGTCTCCAACCTGCCCGTCACCATGCGCCAATACCGCACCGATGGCACCGAGCTATCGAAAGTGCTGTTCCAGTTGAAGGTCAAGGCGGCGGACATTCCCGAAGGCGCGCGTGCCGATACCGACTGCACGGAATTCGTCGGTCGGCAGGTCGATGTGGCGTTGGACAATGTCGATGCGTCGGCGGTACGCCGAGGCAAGCCCGTCAGGCTGCTCTACCGCTATGACGAATCGCTGGGCGAGGCCCGCGCGACCCGCTACGAACTCATGCCCTGAAAGCCCTGGCGGGACGACCACGCGCCGCCGATGCAAAAACGCCCCGCTGGGCGGGGCGCTTCTGGTGCGGGATCAGTCGTTGACCGAACACGAGACGGGCGAACCGTCTTCGAATTCCACGTCGTAGGTGTGGACCGGGTCCCAGGGCAGCGTGAACCAGAGCTCATAGCCGTCGCCATCTTCGTCGAACAGCCACAGCGCGCGCAGCACGGCCTTTTCGGCCATGGCTTCGGCGGTTTCTTCGGCCAGCAGCTGGTCGTCTTCGATGCCCAGCTTCTTGTAGTGTTCGTACGAGTAGTTGTCGAGCAGGAACTCGGCGGCGGCCAGGACGTGGTCATCGAGGTTGTCGATGATGGCCTTGACCACTTTCGAGGCACCGCTGTCGGGTTCTTCGCCGTCGGTCTGGATCATCACGTGGATGGGCGGGCGGCTGCCGCCCACGGGCACGTTTTCCGCGGCCCAGAGATCGGGTTCTTCGGGGTCTTGGGTGAAATTGAATCGTGCCATCGCGCGCTCCGGAAAAAGGGAAGACGGGCCCCGCAAGCCGGGGCCGCCTCGTCATCCGCCCATTTAACCAGATGCGCGCGACGCCCGCTTGCCCGGCAGCGATGTTTTTGCGCACCGGGCCTTGCGCAGGCGCAAAAAAGACGCGCACCCGGGCCGCGGGGCGATCAAGCTGAGATCGGGCGGCGATCAGGCAGCAACGAGGCCGCGCGGCTCGGCCGCCGGCATCGTCGGCCGGGACGCGGGATAGTGGGCCGAAAACACCAGCCGGCCCGCGCTCCAGGCATGGCTGATGAGCGGCAGCGCGCCAACCTGCGCCACCGCCACCAGGTCGGCGCGCAGCCCCACCGCGATGCGGCCGCGGTCGGACAGCCCGCAGGCGTCGGCCGGATTGGCCGTCACCAGCGCCATGGCCTGCGGCAGCGTCAGGTCGGTCTGGGCGGCCACCGCGAAGGCCGCGGCGATCAGCGTGGACGGCTGGTAGTCCGAACACAGGCAGCTGGCCACGCCCGCGCGGATGGCATCGATGGCCCGCATCGAACCGCTCTGGCTCTTGCCGCGCAGCACGTTGGGCGCGCCCAGGATGGTGGGCAGGCCGCAAGACACCGCGGCGCGCGCCGTGTCCAGCGTGATCGGGAATTCGCTCATCGCCACGCCCAGGTTGCGCATGGTGGCGATGCGGTGGATCGAATCGTCGTCGTGGCTGGCCGTGGGAATGCCCAGGCCGTGCGCATGCGCCAGCAGCGTTTCCACCCGCTGCACCGCACCGTCCTTGGAACGGGTCTTGGCGCGGGCGGCCTCTTCGGCCTGCTCGCGGCTCATGGCGTGGTTGCCGATCATGTATTGCAGGTACGACTCCAGCGTCTTGAACTGGCCCTGCCCCGGCGAATGGTCCATCACCGACAGCAGGTCCACCGCGCCCTCGTCCATCAGCGCCTGCAACACCGGCAGCGATGTGGCGTCGGTGACTTCGTAGCGGCAATGCACGCGGTTGTCGACCAGGCTGTGCGAGCGAAATGCGCGCACGCTGCGCACCACCTGGGCCGCGGTTTCGTTGTTGCGCACGCCCGACTCGCTGTTGGCGAACGACAGCGCATGGTAGGGCGTGGTGATGCCCGCCGCGGCGTTGCGGCGGTCCACCTGGGCCACCGCGAAATCCAGCGGAAACAGCACTTTCGAGCGCGGCTCGGCTTCTTTCTCGATGGCATCGCAGTGCAGGTCGATCAGCCCCGGCACCAGCGTCTGGCCGCGCAGGTCGATTTCCTGGTCGGCACGGGCGCCGTCAGGGGCGATGGCCACGATCACGCCATCGTCGATCAGGACGGCGCTGTCTTCCAGCACGCGGTCCGGCAGCACGACGCGGGCGTGGGTCAGGTAGATGCTTTGCATGGGGTCACTCCAATTCGACGGCGGCCTGCGCAGGGCGCAAGGCCAGGACCTGGGTCGCCACGGCGTCGCGCACTTCGGCGTCGTGGAAGATGCCCAGCAGGCAGCGTCCGGCGGCGCGCGCTTCGCGGATCAGTTCGACCACCACGGCGCGGTTGTCGGCGTCCAGCGAGGCGGTCGGTTCGTCCAGCAGCAGGATGGGGTGCTGCGCAATGAAGCCGCGGGCGATGTTGACCCGCTGCTGCTCGCCGCCCGAGAACGTGGCCGGCGCCAGGCCCCACAGGCGGGCCGGCACGTTCAGGCGCCGCAGCATGGCGCCGGCGCGGGCACGGGCTTCTTCGGCATCGGTGCCGGCCATGCGCAGCGGCTCGGCCACCACGTCCAGCGCCGACACGCGCGGAATCACCCGGAGGAACTGGCTGACGTAGCCGATGACATCGCGCCGCAGCGCCAGGATGCGCTGTTCGGGCGCGCCGACCAGTTCCACCCAATCGTTGCCGGCGCGCACGCGGATGCTGCCTTCGGTGGCCAGGTAGTTGCCATACAGGCAGCGCAGCAGAGTGCTCTTGCCGGTACCAGACGGACCGGCCAGCACCAGGCAGTCGCCCGCGGCGGCGTCGAAGTCCACCGCGTCCAGCACCGGCAGGCGAATGCCGCCCTGGTTGTGCAGGGTGAACATCTTTCCGAGGCCCCGCACCTCGATCATGGGAGTCGCTACAGTCATGGTCAGCTCTGCAAAATGGAAGACACCAGCAACTGGGTGTAGGGATGCTGCGGGTCGTCGAGAATCTGGTCGGTCAGGCCGCTTTCCACGACTTCGCCGCCGCGCATGACCAGCGTGCGGTGCGCCAACAGGCGCGCCACCGCCAGGTCGTGGGTCACCACGATCGCGGCCAGGCCCAGGTCGGTCACCAGCTGACGCAGCAGGTCAAGCAGCCGCGCCTGCACCGAGACGTCCAGCGAGGCGGTCGGCTCGTCCATGAAGACCAGGCGTGGATGGGTCACCAGGTTGCGGGCGATCTGCAGGCGCTGCTGCATGCCGCCCGAAAACGCGGCCGGCGCGTCGTCCAGGCGGCCGGCGTCGATTTCCATTTTCTCGAGCCAGCTGCCCGCGGCCTGGCGCAGGTCGCCGTAGTGGCGGTCGCCCACGGCCATCAGGCGTTCGGCGATGTTGGCGCCTGCGCTGACCTGCATGCGCAGGCCATCACGCGCGTTCTGGCGCACGAAGCCCCAGTCGGTGCGCGACAGCAGGCGCAGGCGCGCGCCTTGCAGCCCGGCCAGGTCGGTGAAGCCCTGGTCGCGGGTGTCGTACCAGACGCTGCCCGAGTCCGGCGGGGTCTGGTACGACACGGCCGACAGCAAGGTGCTCTTGCCCGAACCGGACTCGCCCACCACGCACAGCACTTCGCCCGGGAACAGGTCGAAGCTGACGTTGCGGCAGCCGTGCACGCCGTCCCAGGTGCGCGTCATGTCGCGCACGGAAAGCAAAGGTTGGGCGTTCATGCGGTGGCCTCTTTCGGGTGTTGCTGCGCCTGGCGGTCGTTGCAGTATTCGGTATCGGAGCAGACGAAGCGGCGCGTGCCGGCATCGTCCAGGATGATCTCGTCCAGGAAGCTGTCGCGCGAGCCGCACACGTCGCAGCATTCCGACCACTTCTCGACGGTGAAGGGATGATCTTCGAAGTCCAGGCTCTTGACGCGCGTGTAGGGCGGCACGGCATAGACGCGCTTTTCGCGGCCCGCGCCGAACAGCATCAGCGCCGGGCTGTTGTCCAGCTTGGGGTTGTCGAACTTGGGGATAGGCGACGGCCGCATCATGTAGCGATCGTTGACGATGACCGGGTAGTCATAGGTGGTGGCGATGTGCCCGTGCTGCGCGATGTCTTCGTACAGCTTGACGTGCATGCCGCCATACTCGGCCAGCGCGTGCATCGTGCGGGTTTCGGTTTCGCTCGGTTCCAGCCAGCGCAGCGGTTCGGGAATCGGCACCTGGAACACCATGATCTGCCCGGCCGCCAGCGGCGTTTCAGGAATGCGGTGGCGGGTCTGCACGATGCTGGCGGCGCGGGTGGATTCGGTGGTGGCCACGCCGGTCACCCGGCCGAAGAAACGGCGGATGTTGATGGCGTTGGTGGTGTCATCCGAACCCTGGTCGATGACCTTGAGCACGTCGCCCTGGCCGATGATGGCCGCGGTGACCTGGATGCCGCCCGTGCCCCAGCCGTAAGGCAGCGGCATCTCGCGGCTGCCGAACGGCACCTGGTAGCCTGGAATGGCCACGGCCTTGAGCAGCGCGCGGCGCAGCATGCGCTTGGTGGATTCGTCCAGATAGGCGAAGTTGTAGTGATCGTCGCGCGCGACGGTGGCGGCGGAAGTGGGGGTGGCATTCATGGGGCAACGGCCTCGTCCAGCTGGCGGGTGGTGTCGGGAGCAAGCGCGGGATCGGATGCAGGGTCAGATGCCGAGCCCGGCGCGGCGCGCTCGGCGCGCATGCGCCGCAGCAGTTCCAGGTTGGCCTGGAAGTCGACGTAGTGCGGCAGCTTCAAGTGCTGCACGAAACCGGAGGCCTCGACGTTGTCGCTGTGATACAGCACGAACTCGTGGTCGTTGGCCGGGGAATCGGCGCGTTCGCCCAGGTCCTTGGCCTTCAGGGCGCGGTCCACCAGCGCCATCGACATGGCCTTGCGCTCGCCGTAGCCGAAGGTCAGGCCGTAGCCGCGGGTGAACTTGGGGCCTTCTTCGCCGTTGCCGGAAAACTGGCTGACCATCTGGCATTCGGTGATCTCGATTTCGCCCACGGTGACGGCGAACCCCAGTTCCTCGATGTGCATCTCGACTTCCACGAAGCCATAGCGGATTTCGGCGGCAAAGGGGTGGGTATTGCCATAGCCGCGCTGCGTGGAATAGCCCATCGACAGCAGGAAGCCTTCGTCGGCGCGCGCCAGGTTCTGCAGGCGCGCGGCGCGCGAGGCCGGGAAGTCCAGCGGCTGGCGGGTCAGGTCGAAGGGCTCCGGATCGCCTTCGGGAATGGCTTCGGCATCGATCAGGTCATCGTGCGCCAGCAGGTCAGTCACGCGCGGCATGGCGCTGTCCAGCGGCTCGTCGCCCGCCGGCAAGGCGTCTGCCTGGCGCTCGGCCTCCAACGAAAAATCCAGCAGGCGCTGGGTGTAGTCGTAGGTCGGGCCCAGGATCTGGCCGCCAGGCACGTCCTTGAAGGTGGACGAAATACGGCGTTGCAGGCGCATGCGGCCCGTGTCGATCGGCTGCGTATAGCCATAGCGCGACAGGGTGGTGCGGTAGGCGCGCAACAGGAACACGGCTTCGATCACGTCGCCCGCGGCCTGCTTGAGCGCCAGCGCCGCCAGTTGCGGATCGTAGAGCGAGCCTTCGGCCATCACGCGCGACACCGCCAGCGGCATCTGTTCGCGGATCTGGTCCAGGCTGAGCTCGGGCACGGCGCGGTCGCCGCGCCGGTAGTCGTCCAGCATGCGATAGGAATTGAGGATGGCGCGTTCGCCCCCTTTGACGGCCACGTACATGTCAGTTCTCCACGCGCGTGCTGCGGGGCAGCGCGCACAGTTGCCGCCCGTGCGTCAGGAAGACGTCGACGCCCAGCGGAAAACGTTGATGGTTCAGGCGCCATTCGCGCCAGAAACCGTCGGGCAACCCGGCGGCGCGCAGCGCCTGGCGGGTCTGGATGCCGGGGCCACTCAGCGTGACCTCGGCACCCGCTTCCAGCGATTCGACTTCGATCAGCAGCGTGGTCGACAGGTCGGGATACGCCGGGTCGCCGGGATGGCAGGCCGACAGGGCCGGCGCCGCAAACCCCGCCGGCACGCACGCAAAGCGCGCCAGCGAGGGCGACGGCACGATCGGGCAGGCGCAATGAAAGCGCAGGAAATCCAGCACGCCGCTATCGATGCCGTCGGGCAGCCACAGCGGCGTGTCGACGTCGACCAGCGTCAGGAGCAGTGCGGCCAAGGCGGGCGACAACCCGGTGGGCACACCGCTGGTGGCAGTCGTTTCGACGACGCGGCCGGGGTGCGCCATGGCGTCCAGCGCCGTGCGGAAGGTGGCCTGCGCGTCGTTCACCGGGTCCGCGAAGCCCGGCAGCAGTTTGCGGCTGGCGGCCGCCGCGCTCGTGATGTGTTGCTGCATGTCAGTCCTCGCCTCGCACCATCGTGAAGAATTCGACCTTGGTCTGCGCGGCCACGCGCGCCTGGCGCTCGACGCGTTCGGCGCGTTCGCGCGCCAGCGGCCCGATCAGTTGGGCCTGCACCGTGTCGTGCCAGTCGGGCAGTTGCAGCAGGGCGTCGGCCACGGCGGCCTGTTCGGCGTGGCGCAGCGAGCGCCCCTGCACGTAGGCAATGCCGACCACGCCGTTGTCCAGGCTGACGGCGCAACGCGTGACCGTCATTTCGCCCAGGTTGAAACGTCCGCCGGTGCCGCCGCTGCGGGCCCGCACCATGGCCATGCCGGTCTGCGCCGGGCGCAGCATCTGGTGGGATGGCAGGCCGCCCAGCGAGCCGAAGGCCCCGTCCAGCATGGCCGGATCGGCCAACGCCAGCACCCGCATCCAGGCAGCCCGCTGCGCGTTGGCCTCGCCTTGCGCTGTGTGTCGATGATCCATTATTTCCTCTAAACGTCTAGACGACCGGATGGAGTATGATCGCGTTCACAACGAAGTTCAACAGCCTGGCGTGAATTTTTGATGACAGTTGCGGCGGGGACGCATCGCCTATCCCGCGCCCGCCGCTTGGTGCACAATCACAGCCATTCTTGATGAAGCTGATATGACAGCGCGAGCACATCCCATGGTTGAAAGAGGTTCCGGCATTGCCGTGTGGCGGCAGATTGGCGAGTCTTTGGCGGACGACATCCGCAACAAGCTCTACATGGCGGGCGAACAGCTGCCGTCCGAGCCCGAACTGGCCGCCAAGTTTTCCGTCAATCGCCACACCATCCGCCGCGCCATGGGCGAACTGGAACAAAGCGGCCTGGTCCGCATCGAGCAGGGCCGCGGCACCTTCGTGCAAGAGCACGCCATCGACTACGCGATCGGCAAGCGCACCCGCTTTTCCGAAAACCTTCGCAGCCAGGGCGTGCTGGGCCACCTGGAAACCCTGGGCAGCCAGACCCTGCGCGCGGCCGACGTGGCCAAGCACCTGGGCCTGGCGCGCACAGCGCCGCTGTTGCGCGTGCAATTGGTGGGCAAGGCCGAAAACCGCCCCATCAGCGCGTCCGAGCACTACTTCGACGAAAAGCGCTTTCCCGATTTCGCCGACCGCCTGACCGCCTTGAAGTCGGTGTCCAAGGTCTATGCCCACTACGGCATCGGCGACTACACCCGCAAGTGGTCGCGCATTACCGCCGCCCTGCCCTCGCCCGAAGTGGCGCGGCTGCTGGGCCAGCCCAAGACGCGCCCGATCCTGCAGGTCGAAGCCCTGAACATCGACCAGGCCGGCGCGCCGTTGCAATACAGCATCACCCGCTTCGTCGGCGACCTGGTGCAATTGATGGTGACCGACGAAACCTGAACTTCCCGCGGCCTTGGCCGCGGCAGTGCGATTCCACTCATCTAGACATCTGGTTGTAATGCAACACCGCTAACGTCCCAGTCATGAACCAAGCACACGCCCCCTCGCCCCTGGCCGGTGTCACAGGCCAACGTATCCTGACCCCTCGCGGCATCGAGCACGCCAGCCTGCGCTTTCACGCAGGACTGATCGACGACGGCGGCGGCACGGCCGCGCGCGGCGCGTCCTGGTTCGACGCCGGCAACCTGCTGGTGCTGCCAGGCATCGTCGACCTGCACGGCGACGCCTTCGAACGCGCCATCATGCCGCGGCCCAGCGTCACCTTTCCGTACGACGGCGCCTTGTTCGACGTCGACCGCCAACTGCTGGCCAACGGCATCACCACCGAATTCCACGGCGTCACGCTGTCCTGGGAAGGCGGCCTGCGCGGCGAGGCCTACGCCGAACGCATGTTCGACGCGCTGGAACGCATGCGCCACATCATGGGCGCACGCCACTACGTGCACCTGCGCTTCGAGACCCATCACGTCGGCGGCGTCGAGACCGCCCAGCAATGGATCCGCGACGGCCGCGTGCGCTTTGTGGCGCTGAACGACCACCTGCCCAGCATGGCCCGCCGCCTGGGCGACGACCGCAAGCTGCTGCAATACGCCGACCGCGCCGAGTGCGACCTGGACACCTTCCAGGCCCGCATCCGCCAGGCGATGGGCGCGGCCGACTCCGTGGCCGACGCCATGCGCGAGCTGACCGCCTGCGCGCAGGCGGCCGGCTTGAAGGTCGCCTCGCACGACGACCCGGACGCCGCCACCCGCCGCTACTACCACCAGCTGGGCTGCGGCGTGGCCGAATTCCCGCTGACCCGCGAAGCCGCCGGCGTGGCGCGCGACCTGGGCAATTCCGTGGTGTTCGGCGCCCCCAACGTGGTGCGCGGCGGCAGCCATACCAACGCCCCCAGCGCCACCGAGATGATCCGCGCAGGCCTGTGCGACATCCTCACGTCCGACTACTACTACCCCGCGCCGCTGGCCGCCGTGATGCGCCTGGCCCACGACGGCGTGCTGCCGCTGGAACAGGCCTGGAACCTGGTGTCGCTGAACCCGGCGCGCGCCGCCGGCCTGCAGGACCGCGGCCTGCTGGCCCCCGGCCTGATCGCCGACGCCATCGTGGTGGACGACCAGGTGCCCGGCCTGCCTCGCGTCTGCGCCGCGATCGTGGGCGGTGAATTGCGCTATGCCACCCGCGCCTTCGGCGACGACCACAGCCAGCGCATGGCCGCCTGATCATGCCGCTGGCTCACCGTTACGCCCTGTACCTGGCCCCCACCGGCCCCTGGCGCGACCTGGGCAGCCGCTGGCTGGGCCGCTGCGCCGACACCGGCGCGGCCCTGCCGCCGCTGCCCGGCCAACCCGACGCCGCGTCCGACTGGACCCGCGCGCCGCGCCACTACGGCCTGCACGCCACGCTCAAGCCGCCGTTCCGCCTGCGGACCGGCACCGCGCCCGAAGACGTCGATGCCGCGGCGCGCCGCCTGGTGCAAGACGGCGGCACCTTCGCCATCGAACTGGAATGCGAACCGCTGCGCGGCTTCCTGGCCTGGCGGGTGGCGCCGCAAGACACCGACGGCCATGCCCGCATCCACGCGCTGGCCGCGGCCGCCGTGCGCGGGCTGGACGAACTGCGCGCCCCGCCCACGGCCGACGAACTGGCCCGCCGCCAGCCGCACACCCTGCCGCCCGAGCAGCAGGCCATGCTGGCGCGCTGGGGCTACCCGTACGTGTTCGACACCTTCACCTTCCACATCACGCTGACCGGCAAGCTGGAAGGCGCCGCGCTGGCCCAGGCGCAGGCCGCGATAGCCGCCTTTGCCGACCCGTTGCGCGGCCAGGCCATGCCGGTGCCGGGGGTCAGCGTCTATGTACAGCCGCAAGCGGGCGCGGATTTCATCGCCGCACGCCACTACGGTTTCGACGGCACGCACACCGATGCCGCCGGCGCCGCCTGGCTGCTGTCTCTTATACACATCTCCGAGCCCACGAGACAGGCAGAAATCT
>ERZ1032107.87-NODE-87-length-19994-cov-13.237926_pt1 | contig 19994 bp, 20 predicted proteins | sample MGYA00516713_ERZ1032107 | MGnify/ENA primary metagenome ERZ1032107 (study PRJEB33718, sample SAMN03160116) | human skin metagenome | collected 2014-04-10 | study: EMG produced TPA metagenomics assembly of the PRJNA266117 data set (Human skin bacterial metagenome...
CTAGCCCTTCCAGGAGAGGGATGGCCGGGTATTTTTTGAAGAGCGCTTCGAGAGCGTCCATCCAGCTGGGGCCATGTTTGATGCTGTGGCACATGAAGTTGATGATTGTCGCCATCAAGAAGAACGTACGGTTCTGCGCCTGAGAGAATTCAAGGCCATATGGGGTATAGGGTTTGGGGGTGACACCGGTCTGCGCCCCGAGCAAACGGCCATGGTGGGCGACCGTATTTCGCATCACGGAGCAAGCATGCAGCCATGTTGCGAAGACTTTAGGGTCCTCCACTCTGAAGCGTCGGCTGATTTCTTTCCGGTGTTCCAGTTTCGCCAACGCGGAGTAGATGGCAGACCACGTGCCGAATGACAGACACTCGCAGATCGCCCAGCTGGGAGGTAGTTCAGGCCGGCGGTAGGTGTTGCGATAGTGCTGGATGAATGGTTTGTTCTTCATCCAGCCAACTTCGTCTGCCACACGTTGTGCAAGCGTACGCATTCGCTTGACGCTGTCCGCGTCGGGCGCATTCGTCGACGCAGGAGCAGGGTGCAGAAAGAGATCGCCTTTCATGAACCAGTGTGGACCTTCGTGTCGGCTCATGACGTTTGAGATCGTCGTACGTGCCATTATCTCAATGCTCTCGAGCACCTCGGCAGAAATCCGGCGCAGTTCCCGATCGAACTCGTAACGCTCGACGACAGCATCGAAATGCGTACCTTCGCGGAAGGTCTTCGTGGCCGGGTCTAGCCACTGATACCAATAGCCTTTCATGCGGTATCCACCGACTTGGGTGATGTAGTGGACCGCAGAATTTCCAATCGCCATGCCCTGGCGTTGAAGCTTCTCGAGATGATCCTTGGGATCAAGGTGTCTCTTGTCGAAGGTTCTTCGTTCGTCTGCGCAGAGGGGCGTCGCCTGAGTTTGCGCCGACCGTGTACCGATGTGTGTTTCTTGGTGGCGCATATAGACGTGAAAAACCCGCCTTTTACACTGCCTCCGGGGAGGTCGCGCCATCCGGAGATGGCAAGTGTGGCGGGTTGCGTTGAGTGAATTATCGCTGGAATCAGAGTTTTCGGTCAACCCGGGACAAAGAGATTTTGGCCTGTCGGGGTATTTAAAAATAGGTGTTTTCGTCCGAGATGCTGAAGTTGGCGGATTTCCTCGCGGATTGTCAGTGATCAACCAAACGTAAACGCATACGCCGACACTCCCGGGTCCAGGAATTCAATGGCGAAGGTGTGGTCGGCCGACGCGTCCTGTTGGCGGACCAGCTGGTACAGGCGCTGCTCGGTCACGGTGCCGGTGCCGTCGGCGGCGACATCCATGCCGTGGTCGTTGCCGGGCGGCTTGCCGTCGATGGTGATCTTGAAGCGTACCGGCCTGCCGTCGGCGTCGGGGCCCAGCACCAGGTGCAGGTCGCGGGCGTGGAAGCGGTAGACGAGGCGGCCGCTGCCTTGGGACAGCGTCGAGCGTTCGGCGACGATGCGCCAGGCGCCGTCCAGCGCCCAGTGGTTCAGGGCCAGCTCGGCCGGCGCGGTGTAGGCGACCGGCGTGTCGGCGACGAACTTGTCGCGGGTTGCGAAACCTTCGGCGCGGTCGTAGCCCAGGTAGGTTTCCGGTGAACGGACCTCGGCCGAATCGGCCGATGCCTGAATACCTTGCGCCTGCACGGTCGCCAGGCCCGCATCCACGTTGGACGCACCGGCTTCGCGCAGCAGCTGCTGGATCACGCGTTCGGATTGGTCGTATTCGCCTTCGCCGAAGTGGTGATAGCGGATGCGCCCTTGCGCGTCGATGAAGTAGTGCGCCGGCCAGTATTGGTTGCCAAAGGCCTTCCAGATGGCATAGTTGTTGTCGATGGCGACCGGGTAGGTCACGCCCAGCTGCTTGGTGGCGCGCGTGACGTTGCCAATGTCGCGTTCGAAGGCGAATTCGGGGGCGTGCACGCCGATGACCACCAGGCCCTGGTCGCGGTACTTCTGCGCCCAGGCTTCGACGTAGGGCAAGGCGCGCAGGCAGTTGATGCACGAGTACGTCCAGAAGTCGACCAGCACGACCTTGCCGCGCAGCTGCTCGGCCGACAAGGGCGGCGAGTTCAACCATTGCACCGCGCCGTCCAGCGGCGGCAGCGTGCCTTCGACGGGCAGCGTATCGCCGGTGCTTGCCGTGGTGCGGGGCGCAGCCGAATCGGGGGCGGCGCCCAGGCGGCCGATCAGGGCCTGTTCGAGATTGCCCGTGGACGCGGTGGACAGCTGCGTCAGCGCGCCGGTGTCCCAGCCCAGTGCAATGGCTGCGGCGCCGGCCAGCATCAATACGCCCAGGCCGCGCCGGATCCATTCACCCGCGCCCAGCGAACGCTTCATGGCGGCGAAGACTTTGCCGCCCAGCAACAGCGCGCAGGCCAGCGACGTGGCGGCGCCCAGCGCGTAGGCCAGCAGCAGCAAGCTGGTGCTGAGGCTGGCGCCTTGCAGGGCGGCGCCGGTCAGCACCAAGCCCAGGATCGGGCCGGCGCAGGGCGCCCACAGCAGGCCGGTGGCGATGCCCAGCAGGAATGAGGTCCTGGGGTGCGGTTCGGCTTCGTTGCCCGCCGCGCTGGTCAGGCGGTTGCCGGCATTGACCAGGGGATGCGTCAGCCGTTCGGCCAGGCGCGGAAACAGCAGCGTCAGCCCGAAGATGACGACCAGCGCCAGGGCCAGCCAGCGGCCATATTGATTGGCGGCCACGACCCAGCCGCCGCCCACGGCCGCCAGCGAGGCCACCAGGGCAAAGGTGACGGCCATGCCCGCCAGCAGCGGCAGCCCGCTGCGCACGAAGGACTGGCCGGCGCGCGAGAAAACGAAGGGCAGTACGGGAAGGATGCAGGGGCTGACGATGGTCAGCACGCCGCCCAGGTAGGCAAGGAGAAGCAGCAGCATGGTCGGTCCGGCTTGTGATCGAAGGTTATGGCTTGCGGGACGCCGGCATCCATCAGGATGCCGTCGCGTTTGCCACAGCATAAGATCGCAGCCGTACCGGGACTTTCACGCAAATCTAAATTTTTCGTGAAGATTGCGGTGGCTCGCCGCCTGCCGGACGGGGACCTGGATTACGGCTGCGCGACGATGCGCACGTGTACCGGCGCGCCGCGCGAGACCGAGCCATAGATGGGGCAGATGCGCAGGTATTCGCCGACCAGCGCGTCGGCCCGGGCCTGGCTCACGCCCGTCAGGGTGAAGGTCAGGTCGATGCCCGCATAGTGTCCCGGTTCGGCGCCCTCGGTTTCCGAGGCGCCGGTGACCGTCACGCTCGCCAGGGGCCAGCCTTGTCCCTTGGCATGCGACTCGATCACGGCGTGCGCGCAGGTGGCCAGCGCCGCCAACAGCAGTTCGCCGGCCAGCCAGGCCTGGCCAGGTCCGCCGCGCGAGGCGGTGGCGTCGGCGACCAGGTGCTGGTCGCGCGCGGAAAGCAGATAGCGGCCGGCCTGGCCGATGGTGGTGCTGGATACGTGAGGCATGGCGTGGCCTTGGGAGCAAGAGGCGGGAGGGGGTCAGGCGGCGGGACGCGGCAGGCGCAGGTGGTCGCGCAGCGTTTCGCCTTCGTAGTCGGTGCGGAACAAGCCGCGGCGCTGCAGTTCGGGCACGGCCAGTCCCACGAAGTCTTCGAGACTGCCGGGCACGTAGGGTGCCTGGATCATGAAGCCGTCGCAGGCGTCGGCGCGGAACCATTGCTCCATGCGGTCGACGACCGTGGCGGCATCGCCGATGAAGTCGCGCAGGGTGCCCACGCCATAGCGGTGACCCAGCTGCGACAGGCTGAGACCCTGCTTGCGCGTGAGTTCAGCGACTTCCTTGTAGTGGCCCTGAACGCCGGGGACTTCCATGTCGGGCAGGATCTCGTCTTGCGGAAATTGCGACAGGTCGATGTCCAGGTGGTACGACAGCGTCGACAGGCCGGCTTGCGGCGTGGACAGTTGATTGAGCAGGTCGTCGGTGGCTTGCGCTGCGGCGGCGGTCGCGCCCACGATCGGCACGATGCCCGGCAGGATCTTCAGATGGCCGGGGTCGCGTCCGTGCGATACGGCACGCGCCTTCATCTCTTGGTAGAACGCCTGCGCGGATTCCAGGGATGAATGGTTGACGAAGATCACGTCGGCCCATTTGGCGGCGAAGTCGCGGCCGCGGCCGGATGCGCCGGCCTGGATGAAAACCGGCCGGCCTTGCGGCGGGCGGCTGACGTTGAGCGGGCCCTGCACGCGGAAATAGGCGCCTTCGTGGTGGATCGCGCGCACCTTGGCCGGGTCGGCAAACAGCGGTGTCGCCTTGTCGCGCACCACCGCGCCATCCTGCCAGCTGTCCCACAACTGGCAGGCGATGTCGACGAATTCGTCGGCACGGTCATAGCGTTCTTCGCGCGATAGCTGTTCGCTGCGGCCGAAGTTGGCGGCTTCGGCTTGCTGGAACGACGTGACGATATTCCAGGCGGCGCGACCCGCGCTCAGGTGGTCCAGCGTGGCCAGGGATCGCGCCACGGCAAAGGGCTCGAAGTACGAGGTGGAAATGGTGCTGGCCAGGCCGAGCCGTTCTGTGGCCGCGGCCACGGTCGCCAGCACGATCTGCGGTTCCAGCCGCAAGGCGCCCAGCGCGCCGTAGCGCAGCTGGCTGTCCAGGCTGTCTTCATAACGCTGAGGCACCGCCAGGATGTCGGCCAGGAACAGCAGGTCGAACTTGCCGGCTTCCAGCAGGCGGCCCAGCTTGGCGTAGTAGCGCGGCGAAAGAATATCGGTGTCGGCGTCGGGATGACGCCAGCCCCCATGGTTGCCCGACACGGGGCCGGCCTGCACGAAGGCGGCCAGGTGCATCTGGCCTTGGGATTGATAGTGGGGCATGGGGCGGGGCGGCGTGTGCGCGTAGAGACAAGAAGAGGAACTGCGCTGAAAATTATAGGGATGAAAAACATGTCTTCCGGCTATTAGCGAATAACGCAGCAGTCTTTGCGTCGGCGTGCGCCAGGCGCGACACTGGCGCCTTTCGCGTTGCAAGCGCAGCGCCGTGTTTTCTTTGCCTGGTTGCCCCTTCATGTTCAAATCTTTGCGCCGTGCGCTTGCCGCCAGCCTGGTTCTGTGCGCGGCTTGCGCCCACGCCGACAGCATCAAGCTGGGCACCATTCTTTCCACCACCGGTCCTGCCGCCTTCCTGGGCGAAGACATGAAAGATGGCATGCAGATCGCCATCGACGAGATCAACGCGGCAGGCGGCATCAACGGCAAGAAGATCGACTGGGTCTTCTACGACGCCGAAAGCCAGACCGCCAAGGCCCTGGCCGCGACGCGCCGCCTGTTGTCGCAGGACAAGGTCGACATCCTGGTGGGCGGCGGCAACATGAGCGGCATCGCGCAGGCCATGGTGCCGCTGGCTCAGCAGGCGCGCACGCCGTTCATTTCCACCGAAGGCGCCGCCACCATCGCCAGCCCCGCCAAGGAGCGCGAGTGGGTCTTCAAGAGCACGGTGGACGACAGCCAGGTGTTCGCGCGCCTGGCCGACTACTTCAAGAAGAACGGCATCACCCGGATTACCTTGCTGCACGACACCAGCGGCTTCGGCCAGGCCGCGGCCGACGCGTTGCGCGCCTTTGCCCCGGGCCATGACCTGCAAGTCAGCTACGAGGCGTTCGCGCCGTCGGACACCGACCTGACGCCGCAGCTCACGCGCATTCGTGCCAGCGATACGCAGGCCATCGTGTGCTGGACGGTGACGCCAGCCGGTGTCATCTTCATGCGCCAGGCCAAGCAACTGGGCCTGTCCGACCGCAAATTGATCCACAGCTACGGCTTCGTGTCGCAGCGCTACATGGAACTGGCGGGCGCCGATGCCGACAACGTCCTGCTGGTGTCGGTGAAATTTCCCGTGGGCGCCGACCTGCCGGACGACGATCCGCTCAAGGCCCGCATCGCGGCGCTGACGGAAAAATTCCAGGCCAGGTTCAAGCGTGCGCCGAACCAGTTCGCGGCGCAGACCTACGACGCCATCAACCTGGCCGCGCGCGCGTTGGCGCAAGGGCCGGACAAGTCCAAGGTGCGCGGCGCCCTGGAAGCCACGCAGCAATACCCCGGCGTGGGCGGTGTGTTCAATTTCTCGGCCGACAGCCATTCGGGCCTGGCCAAGAGCGACATCGTGCTGATCAACTGGAAAGACGGGCGCTTTCACCTGGCCGACTACCGCTGACGCCATGCCCGACGCGCAATTGATCCAGCTGCTGCTGGCAGGGCTGGGCACGGGGGGCATCTACGCGCTGGTCGCGGTGGGCTTCAACATCATCTTCAAAAGCACCGGCGCGCTGAATTTCGCCCAGGGCGAATGGGTGATGATGGGCGGCCTGTTCGCCGCCGTAGCTGCTGCTGACCTGCCGGTGTGGCAGGCCTGCCTGATGGCCACTGCCGCGGTTTCCCTGGTGGGCTGGCTGTCTGATCGCATCGTGATCCGGCCGCTGCGCAACCCGACGCCGCTGACCCTGACGTTGGTTTCGGTGGGGCTGGCCATCGCCAGCAAAAGCCTGGTGATGCTGACCCTGGGCAAGAATCCGCAGGGCTACCCCGGCCTTTCCGGCGACCGCAAGCTGGATGTGCTGGGCGCGCACGTGGATGCGCAGACCGTGTGGATCCTGGCCATCACGCTGGTGCTGATGCTGCTGACCCACCTCTTCTTCGCGCATACCCGCTACGGCACGGCCCTGCGCGCGGCCTGCGCCAACCCCGACGCGGCTGCCCTGGTCGGCATCAGCCATCGTGGCGCCATCGCGGCATCGTTCGCGCTGGCCGCGCTGTATGGCGGACTGGCCGGCGCCATCATCACGCCGATGACATTGATGTCTTACGACAGTGGCGCCATGCTGGGCTTCAAGGCCTTCAGCGCAGCCATGCTGGGTGGGCTGGGCAATCTGTATGGGGCGCTGTTGGGCGGCTTGCTGCTGGGCGTGCTGGAAACCACCATCGGCGGCTACCTGACCACGCAGTTCAAGGACGGCGTGGCCTTCCTGGCGCTGCTTCTGATTCTGACCGTGCGCCCGCAGGGGTTGTTGGGGCGTCCCGATGTCGTCAAGGTCTGATGCGCGCCTGGACGCGCGGGCCGCGGGCGCCAGCCTGCGCGTGCTGGGGCTGACCTGGCTGGCGCTGGCTGCCTGGCCGTGGCTGGCGCCCAATGACTATCTGGTCAGCCTGGGCAGCAGCTTCTTCATCAACCTGCTGCTGGTGCTGAGCCTGAACCTGCTGGTGGGCTATGCCGGCCAGATTTCCCTGGCGCACGCCGGCTTCTTCGGCCTGGGCGCCTATGCCAGCGGCATCCTGGCGACTCAGTTGGGCTGGAGCCCCTGGGCGGGCCTGCTGGCGGCGCCGCTGCTGTGCGCCGCCGTCGCCGGGGTTGTGGGGGTGCCCACCTTGCGGCTGCGCGGCCATTACCTGGCCATGGCGACCCTGGGCTTGAACGCCATCCTGTCGGTGCTGTTCGTGGGGCTGGTCGGCCTGACCGGCGGGCCCAACGGCCTGATCGGCGTGCCGTCTTTTGCATTGGGGTCGCTGGACCTGGGCGCGCCGGGGGCGTTCTTCTTCCTGGCCTGGATGGTGGCCGGCCTGGCAATGCTGGGCTTGCGCAACCTGGCGCAGGCCCGCGCCGGGCGCGGCTTGCGGGCGCTGGCGGCCAGCGACATCGCGGCGGCCTGCATGGGCGTGCCGGTGCTGCGCTACAAGCTGACGGTGTTCGCGTTGAGCGCCGGGCTGGCCGGCGTGGCGGGGTCGCTGTACGTGCACCAGAACAACTACGCGTCGCCCGAAACGTTTTCATTCTTCAATTCGGTGCTGCTGCTGGTCATGGCCGCCATCGGCGGACTGGGCCGCTACTGGGGCGGATTTCTGGGCGCCCTGCTGTACACCGCGCTGCCCGAGCTGATGCGCAGCATCCATGACGCGGAACTGCTGGTGTTCGGCGTGGCCATGATCCTGGTGGTGGGCTATCTGCCGGCCGGCCTGGCCGGTGCGCTGGAAGGCTTGCGCAAGCGGCGCGGGGACGCGCCATGACGGCCCTGCTGCAAGCGCAGGGCATCAGCCTGGCATTCGGCGGCTTGCAGGCGCTGGATGACGTGGCCTTGACGGTCCAGCCCGGCGAGATTCATTCGGTGATCGGCCCCAACGGCGCCGGCAAGTCCACGCTGTTCAACATCCTGACCGGCGTGGCGCGGGCCGATGCCGGCACCATCACCTTGAATGGCGAGCGCATCGATCCGCTGCCCTCGCATCTGCGCGTGACGCGCGGCATGGCGCGAACCTTCCAGAACCTGCAGATATTTCCCGAACTGACCGTGCTGGAAAACGTGCTGGTCGGGCGCCATGCCCGCACGCGCAGCGGCTTCCTGCAGGGGATACTGGGCACGCCGGCGGTGCGGCGCGAACGCGAGGCCGATATCGACATCGGCATGGCCAACCTTGCCCGCATGGGGCTGGCGCCGCGCGCCGGGCAGCGTGCGGGCAGCCTGAGCTATGGCGATGCCAAGCTGATGGAGATTGCGCGGGCAATGGCGTCAGAGCCGCTGCTGCTGTTGCTGGACGAACCCATGGCGGGTCTGCCGGCTGACGCCGTGGCTCGCGTCGTCGAAGCGATTCGGGGCTTGAATCAGGCTGGCGTGGCGGTGCTGCTGGTCGAGCACAACGTGCGCGTGGTCATGGCCCTGTCGCACCGGGTGATGGTGCTGAACAACGGCCGCCGCATCAGCGAAGGCGTGCCGACGCAGGTACGCCAGGACCCCGCCGTGATCGAAGCCTATCTGGGAGTGCCGGCCGATGCCGCTTGAAGTGCGTGGCCTGACGGCCGGCATCGGCGCCGTGCGCATCCTGCACGGGTTGGACCTGGACGTGGCGACTGGCTCGGCCGTGGCCCTGATCGGCAGCAACGGCGCCGGCAAGTCGACCCTGATGCGCGCCATCGCCGGCTTGCTGCGGCCGGTGGGCGGATCCCTCCGGTATGACGGCACGGACCTGGCGCGGTTGCGCGCCGACAAGATCGTGCGGGTGGGCCTGGCGTTGGTGCCCGAGGGGCGGCAGATCTTCGCGCCGCTGACCGTGCGTGAAAACCTGCTGATGGGCGGCTATGCCCGGCGCGACGGTGCGCGCGAACTGGATCGCGTGCTGGCGGTGTTTCCCAAGTTGGCAAGCCGCTTGCGGCAACTGGGCGGCACGCTGTCGGGGGGCGAACAGCAGATGCTGGCGATCGGCCGCGCGTTGATGAGTTCGCCGCGCCTGTTGCTGCTGGACGAGCCGTCGCTGGGGCTTGCGCCCAAAGTGGTCGCGGAAATCTTCGAGGTCATCGGGCAGCTGGTGGCGGCGGGCACGTCGGTACTGCTGGCCGAGCAGAACGCCGCCATGGCGCTGCGGGTGGCGCAGACCGGCTATGTGCTGCGCGAAGGCCGCATCGTGCTGGCCGGCAGCGCCCGCGCGCTGGCCGACGACCCCTCGGTGCAGCAGGCCTACCTGGGCCTCTGATCCCGGCCGCTCAGCCGCAGCGCTGCGGCACCTTGCGCAAACTCTCCGCGTAGCCCAGTTCGGTGACCTTGGCAGCCAGCGCCGCGTAGGTCTCGTCGCTCAGGCAAGGCATGCGCGCCATGATCCACACATAGTCGCGCTTGGAGCGGCCGATGATGGTGGTCTGATAGGCATCGTCCAGGTAGGCAATCACGTATTCCGCCTGGATCGGCCAGATGAACTGCATGCCCCACACCGCGTTGCCGGTATCCGGCTGGACGGTGGCCACGGGGTGCATCGTGCTGACGTCGGCCTCGAAGCTGCCTTTGCGGTAGCGAAAGTCGGTCTGGATGCGGCCGTCGGGCAAGCGGCGGTAGCTTTCCACGGCGTCGTAGGCGTGGCGTTCGGGCCAGCTGGGGATATGGGCGATGACGTACCAATCGCCCATGAAGCGGTCCAGGTCCACGTGTCTGACCGGCGGCATGGGCGGCGCCGCGGCGCAGCCGGTCAGGATGGCTGCCAGGGCGGCGGACAGGGCGCGCAACATGGTCGTCTCCTCAAGGGCGGGTGAACCGGTAGTGGCCCACGCCCCATTGCTGGCCTGCCTCGTAGCCGAACAGCTCGGCGCAGGACATCCAGAACATGCGCCAGCGCTGGTGCCACAGGTCGGCCAGGCGCGGGCCGTAGGCCTGGCTCAGCACGGTGCGGGCGGTGGCGGCCTGGGCATCCTGGTTGGCCAGCCAGTGGTTGGCCGTGCGTTCATAGTGGGTGCCGTCCACGAACCATTTTTCTTCCAGTTGCAGGTCGCGCTGGAAGTGCAGCAGCGTGTCGGCCGCGGGCATGATGCCGCCGGTGAAGAAATGCCGGCCCATCCAGTTGTCGGCGCCTTCGGTCTCGAACGGATAGGCGCGCTCGCGGTGGGCGAAGATGTGCACGAACAGTTTGCCGCCGGGCCGCAGCCATTGTCCGATGCGGGCCATCAGGTCCTGGTAGTTGCGCATGTGCTCGAACATTTCCACCGAGACGCAACGGTCGTAGGCATCCGCGGGCAGCGCCAGCACGTTGACGTCGCAGGTGATGACGCGCACGTGCTGCCAGCCGCGTTCGCGGCAGCGCGCTTCGATGTGCTGGCGCTGGGTGGCCGAGTTCGACACGGCGGTGATGCGGGCGTTGGGGTAGTGCTCGGCCATCCACAGCGTCAGTGAACCCCAGCCGCAGCCGAGTTCCAGGATGTCCTGGCCATCGGCGAGTTCGGCGCGTTCGCAGTACAGGCGCAGCATGGCGGCTTCGGCTTCATCCAGCGTTTCGGCGCCGGTGGGGTAGTAGCAGCCGGAATATTTCATGCGGGCGCCCAGGCACAGCTGGAAGAAGGCGGTGGGCAGTTCGTAGTGCTGGGCGTTGGCGGCGTCGGTGTGGATGGCGACGGGGCTGGTGCGCAGGCGTGCGATCAATTGCTGGTCGCGCGCGGTCCAGGCGTCGATGCCGCCGGCGTATTCTGCGGCCAGGCGCTGGGCGCACAGGCGGCGGATGCCCAGGCGCAGCAGCGCGTCGGGCACCAGGCCGCGTTCGGCCAGGCCCAGCAGGCCGGGAGCGGGGCGGTCGGCAGCGAGCAGGGCGTCTTGCAGGGTGGCGGTCGTCATGGCGAGCCTCGTCAGGATTTGGGAAACCACGGGAAGAAGGCCGAAGTGCGGCGCTGGTAGTCGCGGTAGTCGTCGCCGCGGGTGCGCAGGGCCTGCTGTTCGGTGAAGGGGATGCCGCTGATCCAGCGCAGGAACACGAACATCAGCACCGGGCCCAGCCACGCCAGCCCGGCCAGGGGCGAGCCCCAGGCCAGCGCCACGTAGCCGAACCAATGGCACCATTCAAAGAAATAGTTGGGGTGGCGCGAATAGCGCCACAGGCCGGCGCGGCAGGTCTGGCCGCGATGCGCGGGGTCGTCGCGAAAGCGGTCCAGCTGCCGGTCGGCGATGATTTCGCCGGTCAGCGCGGCCAGCCAGATCGCCACGCCCAGCGCAGCCGCACCGCCCTGCGCCGGGCTGACGCCCACCGCCAGGAATGGCAGGCAGAACAGCATCACCAGGCCCGCCTGGAACATGAACAGGCCGAAGAACTTGCCCTGGTGGCCGTGCCAGCGTTCGCGCAGGGCGCGATAGCGTCCGTCTTCTTCCTGCCGCACGCGGCGCCACAGATGCGACGCCAGGCGCAGCGACCAGACGCCTGCCATGATGGCCAGGCATGTGCGCGGCAAGGCGGCGCCCGTGCCGGTGGCGGCGACGAGCACGGCGCTGGCGCCCATGCCCAGCGCCCAGACCACGTCGACGATGCCGGCGTTGGCATGACGGCGCTGCCAGCGCCAGGCCAGTGCCATCGCGACGATCATGCCGGCGGCAATCACCAGCCATTGGTGCCAGGGACTCATGAGGCCTCCTTTGTCCAGCGCCAGGCGCGGGTGGTCAGCGCGGGCAGGATCAGGCCCCAGCCCAGCGCCAGTGCGGCCGTGGCACGCCAGGCGGGTGCGTCGAACTGCACGGCCTGCCAGCCGCGCGCCGCGCCCCAGTAGGCCAGGGGCCCGCCGAGGGCGCCGAACGCGCAGGCCAGCCAGGGGCGCGGGCGCAGGTAGGCCAGGGAATGGTTCAAGGTCAGGGCAAAGGCGGCCCACAGCGCCAGGATCCACAGCGGCGCAGGCCAGGCGCTGGCAGCATAGACCGACCAGCCCAGCGCCGACAGGCTGCCGTCCAGCAGGCAGCCGCACAGCAGCGCGGCTAGCGCCAGCTTCAGGTCGGCCTGCCAGGTGCGCGACCAGACCAGCTGCGCCGCCACGAACAGCAGCGCGGCCACCACGCCCGGCCAGGCCAGGCCGCGGCCAGCGCCGATGACGGCGCTGAACCAGACTGCCTGGTAGCCGAGCAGGTTGGCCCAGAAGCGCATCACGCGTCCCCTTGCACCCAGCGTTCACCGGCGCTGCGCGCGCCGGGATGCGTCAGCAGCAGGTGCGACACGCCGATGGAACGCTCGCGAAAGCCGCCTTCGCAGTAGGCCAGGTAGAACTCCCACAGGCGGCAAAAGCGCGCGTCAAAGCCCTGCGCCCGCACTTCGGGCAGGTGCGCCAGGAAGCGTTCGCGCCACGCCTGCAAGGTCAGGGCATAGGAATGGCCGAAGTCTTCCAGGTGCACCAGCGCCAGGTCGCAGGCGCGGGTCTTGGCGCGCAGCATGGCGTCGATGGACGGAATGAAACTGCCCGGGAAGATGTGGCGCTTGATGAAATCCACCGAGCCCAGCGCCTGCTGGTAGCGGTGGTCTTCGATGGTGATGGCCTGGATCAGCACGCGGCCCCGCGGGGCCAGCAGGCTGGCGACCTTGCCGAAATAGGTCTCCAGGTACTGCGCGCCGATGGCCTCGATCATCTCGATGGACACGACCTTGTCGTACTGGCCTTGCAGGTCGCGGTAGTCTTGCAGCACCACGCTGACGCGGTCTTGCAGGCCGGCGGCGCGCACGCGGGCGGTGGCCAGGTCGTGCTGCTCGCGCGAGATGGTGGCGGTGGTGACGTGGCAGCCATGGTGGCGCGCGGCGTACATGGCAAAGCCACCCCAGCCGCTGCCGATTTCCACCACGCGATCGCCGGCCTGCAGGTCGAGCTTGCGGCAGATGACGGCCAGCTTGCGCTGCGAGGCCTCTTCCAGCGTGTCGTCGGCGTCGGTCCACAGCGCCGACGAATACATCAGGTCGGGCGACAGGAACAGCGAGAAGAAGTCGTTGCCCAGGTCGTAGTGCGCGGCGATGTTGCGGCGGCTGCCTTCGGGAGTATTGCGGTTGGCGGCGTGCCAGCGCTTGAGCGCCCAGCCGGCCAGCCGCGCCAGGCCCGATTCCATGCCGTCCAGCGTATCGCGGTTGCGCACCAGCAGGCGCACCAGGCCGACCAGGTCATCGCAGGTCCACATGCCGTCGCCAAACGCTTCACCGGCGCCCACGCTGCCTTGCGTGGCCACCAGCCGGTAGAAGGCCATGTCGCGGATGGTCAGGCGTACCACGGCCGAGCCCTGGCCCAGCGTGGCGCCGCCCAGGCTGTCTTCGATGGCCAGGCGGCCGCCAGCCAGTTGCGCCAGGCTGGCGAACAGGCGTTTGCGCAGCAGGCGGTCCAGCGCGCCCACCGGGCGGCTTGCCGCGACCGCGGCGTGTTCGGATGGCGTCATGGCTTTCATTGCGGTTCTCCGTTGGGCGTGCGGGGATGGTCGTGGATGGGATTGCGCTTGAGCCACAGGCGCAGCGCCTGCCAATGGATGCCGCCGATCACCTGCAGCGTCATCAGCGGAAAGCGCCACAGCAGCCGCGCCAGCGCGGCGCTGTCGAGCTCGCGGCGCCGCAAGGCCAGGTGGGCATCGAACTGCACCTGGTCGTGGCGGCTGACGCGCATGTGCACGCGCAGGTCGTCGCCGGGCGGGCTGAAGCGCCAGTCGTAGGCGCAGTCCATCTGCATGAAGGGCGACACATGGAAGCGCTTGTCGAATTGCCAGGCCAGCGACAGGCCATGGCGTTCGGCGGTAGCTGCCGGCAGCACGATGCATTGGCGCTGCTTCCAGGGGGTATTGGTGATTTCGGCGACGATGGCGGCCAGCGTCACGCCGTCTGCCTCGAAGCAGTAGTAGAAGCTGACCGGGTTGAAGACGTAGCCGGCGTAACGCGGATGCGCCAGCAGCCGGATCGGGCCGGTGGGCGCTTCGCCCAGCGCGGTGCGCAGGCGGCTCCGCACGGCTTGCGCCAGCGGCAGGCCCGCAGCGCCATCCAGGTAATCGCTGCGCCGCCACTCGGCCAGGTTGGGCCGGCGGGCCGACCACAGCCAGCGGTGCTCGAAGACCTGGTCGATCTCGTCCAGGTCCAGGTAGAGCTGCGCCATGCGGTAGCTGAAACCGTGCGCGTGCGGCAGGTGGCGCTGGTGCGTCACGCGGCCTTCATAGACGGCGCTGTGGTAGTTCATGCGGCCGCCAGGGTGAGGGGCGCGGCGCGCGACTGGATGCCGCGCACGACATCCAGCGCGCTGGCCACGCCGTCTTCATGGAAACCCCAGCCCCAGTAGGCGCCGGCGTACCAGCAGCGGTGCGGCCCGGATATCTCGTCGCGGCGCGTCTGCGCGGCCACCGATTCCAGGGTGTAGACGGGATGGTGATACCGCATGCGGGCCAGCACGTGCGCGGGGTCGATGGCCTCGCTGCGGTTGAGCGTCACGATGAACGGCAGGCGCGACGACAGGCCCTGCAGCAGGTTCATGCAGTAGCTGACCGAGCAGGGCGCCGATGGGTCGGCCGGCACATAGGCGTTCCAGGCGGCCCAGGCCTTGCGGCGGCGCGGCAGCAGGCGGGCATCCGTGTGCAGCACGACGTCGTTGTGTTGGTAGGGGATGGCGCCCAGCACCTGGCGTTCGGCCGGCGTCGGGTCGGCCAGCAGCTTCAGGGCCTGGTCGCTATGGCAGGCGAAGATCACTTCGTCGTAGTGCGGTTGGCCATCGCAGGACGTCACCACCACGCCGCCGGCCTGGCGCGTCACCGCATGCACCGGGCAGTTCAGGCGCACCAGCACATTCCAGCGTTCGCGCAGCGCGTGGATATACCGGCTGGAGCCGCCTTGCACCACGCGCCATTCGGGCCGCTGGCTGACCTGCAGCATCTGGTGGTTGGCCATGAACTGCACCAGGTAGCGCGCCGGAAAGTCCAGAATGCGGGCCGCGGGCGCCGACCACAGCGCCGACGCCATCGGGATCAGGTGGTCGCTACGAAAGGCGCTGCCGTAGCGGTGCTGTTCCAGGTAGTCACCCAACGTGGGGCCGGGGTCCTGGCTGGCCAGCAATGCCGGCGCTTCGCGATAGAAGCGCATCAGGTCGCGCACCATGCCCAGAAAGCGCGGCGACAGCAGATTGCGGCGCTGGCAGAACAGCGTGTCCAGCGTGGTCGCGTTGTATTCCAGGCCGCCGTCGGCCTTGTGCACCGAGAAGCTCATGGCGGTGGGCTGCGAGGCCACGCCCAGCTCGTCCAGCAGGGCCGTGAAGTGCGGATAGTTCACCGGGTTGTGCACGATGAAGCCGCTGTCCACCGCGAAGGTCTTGGCGTCCTGTTCGACCGTGTGGGTGTGGGTGTGGCCGCCCAGGTAATCGTTGGCCTCGTACAGGGTCACGTCGTGGTCGCGGCCCAGCTTCCAGGCGCAGACCAGCCCCGCAATGCCCGAGCCGATGATGGCGATGCGCATGATTACTCCTTGGCGCGCGCCAGCACCCAGGCCGGCACGGCTTTCAGGTCCCAGATCAGGCCGGTGGCCGCCAAGAGGCGCAGGCCGTACCAGGTGATGTCGATTTCTCGGGCGCGGAAACCCTGGCGGGCCGAGCCGGGGTAGAAGTGATGGTTGTTGTGCCAGCCTTCGCCGAAGGTCAGCAGCGCCAGCCAGGCGTTGTTGCGGCTGTCGTCGGCGGTGTCGTAGCGGCGCTTGCCGTAGCGATGCGCCAGCGAATTGATGGTGACCGTGGCGTGAAACAGCGCCACCGTCGAGATGACGAACCCCCACACCAGCATCTGCGGCCCGGTGGTGCCCAGGCCGGGCGCCACGCGTTCGAGCAGTGCGCCCAGGCCGTAGCACAGCAGCGCCAGGGCGATGGGCACGGCGGCGTCGAAACGGTCCAGCCAGCGCAGTTCGGGATAGCGGCGCAGATCCGGCACGCGGGCCAGGTCGGTGGCAAAGGCGCGGGGCGTCAGGAACCAACCCATGTGACTCCACCAGAAACCGTGGCGGGCCGGCGAATGCAGGTCCTGCTCGTCATCGGCATGGCGGTGGTGGTGGCGATGGTGCGCCGCCCACCATAGCGGGCCGCGCTGCGCGCACGATGCGCCCAGGATGGCAAACACCAGCTGCATGCCGCGTGACGTGCGAAATGTGCGGTGCGAGAAGTAGCGATGGTAGAAACCGGTCAGCGCGAACATGCGCACCGCGTACAGCGCCACGGCGACGGCCAGGGCCACCGGCGACACGCCGGTCCACAGCACGCCCAGGCAGCCCAGGTGCAGCAGCGCAAAGGGCAGGGCCCGCGCCCAGTCGATGCGGTCGGGGTTGCCTGCGGGCCCGCCCTGGGCCTGGGTATCTACCCAGCGGCGTATCGAGGCGGTCCAGCCAGTGAATTCGGGGCGCATCATCATGTCCTGTTCGAGCCTTGCCGGGATATACGGACGCGGCGGCGCAGCGGATGCATTGGGGTAAACCCTGGGCCGACTTGCCTTAGTCGCAACGGCCCGTCAGCGGCGTGGCGGACGCGGCGTCCAGGTCCTGCCTGGTGGGCGCGGGCAGGATCGCTTCCGGCGGGAATTCGATGCGCACGGTCTGCGTGCCGCCATTGCCGTCACGCAGGTTGCTCACGCCTTCGAAGCGGCGCAGGCGGCGGCTGTCGCGGTCGTAGGTGACGCGCAGCGGCGGCGCGGCAAAGCCGTACCAGGCGTCCAGCCGCAGGCGGAAGGTGCGTTCGCGGGCGTCGGGCAGGTCGCGCGCCTGCACCTCCAGCGGCACCCAGGCCAGCCGGCTGGGCAGCAGGAACTGCAAGGGGGCGGTGGGCGCGTCCCAATGCTGGCGCAGCCAGGCGTCGAAGCCAGCGTCGATCACCGGGTCTGCCGCGGCCGGCAGTTTCTGGCTTTGCATGGCCGCCCCGGCGCGGGCTTGCACATAGACGTAGCGCTCGCCATTGCGCAGGCTGGCGCCTTCGCGGTAGCCCTCGCGTTGGTCGAACAGCGCAAAGTCGGGAGCCGGGTCATCAAGGGCGCCGCGCACCCACTTGCGTGCGAAGGCCGCGCCGTCCGGGCAGCGGTACAGCACCAGCCGTTCTTGTTGTGCGTGGTCACGCACCACCCAGTGTTCTTCGCGATAGCGTTCGGCGCCGCCGTGCGGCGCGTAGGCGATGCCCACGTAATGTTCGTTCTGCGCCTGGGCGGCCCAGGGCGCCGACAGCAATGCCAACATGAGCAGCAGACGCATCGTCATTCCCCTTGCGGCGCGCAGGGCGCGGCCACGAATGCGCTGACGTCGTCCAGCACCGGCGCGCGCCAGCGCAGCGGCCGCGACAAGGCCCCGACCAGCAGCTTGTGGCCCAGGTCGGGGTATTCGACGAGGCGGGCGCAGGCCCCGGCCGCGCGCAGCGCGAGCGCCAGGCTGACGCTGTTGCGCTGCGGGTCGACCGTGCTGTCGGCGGCGCCGGCCAGCAGCAGGCCCGGCGGCGCGGCGGCGCTGACGTGATGGATCGGTTGCGAGTCGGGCGGCGTATCGGGAAACAGGAACACCGGCCGTACGTCGCGCGCGACGATGGGCAGGAAGTCATACGGGCCGGCCAGGCCGATCCAGCCGGCCAGGGTGGCGGGTGCGGTGCCGGCGCCGTGCAGCCAGCGCGCATCCAGCGCCAGCATGGCGGCGATGTAGCCGCCCGCGCTGTGGCCGGCCACGAAGACCCGCCCCGGGTCGCCGCCATAGGCGCCGATGTGCTGCTGGGTCCAGGCCACCACTTGCGCGGCGTCCTGCAGAAAGGCGGGGTAGCGGGCTTCGGGGTACAGGCGGTAATCGGCGATCACGGCGACGATGCCGCGCGATGCCAGCGCGTCGCCCGCGAAGCGATAGTCGGCCCGTTCGCCGCTGCGCCAGCTGCCGCCGTAGAAGAACACCACCACGGGTGCGTGGGCGGCATTGGGCGGCGCGTAGATATCCAGGCGCTGGCGCGGCAGCGTGCCATAGGCCAACCCCTGCGTGGTCTGGCTGGCGCCATCGGGAATGGCGCCGTTCAGCAGTGTCAGGGGGGAGCAGGCGGCCAGCAGGCCCAGCGCCAGGCCGGCGACCAGCAGGATTTCAAAGAGGCCACGCGGGCCGGGGCCGATCCAGGAAGACATGGGGTGCTCCGCAACGGGGACACCCCTCTATACGGGCCGCGGCCCGTACTGGATGCTGCCTAGATCTTCAGCACGTCGCCGCTCATGATGATGGGGCCGGTGGGCTTGCCGGTGGGCGAGCCGCCCGGCGGTTCCAGCGTGATGGCCAGTTGCTGCACGCCGGCCAGGCCCTGCGCGCGCCGCAGCGCTGTGAGGCCTTCGGGCGACACCAGGCCGACCGACTGCGGCGCCTGGCCGGGCGGAATGGCCCAGAGTTCCAGGGCCTTGTCGCCGGCACGCGTCGCCAGGTTCTGCAAGGCATGGATGTGCAGGCCGCCGGCTTCGTCGGCGCGCACCACCAGCATGGCCTGCGCTTCGGGGCTTTGCAGCACGGCCATGAGTTGCGCCCGCGCGGCGCGGTCGACCTGCATGGGGTAGAAGACCACGCCGGCCACCAGCAGGGCCGCCAGCGCGCCGCTGGCCACGCGCCAGAACGCCAGGCCTTGCCACCACGGCCCGGCGCCGGGGCGCAGGCGCGCTTCGATCGCGCGCCAGACGCGGCCGGGCGGCGTCTTGGCCGGCAGCGACCAGAGCAGCGGATAAATGTCGTTTTCCCATTCGCGCACCTGGCGGCGCAGGTTGGCGTCGGCCGCCATCAGCCCCTCGAAACGGCGACGGGCGCCGCCGCGCATGGCGCCGGCCACGTAGTCGGCCGCCAGGCGGGCGCGTAACTGCGGATCGCGGTAGTTCATGACAGGCACCTCTTGAGCCGTTCCATGCCGCGGCGCACCCAGCTCTTGATCGTGCCCAGCGGCGTCTGCATGCGCTGGGCGATCTCGCTGTGGCTCAGGTCATCGAAGAAGGACAGCGCGATGGCGGCGCGTTGCTGACCTTCGAGTTGCTTCAGGCAGTCGGCCAGCCGGCGGGCGTCCTGGTCTGTTTGCAGCCGTTCGAACGGGCCGGGGGCGTCGTCCGCCCACGCCAGCGTCAATTCGCCGTCGGCGTCCGGGCGCTCCAGGTCCGGCCTGCGCAGCAGGTCGATACAGCGGTTGCGCACGATGCGGGTCATCCAGGTCATGACTTGGCTCTGTTCCGAAGAATAGCGGGCGGCATTGCGCCAGATATTGATGAAGCTGTCCTGGAGGACTTCTTCCGCCCAGTCGCTTCGTCGCAATATACGTACGGCAAGCGCAAACAGATGCGGGGACGTTTGGCGATAGAGTTCGGCCAGCGCGGATTCCTGGCCGCGCGCGCAATCCTGTATCAGAGCCTGCAGACGAAGCGGATCAGCCATGGCGGATATCCGGGGTCAGATAGGTGCAGCCGCGTAAGGCGACGGGGAGGGGCACGAGCCACGGGCGGGGAAAGGCTGTGGCCCCCAAATAATACAGGCAAGCGCCGGGCGGGCTGGCTTGCGGAAAGGCCGGGTTTGTACGGGTTACTTCCGTGGCGGTTCAGTGGCGAAAGCGTCGCCAGCCAGGAACTTCGCCGCCTGCACGGGAGTCGGATGCCAGGCGATCAGGTGGCTTGCGGCAAAGGGAAAGCGATGCGTCGTATCGCGGTGTGCGCGGCCAGGGTCGATCGCCTGTAAAGGACCTGAATATGCGGCTATCCGCGGCAGTCATCGCATTTTTCCTGGCAT
>ERZ1032107.89-NODE-89-length-19912-cov-12.927532_pt1 | contig 19912 bp, 18 predicted proteins | sample MGYA00516713_ERZ1032107 | MGnify/ENA primary metagenome ERZ1032107 (study PRJEB33718, sample SAMN03160116) | human skin metagenome | collected 2014-04-10 | study: EMG produced TPA metagenomics assembly of the PRJNA266117 data set (Human skin bacterial metagenome...
CCTCGGCCGGAATGAAACAACGCCCCAGACCGTGAGGTTCTGGGGCGTCGTAGCCAGGCTTGGCCTGGCAGACGGGAAATTGGGATTTCCCGATTTAGAGCGGGCGAATTTCGGCCGCTTGAGGTCCTTTCGGACCATCCTTGACTTCGAATTCGACTTCCTGCCCTTCGTTCAGGCTGCGATAGCCGCGGCCCTGGATGGCGGAAAAGTGTGCGAAAACATCGGTACCGCCGGTGTCCGGCGTGATGAAACCGTAACCCTTGTCAGCGTTGAACCACTTAACTTTGCCCTTCTGAGCCATTTTCCTAGCGTCCTGTAATTAACTCGAAATGCAATGAATCAAGGACGCCGTGAGAACTGAACGACCGGTAGGGATACCTGCGTTGCTGCTGCGTTCTCGCATGCCGCAAAAGCAGCAGAACGAGTCCGCGCGCTGCTTGAATCAACTGCGGAATCAGCATACTCATCCGACATTACAGACTCATATAGTTGTTTACCCCAATGTCGTATTTTTCTGACTGGAAACGCAATCCCGTCACGCGGAATTAGCCTGCCGACGCGCCAGCAACGCGTACATCGGACCGGTCACGATCACGACGAATACCATGCGCGTGACGTGGAACGCAGTGACCACGGGAACCCCTAGCTGCAGCACTTTCGCGGTGATGGCCATCTCTGCAATGCCACCGGGTGTCGTGCCCAGGATCAACGTCGGAATCGGCGCCGCGGACCATAGCGACAGCAAGGCGCCCAAGCCAAATGCCAGCGCCAACGCGATGACCGTGAACACTGCCACGGCGGCAATGAAACGCGGCGCCGCACGGAAGAAATCAGGCCGATAGCGATCACCCAGCGACCACCCGATAAAGAGCTGGCCGATCTTGGGCACGAAGTCCGGCAATGCCGACAACTCGATGCGGTTGCTGGTGAGCAGCATGGCCACCAGCATCGGCCCCAGCACCCACGGGTTGGGCAGCCGCAGCTTCATGAAGAACAGGCCTCCGATGCAGGTCAGGCCGACCAGCGCAGCCAGGCCTGCACCATCCACGGTGCGAGGCCCTGGCACGGTCGGATCGATACCCGCCACGCCCCACCACTGGAAAATGAAGGGCACGGTCAACACCACCATCAACACGCGCACGCTGTGCGCCGTGGCGACGCGATCGATACGCGCACCGTGCCGTTCCGCCAGGCTGGCCATCTCGCTGGCACCGCCCATCGCGCACGAAAACCATGCCGTCTTGAAATCGACATCGGTGTAGCGCCGCAGGATCGCGGTGCCGATGAACGCCAACCCCAATGCGAACAACATGCCGACGATGATCGGCCCGGCGTTGGTGCCGATGTGCCCGATCACCTGCGGCGTGAAATACAGCCCCAGCGACGTGCCGATGACCCACTGCCCTGCGTTACGCGCCGGCCGCGGGCAGACCGTGCGAAGACCGCCGATCCGCACCGCCGCCGTCAACAGCAGCGCCCCCAGCATCCAGGGCAGCGGGATGTGCGCCCACACCGCCAGCAAGGCCCCCATCAACGCGATCGCCAATCCGCCGAAGACTCTCAACAACATGTTCTGTACCACGACACCGTCCACGCCATAAGCTCATGAGAAACCGGAATTATGAGTTAGTGGGATACTTACGAAAACTCCCGTGCATACCTAGCGTTCACCTTCGCGCCCACCATGATCCGATCCAAACTTCCCGACGTCGGCACCACCATCTTCACCGTCATGAGCCGCCTGGCCATCGAGCACAAGGCCATCAACCTGGGCCAGGGCTTTCCCGACTTCGATCCCGACCCGGCGCTGTGTGCGCTGGTCAGCAAGGCCATGGCCGACGGCCATAACCAGTATCCCTACATGCCCGGCGTGGCGCCGCTGCGCGAAGCCATCGCCGCCAAGACGCAGGCCTTGTACGGCCGCGCCTATGACCCCGAAACCGAGATCACCGTCACCAGCGGCGCCACCGAGGCCCTGATGGCCACGGTACTGGCCGCCGTGAACAGCGGCGACGAAGTCGTGGTCATCGAACCCTGCTACGACTCGTACCTGCCCGCCATTCGCCTGGCCGGCGGCACGGCTGTGCCGGTGCCGCTGCGCGCGCCCACAGCAGACGACCCCTACTACCGCATCGACTGGCAGCGCGTGCGCGACGCCATCACGTCCAAGACGCGCCTGCTGATGCTGAACTTCCCGCACAACCCCACCGGCGCCGTGCTGGACGACAGCGACCTGGACGCGCTGGAAGCCATCGTGCGCGACACCGGCGTACTGCTGGTGTCCGACGAGGTCTACGAACACATCGTGTTCGACGGCAAGCCGCATGCCAGCGTAGCGCGTCGCCCGCTGCTGGCCGAACACGCGTTTGTCATTTCGTCGTTCGGCAAGACGTATCACACCACCGGCTGGAAGATCGGCTATTGCTGCGCGCCGCGCCAACTGAGCGCCGAACTGCGCAAGGTGCATCAGTTCATGGTGTTCACGGTGCCGTCGCCCATGCAATTCGCGCTGGCCGAATTCATGCGCGATCCCAAGCCCTACCTGGACCTGCCCGCGTTCTACCAGGCCAAGCGCGACCTCTTGGCCCAAGGCCTGGCCAAGACGCGTTTCAAGCCGCTGCCCAGTCCCGGCACCTTCTTCCTGCTGGCGGACTACAGCGATATCTCCAAACAGAGCGAAGCCGATTTTGCGCGTGACCTGACGGTGCGCCACGGCGTGACGGTGATCCCGGTGTCGGCCTTCTACCAGAAGCCCGATGCACCGGAATCTAACCACCGCATCGTGCGCTTCTGTTTCGCCAAGAAAGACGCCACGCTGGATGCGGCACTGGAGCGCCTGGCGCAAGTCTGAACGAGCAATACGTCTTCCAGAAAAAAAGCCCCGCAAGGGGCTTTTCTTTTCTTCACACCGGTTCGGCGGCAACCTTCCTGGCCCGACGCACCCGGCGCATGAGCTGCGGCACCACCACCACCGCCGCAGCAGCCACCCACAACGTAATGGCGACGGGGCTGGAGAACAGCACCGACACATTGCCATCGGTCATCGACAAGGCGCGGCGCAGGTTCTGTTCCATCATGTTGCCCAACACCACGCCCAGCACCAGCGGCGCCATCGGCACGCCGAACTTGCGCAGCAGGTAGCCAAGCGTGCCGATGGCCGCGACCAGCAACAGATCGAACGTACCGGCATTGATGGCGTACACGCCGATATAGCTGATGCACAGGATGCCCGGCACCATCAGCCAACCCGGCACCGACAACACCTTCGAGAACACGCGGACCAGCGGCACGTTCATGATGAACAGCAACACGTTGGCCACGAACAGCGACGCGATCAATCCCCACACCAGTTCCGGCTTGGATTCGAACAACACAGGACCCGGCGTGATGTTGTAGAGCGTCAGCGCCCCCATCATCACCGCAGTGGTGCCCGACCCCGGCACGCCCAACGTCAACATCGGTACGAACGAGCCGATGGCCGAGGCCGTGGCCGCCGCTTCCGGCGCCACCAGGCCGCGCATGTCGCCACGACCGAACTTGGCGTCCGGATCCTTGGCCTCGATGATGCGCTTCTCTTGCGAGTACGCCACGGCTGCGGCCACGCTGGCGCCGGCGCCAGGCAACACGCCCACGCCAAAGCCCACGAAGGCGCTGCGCACCACGCTCCACCAGGTGAAGGCCAGTTCTTTCAGATTGAAGATCTTGCGGCCGCTGGGCTTGACCTCGACGCTATGCCCGGCCATCACCTTTTCCAGCATTTCCAACATTTCGCTGACCGCGAACAAGGCAATCACCACCACCACGAAATCGATGCCGTCGGCCAGGTGCACGGATTCGAAGGTATAGCGGTATACCCCAGAGTTCGCGTCTACACCGATCACCGAAATCGACAACCCGATCATCGCGGCCAGCACCCCCTTCACCGGCTGCTTGCCGAGCAGGCTGGTCAGGCAGCAGAACGCGAAGATCATCAGCACGAAGTACTCGGCAGGGCCGAACGCCAATGCCCACTTGGCCAACGTCGGCGCGAGCAGGACCACGCCCACCACCGACACCAACGCCCCAAAGAACGCCGACCACGCGGACAGCGACAAGGCCACGTTGGCCAGGCCCTGGCGCGCCAGCGGATAGCCGTCCAGCGTCGTCATGATGGCACTGGCCTCGCCCGGCACGTTGATCAGGATCGAGGTGATGCGGCCGCCGTATTCCGCCCCCACATACACCGCCGCCAGCAGGATCAGCGCGGTCTCGGGTGGCAGGTTCATCGCAAACGCGATGGGGATCAGCATCGCCACGCCGTTGATCGGCCCCAGGCCCGGCAGCACCCCCACCATGGTGCCGAAAAATGAGCCGATGGCGGCCACCAGGATGTTGGTCCACGAGAACGCAACACCGAAGCCGATCGACAGGTGATCAAGGATTCCGCTCATATCAGGTTCTCCAGCAGCCCGCCGGGCAGGACCACGTCCAGCACCTTGTCGAACAGCACGAAAAAGAAAGCGCTCATGACGAGACCGCCAATCGCGCACTTGACCCAGCCCCCGCCGAACAGGCGGCCGACAAACACCGTCATCAACGCGGTGGCGATGATGAAACCGAGCCACTGGAAGAGAAAGGCATACGCCGTGGCGAACAGCACCATCATCACGATGCGCACATTGGCGCCGGCCGGGTTGGCCTCGACGGCGTTGCCGCCCTTGTAGGCCAGCCTCAAGCCGCACAGGCCGATGATCAATGCCAGCAGCAGCGGGAACGCGCGCGGCCCCACCGGTTCGTAGGCGAACGGCGCTTCAATGCCCCACCCCGCCCATGTCATGAAGGCCGCCAGCGCAAGCGCCGCGATGCCCAGGATGCGATCGTTCATGATCAGATTTCCGTTGGTAGCAGGACCACGCGGCGCAAGCCCGCCCCGGCCGCTGGCAGTGCCGGCGGCGACGGGGTGCGCCTGCAGGCGCGGTCGTAAGGAATGCCTTGCGGCTTATTTCTTGACCAGGCCGAAGGAGTCGGCCAGTTCGGCGTATTGCTTGACCTGCTGCTTCACGTAGGCATCCAGGTCGGCGCCCGTCTTGTTGAAGGGGAACAGGCCCTGCTGTTCACGCAGCTTGGAGAACTCGGGGGCGCTGGTGACGCGATTGAACGCGGTGACCCAGAACTGGTAGTCGGCATCCGACACCTTGGGCCCCACGTAGAAGCCGCGGATGATGGGCCAAACGATGTCGTAGCCCTGTTCCTTGGCGGTGGGCACGGTGCCCAGCTTGCCCGGCAGGCGCTGGTCGTTGAACACGGCCAGCACGCGGATGGGAGCGCCGCCCTCAAGCATCGTGAAGGCTTCGGCTGCGTCGCCCATGTAGGCCTGGATGTGGCCGCCACGCAGCGCCGTGACAGCCTCGCCACCGCCTTCAAAGGCCACGAAACGCATCTTCTTGAAATCGACGCCGGCTGCCTTGGCGGTCAACGCTGCCTTCATCCAGTCCTGGCTGCCCACGGTGCCGCCGGCGCCCAGCACGATCTTGGTCGGGTCCTGCTTGAACGCGTCCATCAGGCCCTTCAGGTCGGTATAGGGCGAATCGTTGCGCACCACGGCCACGCCGTAGTCGGTGCCGATGGCTGCCAGCCAGCGCACGTCGTCGACGTTGTACTTGCCGAACTTGCCCTGCGCCAGGTTCAGCAGCGAACCGCCCGAGAAGGCCACGATGGTGCCGGGCTCGTTGGGGTGCTGCGCCACGATGTTGTTGTAGGCCACGGCGCCGATGCCGCCCGGCATATAGACGATGCGCATGGCGCTCTTGAGCGCCCCGCTCTGCTTGAGGCCTTCGGTGGCCAGCCGGCAGGTCAGGTCGAATCCGCCACCGGGCTGGGCCGGTGCGATGCATTCGGGGCGGCGCGGTTCGTCGGCCGCCTGGGCAGTGCCCAGGGACAAGGTCATCGCGCCAAGCGCCGCGACGGCGGCCAGGCGCAGCTTAAGGCTGGTCTGCATTGTGGTGTCTCCGTGATTTATAGGTCTAGGTATGGCTGGCGACCCGGCGCAGCACGACAAGGCGGGTCCAGCGGATGCAACCGTACAAAACCGAAGCTTTCTAACACCTTTCAAAAAACGCGTTTTTCCTGGTGCGACGCAACATCCGCTAGCGGTTCCAGGGAAAACACCAAGGATGCGCGCAGCCCGGGCAAGGGAGCGCGGTTCTCCAGCACCAGACGGGCGCCCAGGGCTTCGGCGATCGTGCCGACAATGGCCAGCCCCAGGCCGGCGCCCGGCTTGTTCTTGCCGGCGGCCCCACGGCGAAAGCGGATGCCGGCACGGGCGATGTCCTCGGCCGACATGCCGGGGCCGCTGTCTTCCACGGATAGCCGCAGTCGCCCGGGTTCTCGCCGGACCAGCACGGTGATCGTCCCGCCGGGCGAGGTGTAACGGATGGCGTTGTCCACCAGGTTGCCGACCGCTTCGCGCAGCAGCCACTCGGCGCCCGGGACGATTAGCGGACCAGGGTCGGCGTCCAGGCCGATGTCCATCTGCCGGGCACGGGCCGTTGGCAGCAGGCTGCGGATGACCCCGTCGGCCAGCACAACAAGGTCGACGGGTTCCAGCGAAAAGCCTCCCTCGGCGAGAGAAGCGTCTTTAGCGCGCGCCAGAGCCAGCATCTGGTTGGTGGTGCGTACGGCCCTGTCCAACCCCTCTTGCATCGCCAGAAGGGCTGTACGGACCTCCTGGGGGCATGTTTCCCGCAAGGCGTAGGCGGTCTGGGTACGCAAGACCGACAACGGCGTACGCAGTTGGTGCGAGGCGTCGTCCAGGAACTGGCTCTGGACCCTCGCCTGGGCCGCGTAGCGGGCCATATGGAGGTTTACAGCTCCCACCAGGGGTAGGACCTCACCCGGCAGGTCAAACGCGCTGACGGGGCTTAAATCGTCTGCAGGACGCCTTTCCAGTTCTTGCCGCAACCGTGCCAGAGGCCGCAAGGCCATGAAAACGCCCAGGATGATCACCAGCACGCTGATCAGGATCACGGCCAGGTCACGCTCTACCGACCGCACCAGCACCTGGTGCAGGAACGCCTGGCGGCTTTCCAGGCCTTCGGCGACCTGGACGATAACCCGTCCCCCTTTGTTCGCATAGAGCGGCGGATCCATCGCCCGCGCCAGCGCGGCGACCCGCACCGGCATGCCCAGGTATGTCGCATAGAAAAACTGCGGTTCGCCGGACACCAGCGGCTGAGTGGGCATGGGCAGCTCGGGATGGCCGATTTCGGCCAGCCCGTCTTCGGTCGCCACTCGGTAGAACACGCTGCCATTGGCCGTCAGCTCGAAAAACTCCAGCATCAGGTACGGCTGTTCCATGGCTAATCCACCGCTGGCTGTGGATATGTTGTGGTCGATCGCGCGCAGCGCGCCGGCAAGCGAGCGGTCGTACGCAATGTCGACCTGGTTGCGCAACTGGTGGTTCGACAGCCACAAGGCACCCATCATTACTAAAACTAATGTGGGGATCAGCCACCAGAGAAGCTGCGTCTTCAGGGTCCGGGTGCGGGTTTTTTTCCTGGAAAACCGGGTCTTTTCCGGAAAACTAGTTGTCAACAGCGTTCTCCAGGCAGTAGCCCATGCCGCGCATGGTGGTGATCTGCACGCCTGTTTCCGCCAATTTTTTGCGCAACCGGTGTACCAGAACCTCGATGGCCTCGAGGTTGATGTCGGCATCGTCGGTCACGATCCGATCCAGGATCTGCTGCTTGTTGATCGGTTCGCCGCTTTTCTGGATCAGGACCCGAAGTACTGCGTGTTCACGTGGGGATAACTGCAAAGTCTGTCCCGAGACCGAAAATTTTTGCGCGGAAGTCTCGAAAACCAGGTCTCCCAGGGCGAGTCGCGGATGTTCACGACCTCGGCTACGTCGCACCAAAGCAATCAAACGCGCTTCCAACTCTTCCACAACAAACGGTTTCGGCAGGAAATCGTCTGCGCCCTGGTGAAGTGTCCCGATTTTTTCGGCCAGTGAATCGCGCGCGGTCAGGACCAGGACCGGCGTTCGATCGTCCCGCGCGCGAATCTTCGCCAGCAAAGAGTGGCCGTCCATGCCTGGCAATCCCAGGTCCAGCACGACCGCATCGAATTCTTCGACGGCCAGCCTTCTTTCGGCAACCAGGCCGTCATCTGCCCACTCGACCACGAAACCCGCATGTCGGGCCAGGCTTCTGGCCAACCACCGAGCCAGTTCAGCTTCGTCTTCTATCAGGAGGATGCGCATGGACGGAGTCCGGGGGGGCGTGGCTGGGAGATAGGAGAAAGCATGTTTGTCTTTTCCCTGTATTTCTCTTTATATAAAGACTAATGATTAATAAGGCCTGTGGATAACTACCTTAACCTTGGAAACCTGTGCTTTTTCATGAACTTGCGGCCGTTTTTGGCTGTGCAAGAACTCTGTGTGGGAAAAAAGTTGAAGTTGGACAAGATTTCGGACCCGGCCCAAAACCCAAGCTTGTTCAACTTGCCTCCACACAATGTGCACAACCTGCCGCCTTAGGAGTTATCCACAGGCCCTTTTCTGGAAGTCGGGGTCGGAAGCGGCACTTTTACCCCGAAAAACCGCCCATTGCCTACCCTGGTTTTCGCCCCTTTCCAGCCCCGTAAAGGGCCCTGCAAGCGCTTGGGAAATTGGCCCTGCCAGGGGAGGAATCCCTGCCGCGGTTGACGATTGCCTGAACAAAAAGTGAGCAGTTTTCCGCCGTAGAATTCGGCCATGGCACGACAAATCAGAATCAAGAAACCGGCCTGGGCGACCTGGCTGAGGGGCCGTTTGCTGGCCGATAACCTTCCCGTCACGCTGTGCGCGGCGGCATTGATGGGACTGGCCGGCGCGCTGGCCACGGTGATATTTCGAGAATTGCTGGGCGGGATCCAGATGCTGCTGGCCGGTGCGGACGAACCGCACGGCATGGTTTCGCTGGCGCGGGGTCTGTCAGCCTGGCAACGATTCCTGTTGCCGGCGGCAGGAGGCGCGATTGCCGGGCTGATCCTGCAATGGGCGGCGAGCCGGCTGCCCAGGCGCGGCGCCGCTGACTATATGGAAGCGATCTCCATCGGCCGCGGCGTCATTGGTTTTCGGCAGACCGTGGCACGTAGCATTTCTTCTTTGTTTTCAATCGGTTCCGGGGCATCCATCGGCCGTGAAGGCCCCATGGTGCAGCTGGCCGCCATGTTCTCGTCGCTATCGGGTCGCTACCTGGTGCTGCCGCCCCGCCATCTGCGCCTGCTGGTGGCCTGCGGCGCCACGGCCGGGATCACTGCGGCGTACAACGCGCCGATTGCCGGCGCCTTGTTCATTTCCGAAATCGTCTACGGCGCGATTTCGTCGGCCACCCTGGTTCCGCTGGTGGTGTCGTCGGTGGTGGCCAACATCGTGACCCGCCAGATCCTGCACTACGACGCGGTTTTCCATATGCCGCCGTTCGACTTCGTATCGGGCTGGGAAGTGGTCAATTATCTGGGTCTGGGGCTGATCGCCGGCCTGGTGGCGCCGCAATTCCTGCGCTTTCTGGATGCGTCGAAGGCACTATTTCGGCGCATGCCGTTGCCATTGTGGACCCGGATGGCGGCAGGTGGACTGGTGGTGGGGGCGTTGTCGGTGTTCAAGCCCGAAGTCTGGGGCAACGGCTACAGCGTGGTGAACAGCATGTTGCACAGCGAGTGGGCCTGGCAGGCGGTGGCGGCGGTGCTGCTGTTCAAGATCGTGGCAACCGGCGCCAGCGTGGGCTCGGGCGCGATTGGCGGCGTGTTCACGCCAACGCTGTTCGTGGGGGCGGCGGTCGGCGCCCTCTATGGCAGCGGGTTGCATGCGCTGTTTCCTGCGGGTGACCTGTCCGCCGTGTCCAGCTACGCCGTGGTGGGCATGGGGGCGCTGCTCGCTGCCACGACGTATGCGCCGCTGATGTCGATACTGATGATCTTCGAGATGACGTTGAGCTACGAGGTCATGCTGCCGTTGATGCTCGCTTGCATCACGGGCTTTGTCATTGCGCAGAAAATTCGGCCGGATTCGGTGTATGCCAAGTCGTTGGCCAGCAATCGGATCGCTCGGGAACAGATCCGTGCAGCGCCGTCATCGCATGCCGAAAAGCCTGGGAGTTCTTGAGAAAAGTGCTTGAATAAAGGGGTTTTGCATAAGGAATCCCCTTTTATTTTTTATGAGTAAAAGCTCATATTGTTCTTGTTGAACAAGAAATGATGAAAGCTACATCGTCGAATTCATCGCCATTTTTCTTGGCTTTCAGAGTTGATGATGGCGTTGGACCGCACATGATTCATGCGCGTTCATGATCTTCAGCTAAATGAGTAATTACTCATTTATTGAAAGGAGTCTTATCGCAACGACTTGGTCATGAACACGCGCTTCAAGCCAATCTCTTCGGCGCGATGCGTTTCAACGTAGCCATAGCGTTGATAGATGCCAATGTTCTCGGTCATCGATTCCTGCGTGTAAAGCCGTATCTGCCGATAGCCCGCCTGACGCGCCTGAATCTCGGCCCACTGCATCAGCTCGCGTCCATATCCCTTGCCTTGTGCGGCCGGAGAAACGGCTACGTTGTCGAGCAGCAAGCAGTCCGGCTCGCGCACCAAGACCAGCACGGCCTGCACACCGGCGTCGTCTTCCAGCACTTGCGTCTGGCCTTGCGAGATGCGTTGGCGGTAGTCGTCACGCATCGGGCCCGGCGTCGCGCCGATGCGGTCAATGTAGTGGCAATACGCGTCGTGGACGATGCGTTCGATGGCGGCCAGGTCGGCGGTAGTGGCCTGACGGATGCGGTGTAGGCTGGTCGCGGGCGTTGAGGGCACGATTTCTCCATGCAATTTCCGTGGAGATCGACTCTAGCAAAATTCAGCCTTCAGCGAACTCGAAATCGTCCATGAGTCGGCGCAATGCCGCGCTTTCGGGGCTATCAGGGTCGAACTCTTGCTGTTGTTCGAAAAAGAACCCGACGAGATAGAACTCATCGTCATTCCTGATCTTCCCGCGCTTGATGATCGCATCAAGCTTCCTCTCGTCCTGCTCGTAAAAGTCGGGGTAGGTGGCGATCACGATCGCTCTGTATGTCATGTTGAACGAATAGCGATCTTTCGGTGGGATAGCCCGCGAGAAAACGGATGGGCCTTCCCGCAATGACCGCATCACGCTACTTGTCAAAGCCGCCGCAGAAACTTTGCCTGCGTCCATCTCTTGAATCCACTCGTCGCAGTGCTTGTTCCAGTCGTTACGGAATGCCGCAATGATGGGGTCTTTCTGTGGCGACAATAAGTAGACGATCTCGTCTTGCACGCTGATGGCTCTCAAGGCCTCGGCTCTTTTCAAGGACGGTCGCGTCATGGTCTGGTGATGAACCCTATGTTCAGATAGACCGGCTTCCGCAGGCACCTCTGCATCACGCCGAAAACACGCATTGTGCGTGTCGGCAGGGCTCATCGACTGTAGGAAAAATCGGCAAATACGGCTTTCTGTTGCGCTATTTGCCAATACAGAAGCTGGAAAAGATCTCCCCCAGCAGATCGTCACTGGTGAATTTCCCGGTGATGCTCGACAGGCTGTCATGCGCCAGCCGCAGTTCTTCCGCGAACAGGTCCAGCACCCGGTCGTCCTGTTCCGCATGTTCCGCGGCCAGGGCCAGGTGTTCGGCGGCATCCTGCAGGGCGTGCAGGTGACGTTCGCGGGCCAGCCAGGGGGATTCGGCGCCGGGGTTCCAGCCGGCGATCTGCAGCAGTTCGGCGCGCAGCGCGTCCAGGCCGGCGCCGCGCTTGGCGGAGATGCCAAGTTCGCCCGGGCCGGGCGCGAAGGCTGTGGATAACAGGTCGACCTTGTTGAACACCTTCAGCACCGGCGTGCGCGGCGGCAGGCGTGCGGTGATCTGGGCATCGAGTTCGTCGCCGGGGGCGGTGGCGTCCTGCAGGTGCAGGATGACGTCGGCGCGCTCGATTTCCTGCCAGGTGCGGGCGATGCCGATGCTTTCGACCGTGTCGTCGGTTTCGCGCAGGCCGGCGGTGTCGACGATGTGCAGCGGCACGCCGTCGATATGGATCTGCTGCACCACTTTGTCGCGCGTGGTGCCGGCAATGGGCGTGACGATGGCGATATCGTCGCCGGCCAGCGCGTTGAGCAGGCTGGACTTGCCCACGTTGGGCTGGCCGGCCAGCACCACGTGCAGGCCTTCACGCAGGATGACACCCTGACGGGCTTGGGCGATCAGGCGGTTCAGGTCGTCGGCCAGCTTTTCCAGGGTGGGCCGGGCCTGGTATTTCTCGAGGAAGTCGATTTCTTCTTCAGGGAAATCGAGAGTGGCCTCGACCAGCATGCGCAGGTGGATGATGCGGTCGGACAGATCGTTGACGTGGGCCGAGAATTCGCCGGACAGCGAGGCCATGGCGCCGCGGGCAGCCGCTACCGACGAGGCTTCGATCAGATCGGCGACGGCTTCGGCCTGGGCCAGGTCCATGCGGTCATTGAGGAACGCGCGGCGCGTGAATTCACCGGGCTCGGCCAGGCGCGCGCCCAGGTCGCGGCCCGCGGCCAGGCAGCTTTCCAGCACGCGGCGCAGCACGGCCGGGCCGCCGTGGCCCTGCAGTTCCAGCACGTCTTCGCCTGTATAGGAGTGCGGCGCACGAAAGTACAGCGCGATGCCTTCGTCGAGCAGTTCGCCGTCCTGCGATTTGAAAGGCAGGTAATGGGCGTGGCGCGGCGTGAGGTCGCGCTGGAACAGGCGGCGCACCAATTCGGACAGGTCCGCACCAGAAACGCGCACGACGCCGATGCCGCCTCTTCCGGGAGCGGTTGCAATGGCGGCGATGGGGGCGTGGACAGACATATCAGGGACAAGGCTAAGCGAGAACAATAGGGGAATATAACTGTTGCGCGGCGGCTTGTTTGCTGGTTAAGGTGGCCCCGAGGTTTAAAACCCAAAACAGCTCAGGGAGATCACGATGGCATATCGGTTTTCGCGTGCGTTGGCCTGTGGTTCGGCCGCGGTAATGCTGGCTTTCGGCACCTTCAGTTCGGCGCTGGCGCGCGATCTGGTGATTGCCCTGAAAACCGAGCCGTCGTCGATGGATCCGCAGTACCACGCGCTGACGCCGAATACGCAGATCTCCCAGACCATCTTCGATACGCTGGTCGCGACCGACGCCCAGCTCAAGCCCGTGCCGGCGTTGGCCGAGTCCTGGACCGTGGACGGCAAGGTGTGGACGTTCAAGCTGCGCCCCGGGGTGAAATTCTCGGATGGCACGCCGTTCACCGCCGAAGACGTGGTGTTCACGTATGACCGCGTACCCAAGGTGCCGAACAGCCCGTCGCCGTTCACGCTGTATCTGGGGTCTGTCGCCAAGACGGAAGCCGTGGATCCGATGACGCTGCGCGTGACCACCAAAGAAGTCGCGCCTAACCTGCTGGTGAACCTGGCGCAATTGCCGATCATGTCCAAGAAGGCCGCATCGGGTCCTGCCGCCGAAGGCAAGACGACGACGGAACTCAACAGCGGCGATGGCCTGGTGGGCACCGGCCCGTACAAGTTCGTGTCGTGGAAGCGCGGCGCGGAATTCGTGCTGGCGCGCAATGACAATTACTGGGGCAAGAAACCGACCTGGGACAAGGTGATCTACCGCCCGATCAGCAATGCCGCGGCGCGCGTGGCGGCCCTGTTGGCCGGGGACGTCGACATGATCGAGGATCCCCCCACCGATGACCTGCCCAAGTTGAAGGGCGACAAGAAGCTGTACGTCGAAGAGACGCCGTCGGTGCGCGTGGTGTACGTGGCGCTGGATCAATACGCCGAGCCCTCGCCCGGCATCCAGGGCACCGACAAGAATCCGATGAAGGACAAGCGCGTGCGTGAAGCGCTGTCCCTGGCGATCAACCGCGATGCGCTGGTGGAACGGGTGATGGGGGGCGTGGCATTGCCGGCCGGCAACCTGCTGCCCTACCCCATGTTCGGATCCAGCAAGGAACATTCCAAGGCGCCCAAGGCTGACGTCGAAAAGGCGAAAGCGCTGCTGAAGGAAGCGGGTTATCCCAACGGCTTCTCTATCACGCTGGGCTCGCCGTCGGGCCGCTACGTCAACGATTCGAAGGTGGCGCAGGCCATTGCGTCGATGTGGACGCGCATCGGCGTGAAAACCAGCGTGGATGCGATGGCGCCGCCGGTGTTCTTCAAGAACCGCGACAGCTATGCGTTCTCGGCCTATCTGGCGGGCTGGTCCGTGACCAGCGGCGAGATGTCCAATGCGTTGACGTCGTTGCTGGTGACGCGCAATCCCGAAGCGGGCCTGGGCACCACCAACCGCAGCCGCTATTCGAACCCCAAGATGGACGAGCTGGTGAAGGAAGCCTCGTCCACCATGGATGATGCCAAGCGTGCCGAACTGCTGTCGCAAGCCAGCAATATCGCGATGGACGATTACGCAATGCTGCCGGTGCACTTCGAACTGTCGGTGTGGGCGATGAAGAACGACATCCGCTACCAGGGCCGTCCTGACCAGGTGACGCTGGCGCAGTTCGCGACGCTGAAGAAGTAATGCGGTCGTTGGGCAGGTTCCCGTGCTAGCGACAATCGTACGAAGGCTGCTGCAAACCATCGTCGTCATGCTGGTGATGTCGGCGTTGGTCTTCGCCGGCATCTATATGGTGGGCGATCCGGTATCGATGCTGGCCAGCCCGGAGGCCACCGAGGCGCAACGCGCCGCGATACGTGCATCGCTGGGCCTGGACCTGCCGCTCTGGCGGCAGTACCTGATCTTCATGGGCCAGGCGGTGCGCGGTGATTTCGGCAATAGCTTCCTGACCGGCGAGCCGGCTATGCACTTGATTCTCGAGCGCATGCCGGCCACTGTCGAGCTGGCCTGTGTGGCCATGCTGCTGTCGGTGCTGATCGGCGTGCCGCTGGGCATCCTGGCCGGACTCAAGCCCAAGGCGCCGGGCTCACGCGCCATCATGACGGGTTCAGTGCTGGGCTTTTCCTTGCCCAACTTCTGGGTCGGCCTGATGCTGATCATGGTGTTCGCGGTGATGCTGGGCTGGGTGCCGGCCGGCGGTCGCGGGCAGACGGTCAGCATCGGGTCGCTGCAACTGAGTGTGCTGACGCTGAACGGCTGGTTGAGCCTGGCCCTGCCGGCGGCCACCATCGCATTCGCCAAGTGCGCCATGATCATCCGCGTGACGCGGGCGGCCACGCGTGAAGCCCTGCCGATGGACTACATCAAGTTCGCACGCGCCAAGGGGCTGTCGGAAAAGCGCGTGCTGGGCGTGCACCTGCTCAAGAACATCCTGATTCCCGTGGTGACGGTGGCGGGCCTGGAATTCGGCCAGGTGATGGCGTTTGCCGTGGTAACCGAGACCGTCTTTTCGTGGCCGGGCATGGGCAAGCTGCTGATTGACTCCATCATCAACCTGGACCGCCCGGTGGTGGTGGCGTATCTGCTGTTGATCGTGTTTTTCCTTGTCATGCTGAACCTCGTGGTGGACATTATCTATACGGTGCTGGACCCCCGCGTACGCCTGGATAGCCGCCGATGAATACGCCCGCGACCGCAAGCGCGCCGCCCGCCGCGGCCAAGGAACAGACGCCCTGGCGCCGCTTCGTGGCGGACTTCTTTGCCAGCAAGCTGGCCACGCTGGGCCTGGTGATGCTGGTGGTGATCGTCGGCGCGGCGCTGCTGGCGCCGTGGATCGCGCCGCAGAATCCGTACGACCTGGCGTCGCTGGACATCATGGACTCCAAGCTCAAGCCCGGCAGCGAGAGCGGCGATGGCGCCATGCGTTATTGGCTGGGCACCGATGGTCAGGCGCGCGATCTGTTGTCGGCCATTCTGTATGGCATGCGCACCAGCCTGATGGTGGCAACGGTGTCGGTGCTGGCGGCCTTCGGCATCGGCGCCACGGTGGGGCTGATCGCTGCGTACTTTGGCGGCCGCATCGACGCGCTGCTGATGCGGATTGTGGATATCCAGCTGTCGTTTCCCGCGATCCTGGTGGCGTTGATGCTGCTGGCGATTCTGGGCAAGGGTGTGGATAAGGTGATCATCGCGCTGATCGTGGTGCAGTGGGCTTACTTTGCCCGCGCGGCCCGCGGCGCGGCGCTGGTCGAGCGCGGCAAGGAATACGTCGAGGCGGCGCGCTGCATGTCGCTCTCGTGGGGACGGGTGCTGTTTCGCCATGTGTTGCCCAACTGTATGCCGCCGCTCATCGTGATCGCCACGATCGATCTGGCGCACGCCATCGCGCTGGAAGCCACGCTGTCGTTCCTGGGGGTGGGCGTGCCGGTGACCGAGCCGTCGTTGGGCATGCTGATCTACAACGGCTTCGAATACCTGCTGTCGGGCCAATACTGGATTTCCTTCTTTCCCGGCATTGCGTTGGCACTGGCCATCATCGCCATCAACCTGGTGGGCGACCACCTGCGCGATGTGCTCAACCCGCGCCACGCGAATTGAGGGCGGACGCGATGCAGACCCAAGTTGTGGAAAAGCCGCTGGCCACGCCAGGCCCCGTGCTGCAAGTGCACGGACTGAAGACGCATTTCTTCACGCGCAACGGCGTGGTGAAGGCGGTGGATGGCGTCGACCTGACTTTGGCCGAAGGCGAGATCCTGGGGCTGGTGGGCGAGTCGGGATCGGGCAAGAGCATCACGGGCTTTTCGTTGATGGGCCTGCTGGACGAACCGGGCCGCATCGTCGACGGTGAATTGCGCTTGAATGGCGAAGACCTGCGCGGCGCATCGCCGGCGCGCTGGCGCCAGCTGCGCGGCCAGGAGATCGCCATGATCTTCCAGGACCCGATGATGACGCTGAACCCGGTGCTGCGCGTCGATACGCAGATGATCGAGGCGGTGCAGGCGCATCACAAGGTGTCGCGCGATCAAGCCCGCGACCGGGCGTTGCAGACGCTGACGATGGTCGGCATTCCGTCACCGCAGGAACGGTTGCGCACGTATCCGCACCAGTTGTCCGGCGGCATGCGCCAGCGCGTGGCGATCGCGATCGCGCTGCTGAATTCGCCGCGCCTGATCATCGCCGACGAGCCCACCACGGCGCTGGATGTGACCATCCAGGGGCAGATTCTGTTCGAAGTGCAGAAGCTGTGCCGCGAGACTGGCACGGGCCTGATCTGGATCACGCATGATCTGGCGGTGGTGGCGGGCCTGGCCGACCGCGTGTCGGTGATGTATGCCGGCCGCGTGGTGGAAACCGGCAGCACGCAGGACGTGATCAGTCACCCGATGCACCCGTATACGCATGGCCTGATCGCGTCGATTCCCACACCTGAATCACGTGGCCGTCCGCTGGTGCCGATTCCCGGCATGACGCCGTCGCTGCTGAACCTGCCGCAAGGCTGTGCGTTTCGCGGGCGGTGTCCGCGCGCGACCGACGCCTGTCTGGTCGAACCGCAGCCCGTGGAAGTCCGCCCGGCGCAATGGGTGCGCTGCTGGCATGCCGGAGACCCTGACATCAAATGAGCGCAGCAGAACGCGGCGCTGCCGCCCCCATCCTGTCCCTGCGCGGTGTGGAGTTGCGATTCACGCAGCCCGTGGACCTGGCCGGCCGCATCGCCAACCTGTTGGGGGCGGGCCTGAAGACGCAGGTCGTGCACGCGGTGGCCGGCGTCGACCTGGACGTGCAGCCCGGAGAGGTCATCGGCATCGTTGGCGAATCGGGCTGCGGCAAGTCGACGCTGGGCCGCATCGTGTCCGGCATCTTGCCGCCCTCTTCCGGCGAGGTGCACTACCAGGGCCAGGCCGTGAAGGCCATGGCGGGGCCCGCGCGACGCGCCTACGAGCTGGGCGTGCAGATGATCTTCCAGGACCCGTATGCCTCGCTCAATCCGCGCATGCGGGTGCGCGAGATCATCGGCGAGGCGCCGGTGGCGCATGGCTTGATACGGGCCCGCGACAAGGCCGAGTACGTGGCGGGGCTGATGCGCCAGGTCGGGCTGGACCCAAGCTTTGCGCAGCGCTATCCGCATCAATTCTCGGGCGGCCAGCGCCAGCGCATCGGCATCGCGCGGGCATTGGCGCTCAAGCCGTCGGTGATCGTCTGCGACGAGGCCGTGGCTGCGCTGGATGTGTCCATCCAGGCGCAGGTGCTGAACCTGTTCGAGCAACTGCGCGACGACCTGGACTTGACGTACCTGTTCATCAGCCACAACCTGAGCGTGGTCAGCCATATTTCGGATCGCGTGGCCATCATGTACCTGGGGCGCGTGGTCGAGCTGGCGCCAACCGACATGGTGTTCCAGCGTGCCAACCATCCGTACACGCAGGCGCTGCTCAAAGAGCTGCCTACGTTGACGCCGGGGCGTCGTAGTTACCAGCCCATCAAGGGCGAGTTGCCGTCGCCGCTGGACCCGCCCAGCGGCTGTGCGTTTCACCCGCGTTGTCCACAGGCGATGGCGCGCTGCAAGACCGAGCGGCCGCTGCTGCGCGAGATTGCGCCAGGGCAATTCAGCGCCTGCCATCTGAACGACGCGGCCTGACTCTCATCCGTAACAGGGCTGGACGCGGCGGGTGGCGAGCGCGAGAATTCCTGCGATAGTCCGTTTATGCAGACGTTGCCTTTTCGAATTGAACCTCTACCGACCGCTTATCCACAGCCATGAAAACCCTAGCCGAAATCGAACGCGCCCACGGCGATCTGACCGCCCTGCGCCGCGATATCCACGCCCACCCCGAACTGGCCTTCCAGGAAACGCGCACCTCGAACCTGGTGGCCGAGCGCCTGCGCGAGTGGGGATTGGAAGTGCACACCGGCCTGGGGAAAACCGGCGTGGTCGGCGTATTGCGCGGCGGCAACGGCGGCAAGACGGTGGGCCTGCGCGCCGACATGGACGCGCTGCCCATGCCCGAACACAACCGTTTCGCGCACAAGTCGACCATCAGCGGCCGCATGCATGGCTGTGGCCACGATGGCCACACCACGATGCTGCTGGGCGCGGCCCAGTACTTGTCCAAGCATCGCAATTTCGACGGCACGGTGGTGTTCATCTTCCAGCCCGCCGAAGAAGGCGGCAATGCCGGCGCGCGGGCAATGATGCAGGACGGCCTGTTCGACAGATTCCCGTGCGATGCCGTGTTCGGCATCCACAACATGCCGGGCATGCCGGTGAACCAGTTCGGTTTCCGCACCGGCCCCACCATGGCGTCCAGCAATCGCTGGGACATCGTCATCAAGGGTGTGGGCGGCCATGCCGCGCAGCCGCACGCGTCGGTCGATCCGATCATCGTGGCCGCCGACATGGTGCATGCGCTGCAGACCGTCATCTCGCGCAGCAAAGACCCGCTGGAGCAGGCCGTGCTGTCGATCACGCAGATTCACGCGGGCGACGCCTACAACGTGATTCCCGGTGAAGCCGTGCTGCGCGGCACCGTGCGCACCTATTCGGTGGCGGTGCTGGACAAGATCGAAGCCGACATGCGCCGCATCGCCACGACGCTGCCGCAGGTGTACGGCGGCACCGGCACGCTGGATTTCGTGCGCGCCTATCCGCCGCTGGTGAACTGGGAAAAAGAAACCGCGTTTGCCGCGCAAGTGGCCGAAGACGCCTTTGGCGCCGAGAACGTGGTGCGCGAGATGCCGCCGTTCATGGGGGCGGAAGATTTTTCCTTCTTCCTGGAAGCGTTGCCGGGCACGTACCTGTTCCTGGGCAACGGCGACGGCGACCATCGCATGGAAAGCTATCACGGCATGGGGCCGTGCCAGTTGCACAACCCCAACTACGATTTCAACGATGCCTTGCTGCCGGTGGGTGCGACGTATTGGGTCAAGCTGGTCGAGGCCTTCCTGCCCGCGCAGAAGTGATTCCTTGGCGTTCTGGCGGCGGATTCGCGCCGCCCTTCAGTCATAAGCGCTATTAGCTTATGCATGCAGCACATGAAGCCGCCCGGCCTCCCTG
>ERZ1032107.93-NODE-93-length-19848-cov-12.340322_pt1 | contig 19848 bp, 11 predicted proteins | sample MGYA00516713_ERZ1032107 | MGnify/ENA primary metagenome ERZ1032107 (study PRJEB33718, sample SAMN03160116) | human skin metagenome | collected 2014-04-10 | study: EMG produced TPA metagenomics assembly of the PRJNA266117 data set (Human skin bacterial metagenome...
TACACTAGATCGCTCGTCGGCAGCGTCAGATGTGTATAAGAGACAGGGTCCTGGTCATCTGGCAGCCGCGCGGGCTGGGCATCGGCTGGAGCGCCAGCCTGGGCGCGGCGCTGGCGCTGGCCTTGGGCGCCGTGCACCTGGCCGACATCGCGGTGGTGTGGCAGATCGTCTGGAACGCCACGGCCACCTTCATCGCCGTCATCATCATCAGCCTGCTGCTGGACGAAGCGGGCTTCTTCGAGTGGGCCGCGCTGCACGTGGCCCGCTGGGGCCGGGGCCGGGGACACGCGCTGTTCGCCTTGATCGTGCTGCTGGGCGCGGCGGTGGCGGCGCTGTTCGCCAACGACGGCGCAGCGCTGATCCTGACGCCCATCGTCATGGCGATGCTGGTGGCGCTGGGGTTCAGTCCCGCGGCCACGCTGGCTTTCGTGATGGCCGCCGGCTTCATTGCCGATACGGCCAGCCTGCCGCTGATCGTGTCGAACCTGGTCAACATCGTGTCGGCCGATTTCTTCGGCATCGGTTTTGGCCGCTATGCCGCGGTGATGGCGCCGGTGAACGTCGTGGCGGTGGCGGCGACGCTGGGGGTCCTGTGGCTGTATTTCCGGCGGGACATCCCGGCGCGGTATGACGCCGCCTCGCTCAAGGCGCCGTCCGCCGCCATTCGCGACACGGCCACGTTTCGCGCGGGCTGGGTCGTGCTGGCGTTGCTGCTGGTGGGGTTCTTCGGGCTGGAACCGCTGGGCGTGCCGGTCAGCGCGGTGGCGGCCGCGGGCGCGGCCATCCTGCTGGTGGTGGCGGGCCGCGGGCACGTCATCAGCACCCGCAAGGTGCTGTGCGAGGCGCCCTGGCAGATCGTGGTGTTTTCGCTGGGGATGTACCTGGTTGTCTATGGCCTGCGCAATGCCGGGCTGACGCAGCTGCTGGCTGACGTGCTGAACGCGCTGGCGGGGCAGGGCCTGTGGGCGGCCACGTTCGGCACCGGCCTGATATCGGCTTTCCTGTCGTCGGTCATGAACAACATGCCGACGGTGCTGGTGGGCGCGCTGTCGATCGATGCCAGCCAGGCCAGCGGCGTGGTCAAGGAAGCCATGGTCTACGCCAACGTCATCGGCAGCGACCTGGGCCCGAAGATCACCCCCATCGGCAGCCTGGCCACGCTGCTGTGGCTGCACGTGCTGGCCCGCAAGGGCACGACGATTTCCTGGGGGTACTACTTCAAGGTGGGCATCGTGCTGACGTTGCCGGTGCTGGCGGCGACCCTGGCGGCGCTGGCGTTGCGGCTGCAATAGAATGGGCCACCGGGACGCCGGGCCAGTGCGCGCCACGCCGGCCCGGAACCGCCGCCTTTACACTGTGCCCCTTTGCCAGATGCCGGAATTGTTTTCATGAGAGTGACTCGCGCCAAAGCCGCCCAGCCCGATACGCCGCCGCGTCCGCCGCGCACCAAACCTGCCGAGGTCAGGCTGGAAGAACTGATGGCGGCCGCCGAAAAGCTGTTCCTGGCCAACGGGGTCGAGGCCACCACGATCAACGCCATCGTCGAAGAGGCCCAGGTCGCCAAGGGCACGTTCTATCACTACTTCAGCGCCAAGACCGACATGCTGGCGGCATTGGCGCAACGCTATACGCGGCAATATCTGGAAGCCCTGGAACGCGCCGTGAACGCGTGCGAGCCGCAGGACTGGGTCGGCAAGCTGCGCGCCTGGGTGCACGCCAGCGTCCAGACCTATGTCGACACCTACCGCACGCACGACATCGTCTACACCAACCATCACCATCACGACCGCCAGAATCGCGACAAGAACGCCGTGCTTGACCAGTTGCTGGGCATCCTGGAAGGCGGCAGGGCGGCGGGCGCCTGGGCGTTGCCCCAGCCTCGCATCACGGCGCTGCTGATGTATTCCGGCGTGCATGGCGTGACCGACGACGCGATCGCCGCGCAACTGACGGACTGTTCGGGGTTTGCCCGCGACGTGGCCGATGACTGTCTGCGCATGCTGGGCGTGGGGGTCAAGTCTGCGGGCCCGACATCGCGTTGACCAGGGCCGCCACCGACGGGGCTTGATCCAGCGCCTGGATTTCGGCGGCAACGCGGTCGGCGCCGGTGCGCAGGGCCGGGCTGGCCGACAGGCCGCAGCACAACATGAATTTGCGGATCAATGCCGCTTCGTCCAGCGGGTTTTCGGGCCAGCCGCGGCCGAAGGAGGCCGCGATGACGACCGACGCCGCATCGGGCAGGTCGATGGTGAGGCGGCAGGCGTCAAAGCGCGTATAGGACGGGTCTTCGATGATCTCGACGCGCCGGGCCAGGGCGCACACCGCCGGCTCGCGGGCCGCCTGGGCGGTGAATTGGGCGGGCGTGGCGGCGCCGCGCAGCAGGGCGTTGGCCACGATGTAGGCGGCACTGAACTGGGCGTCGATCTCGGCGGTTTCCGACGGCGCATAGGCCGCGCCGCAGACCATGCGCATGGTGGGCGACACATGCAGCCGCAGCGTGCAGGCATCCAGCTTTTCCAACGGCAGGTCGCCGCGCCGGGCCAGCAGCGTGTCCGTCAGCGCAAGCAGGATGCTGCAGTGCGGATAGGGCTTGAAGCACGTGGCTTCGGCGCCCAGGTAGCGTTGCCCCAGGTCGGCCGTCAATACGGCCAGGTCAGGTTCACCCGGCGCATAGAGTTTGAAGAAGCCGTTTTCGCCGCCCAGGATGCGGCGCGGGCCGGTCAGGCCGGCCTGCGCCATTTGCGCGGCTTCGATCGCGTGGCGCGCCACCAGCCCCTGGCCGATGCGCACGGCCAGCGTCTTGTCCTGGTAGTGCTGGAACGTGCCGATGCCGAAGTCGAACGCCAGCCCCACCGCTGACAGGAAAGCATCGCGCGGCAGGCGCAGCAGCCGGGCCGCCATGACGGCGCCGGACAGCAAGCCCAGCACGTTGGAATCGAACCCCCGGTAGAAAAAGCCGTTGGCCTGCGCGGCAAGATTGATGCGTTGGCCGACGTCCTGGCCGATGGCCAGGGCGGCAAGCAGCTCGCGGCCGGACGCGCCTGTGTGTTCCGCCATGGCCAAGGCCACCGGGATATCCGACGAACTGGGGTGCCAACCCGGCGAGATGACATCGCAGAAATCCAGCGCCCGCGCCCGCACGGCATTGACAAACGCCGCCTGGCCGGCCGCCAGCCGGATGCCCGATCCCAGCACCGTGGCTTCGCCGACCGCGCTCCAGCGCCGGGCCAGGACCAGGGCGGCGGCCACGCCCGATCCGTCATAGCCGGCGGCCAGGCAGGCCAGGTGATCCAGGAGGCGCAGGCGCTGGAACGCCAGCACGGGCTCGGGAATCGAGTCCGGATGGGCCTGCAACGCGGCGTCGATCAAGGGGAGAATCGGATCGGAATAGCTCATCTTCAAGGTCTCTGTTCAAAGCAGGAAAGCGGGGCGCGCGCCGACCGTGGCGCTGGCATGGTGGCGAGGGTGGCTGAGGCACAGCGCGGTCAGGCCGGCGTCAAGGCCCGAATACCAGGCGCCGCCGGCCAGCATCAGCCGTTCGCCGTAATTGCGTAGATAGGCCTGTGCGCGTTCCGGCCCATGTCCGGCCGGATACAGCGCCAGGTCGCGCAGCCGCGCGGGCGGCTCGATGCCGGCTGCCGCGCGCAGGGCGTGAAACGGCGCATCCATCAGGCCGGGCAGGTTGGCGGCGCTGCCGGCGGGGCCGGCGCGAAAGCGGACGTGGTCCGACAGGACCGGCGCCCCGGCGTTGCCGTCGGCGACCCCGCGCGGGGCGTCGAACTTGGCCGTGCCGGCGGCGCCGGGCGGCACCAGCGCACCGTCGGACAGTCGGATCGCGCGCCAGGCGGGCGACAGCGCGGCGCCATCTGCCCAGGCCGCATCGTTGTCGGCGATGACCTGGATCTCGCCGTCGACCAGCCGCAGCCCCGCCGTCCATTCCCAGAGATTGCCGCACAGGTCGGCAATGCCTTGCGGCGTGCCGTCGTGGCGCCAGGCGGCGGGGCCCGAGCCGGTCAGCGTGGCGGGATTGCCGTCGGCGCGGCCCGCGGCAAGGCCGTCCACGCGTTGCCCCGCGTCCTGCGGCGCCACGGCGTCGCGGCCCTGGTCGGTGTTGCCGCGTGGCGACCAGCCCTGTTCGCGGGCCCATTGGACCAGCGCGGCCCGTTCGGCGTTGGTCGCCAGATGCCAGCCAGGGCCGCAGGCGCGGGCTGCGGCGCAGGCCTGGTCGAAGTCCATGCCGCTGGCGGGCGGCTGGCCGGGCAGGCTGAGCAGTTCGCCGTCGCGGATCACGCCGCCGTAGGTGCCGTAGAAGAATTCCTGTCGGGGCTGGCCGTTCAGCACGAACGCCGGGTGGTGGCCGGCGGCCAGGTCGTGCCGCGTTACGACATTCAGGTAGCTGGGCTGCCCGCGCTGGGTGTACAGCACGGTTTGCCTGCCGCCCGAAGCGTGCTCCACGCGCGAGCGCAGCGCGTCTTTCTTCCATATCGTGATCATGCGGACATCTCCGGTTTGGGGCGGCGCAGCGAGCCATCGACGATGACCTGCCAGTGCCCCCGTGAACAGGCTTCGACCCGCGCGCTGACGCCATAGACCTGTGCCAGCAGGGCAGGGGTGATGACCTGGTGGGGCACACCCTGGGCCAACACGCGCGCGTCGTGCAGCACCACCGTCTGGTCGGCAAACCGCAGGGCGTGATTGATGTCGTGGATCGCCATCACCACGCACATCGAGCGGGTGCGCGACAGGTCGTGCAGCAGCGCCAATACCTCGTGCTGACGCTGCAGGTCCAGCGCGCTGGTGGGTTCGTCCAGCAGCAGGACGCGCGGCGCGCGCACCAGGGCTTGCGCGATCGACACCAGCTGGCGCTGTCCGCCGCTCAGGGCGGCCAGTTCGCGATCGGCCAGGTCGTTGATCTGCAAGGTTTTCAACAGGTGCGTGACGGCGTCGAGTTCGTCGTGGTCCACCGTCCAGCGTCCGCCTTGCTTGGCGGCGAGCAGGACGGCTTCGAACACCCGTAGCGACGAACCGATGGAAATGTCCTGCGGCACGTGAGCCGGGCGGTTCGGATGCTGCGGCGGCCAGGTCTCGACAGCGCAGCCCGCGACCGTCACCGTGCCCGGGCCGCGCAATTCCCCCGCCAGGCGGCGCAGCAGCGTCGACTTGCCGGCGGCGTTGGACCCCAGCAAGGCTGTCACGGTGCCGGGCCGCAGCGGCGCCAGGTCCAGGCCGTCCAGCACGCGCCGCCGGCCATAGGCGGCGGCCAGCCCCCGCACTTCGAGCACGGCCGCGTTCATGCGCGCCTCCGGCGCAGGATCAGCGTAAAGAACAGAGGCACGCCGACCAGGGACGTGACGATGCCGATCGGCAGCGTCTGGCCGGGCAGCAACGATTTGCTGAGCACCGACGCGGCCGACAGCAGCAAGGCGCCGCACAGCGCCGAGGCCGGCAGCAGGAAACGTTGGTCTTCGCCGACCAGCAGCCGGGCGATGTGCGGCCCGACCAGGCCGATGAAGCCGATCGTGCCGACGAAGGACACGCACACCGACGCCAGCAGGCTGCCCAGCAGGATGCTGCGCAGGCGCAGGCGGGCGACAGGAATGCCCAGGCTGGTGGCGCGCGCCTCGCCCAGGCGCAACGCGGTCAAGGCCCAGGCCTGGCGCGCAAAGACCAGCCACACGCCCAGCAGCACCGCGCTCATGATGGCCAGCTTGAGCCAGTTGGCCCGCGACAGGCTGCCCATGGTCCAGAAGACGACGGCCGACAAGGCCTGGTCGGGCGCAACGTATTGCAGGGCTTCGAGCAGCGCGGTGAATGAAAACACCAGCGTCGTGCCCAGCAGCACGATCATCTCGCTGGTGATGCCGGGCTTGCGGCTGAGCCGGTAGATGAACAGCGCGGCCGCCATGGACACCAGGAAGGCATTGACCGGAATGGCGTAGGCCACGGCCGCGGCGGGCAGGATGGTCACACCCAGCACCAGCCCGATCGCTGCGCCGAAACTGGCGGCGGCCGACAGGCCCAGCGTGAACGGGCTGGCCAGCGGATTGTTCAGCACGGTCTGCATCTGCACGCCGGCCACGGCCAGGCTGGCGCCCACCACCAGCGCCGACAGGGCAACCGGCAGGCGCAGTTCCCAGAATATGACCTGCACGGCCAGCGGCGCGTCGCGTTGCCAAAGCGCCGCCAGCACCTCGGACGGGGGATAGACGGCCTGGCCGGTGGACAGGTCCAGGCCCAGGCATAACGTGGTCAACAGGGCTATGGCCAGCAGGATCAAGAGGCGCCGCCGCGCCAGCCGGCGATAGGTGCTGCGGCCGTGCGCGCGTTCGGCGGCCGAGGCCGGGCCGGCAAGGGATTCGTGTGTCATCAGGGGTTATCCAGGCTCAGCCAGTACCCCGGTTGATAGGGCACGGGCAGGAATCGGGCATGCAGTTCACGGAACGTGGCGTCCGGGTCCAGCGACGCAAAGCGGTCGGGGTGCAGCCACTTGGCGACCCGCTGCAGCGCGATGAAGTAGTAGGGGTTGTCGTAGAACGGATGCCAGATGGCGTGCACGCGGCCGGCCCGCACGGCGGACAGCGCACGGTAGGCCGGCCGCTGCATCAGGCGGCGCAGGCGGTCGCGGCCGGCGGCCGGGTCGGCGCCCGGCCCCAGGTTGACCCAGTCGCCCGCGGGTGAATAGAGCGTCCAGTTGGCGCCGGTGACCAGCACGACCTCGGGGTCGGCGGCAATGACCTGTTCCGGATGCAGGGTGCCGAAGGTGCCGTGCAGCCAGTGCGAGCCCAGGTTGTCGCCGCCCGCGGCGTGGACCAGTTCGCCGAAATTGCCGTCGCCATACGACAGGCAGCAGTCGTCGTACAGACCCGCCGCCCGCTCGATCATGACGCTGGGGCGGTGCGCCACCTCTTGCAGCGGCCGCACCACGCGGTCGATCTGCGCCTGGCGAAACTGCAGGAACGCCCGGGCGCGGCCGGGTTCGTCCAGCAACTCGCCCATGATGTCGATGCTGCGCGCGGTGTTGTCGAACATGCGCGTGCGAAAGTCGACGAACACCACCGGTATGCCGGCCTGGTCCAGCCGCGCCATCAGGCCGGACGATTCGGCGGCGGGGCGTGAACTCAGGTTCAGCACGACCACATCGGGCGCCAGCGAGATCGCCAGTTCGATGTCGATCGCGCCCACGTTCGAACCGCGGAAGGTGGGAATGCGGTCGATGGCGGGAAAGCGCTGGCGGTAGGCCAGGTAGCCGCCCAGGTCGGCCGAGCGGAAGTTGTCGCCCCAGCCGACGATGCGGGCGAACGGCTCGTCGGGCCGCAGCAGCGCCACCACGTAGGCCAGCGGTCCGTCGCCAAGCACGATGCGGCGCGCGGGCAGGCGAACCTGCACGCGCCGCCCGGCGATGTCGACCAGCGCGGCCGCCTGCTGCGCCCGGACGCGGCGCGGCGCCAGGGACAGCAGCGCCACGCCGGCCGCTCCCCGCAAGGCCGCCCGCCGGGCGGGCGAATGCGCAAAGGCCATGGACGTCACCAGCGGTAGCTGAGCGTGGCGACCGCGCTGCGGTCCTGGCCGATGAAGCAATACATCGCCGAGACGCAACTGGCGACGTAGCGCTTGTTGGCCAGGTTGCTGACATTGAGCGCCAGGTTGGCGCCTTGCAGTTGCGGCGACAGGCGGGCGAGGTCGTAGCTGAACGCCACGTCCAGCAGCGTCACCGCCGGCACCTTGAAGCTGTTGGCCGGGTCGCCATAGGTCGACCCCAGGTAGCGCACCCCCGCGCCTGCCAGCAAGCCGGCCAGCGGGCCGCTGGCAATGCGGTAGTCGACCCAGGCCGAGGCGCTGTGGCGCGGCGTTTGCGCCAGGCTCTTGCCGGCATACGACGCGTCCTTGATCAGCTGGTTGTCCAGGAACGCATAGCTGGCGATCAGGTTGAGGTTGCGCGCCAGTTCGGCGTTGGCCTGCAGTTCGATGCCCCGCGACCGGACTTCGCCGGACTGCGTCCAGAACCCCAGGTGGCGGGTGTCGGACGTCTTGACGTTGGTCTGGTTCAGCTGGAAGACTGCCGCTGTCAACTGCGTGCCCGAATTGGCGGGATGGTATTTCACGCCTGCTTCATATTGGGTGGCTTCGGTAGGCTTGAAGGCGCCGCCGCCGTAGTCGTTGCCCAGCACGGGGTCGAACGACGTGGCGTAGCTGACATAGGGCGATATGCCGTTGTCGAACACATAGCCCAGGCCGGCGCGCGTGCTCCATTTGCTGTCTTTCTGCTCGCTGCGCTTCCAGGCCGGCGTGTAGCTGCGCGATTCGTCCTGCGTCCTGGACGTATCGTGCCGCGCGCTGAGCGTCAGGCGCCAGCCGCCGTAGGCAATCTGGTCCTGGGCATAAAGGCCGACGCGGTCAAAGCGCTGGCGCACGTTATAGGGCCAGCGGTTGCGGCTGTCGCTGAAATCCGGCGTGGCGGACGGCCGGTAATGGTCGGGGTCGTAGGGGTCGAACGCCACCGGGTCCATGCGATAGGAATCGTTGCGCAGCGTGCCTTTGGCAAAGTCGACGCCCGCCAGCAAGGTGTGCCGGGTCGGACCCAGATCGAGGGTGGCCGTAAGGTTGTTGTCGGCCGAGAAGGTGTTCGAACTGGCCGGCGCCAGGCCGTAGGTGCCTTCCAGCCACAGGTGGCCGGCGCGGTCCTGGTAGCCGTAGATGGACGTGCGCTTGATGTCGGAATTGACGTACTGGTAGCGCAGGTTGCTGTGGAACGACCAGCCATTGCCGAAGTCGTGGCTGAACAGCGAACTGACCGAGTCCTGCTTGCGGCTGGAGCCCTGGAAATCCATGTCGGTGTAGTTGCGCCGGCGGTTCACTTGGGGATAGGGGCTGCCGTTGAGCCCAAGCGCAACCGCGGGCAGGCTGTTGTAGTCGGGAATCTCGGGTTCGCGCGAGTGCGTGGCCAGCAGGGTCCACGAGGTTGCCGCCGACGGCCGCCAGGTCAGGGCGGGCGCCAGGTAGACGCGCTGGTGCTTGACGTCTTCGACCTGGCCCTTCGAATCCAGCCCGATGGCGGTCAGGCGGTAAAGCCATTGGCCTTGCTCGTCGAGGGGGCCGGTCGTGTCGATGGCGAGCTGGCGGCGGCCGAAATTGCCCATCTGCACGTTGATCTCGTGGGCGGCCTGGGCCTGCGGCCGGCGGCTGACCTGGTTGACGATGCCGCCGCCCGTGCCCTGGCCGTAAACGGCGGACGACGGGCCCCGCAACACCTCCACGCGTTCGAGCGCGAACGGATCCACCTGCGTGGTCCAGGTCGACACGTTGGTGATCATGCGCAGGCCGTCAAGGTAGTAATCGGCGTCGATGCCGCGGATGCGCGTCAGGTCCAGCTGGCCGCCGAAGCCGCCGTATTTCTCGCTGTAGGCGCCGGCCGTGTAGCGCAGCGCCTGGCTGGTACTGGCCGACTGCTGCACGTCCATCTGTTCACGCGTGATGACGGAAATCGACTGCGGCGTTTCCAGGATGGACGTCGGCGTCTTGGTGCCGGCGCGTGACTGCTCGGCGACGTAGCCCGTGACCGGGCCGACGCCGACGTCGCTGGCGGCCGCGCCGGACACCGTCACTTCGGCCAGGGTGGGTACGTCGGCAGCCGCCTCGTCGTGCAGGGGCGCGGCAACGCCGGGCAAGGGCAGGGCGAGCAGGGTGGACGACAGCAGGGCGGCGCTGGCGATGGCGCCGAGCGCGGACGGTTGGGCAGGGCGGAAGGGGGTGCGATGCGCCTCGGATACGACAGTCATGGTGTGCAGCTTGTGGATGGGAAGCTGCGCAGTATATTCATCGACCGACCGTCGGTCAATGTAAATAAATCGCATTACCGAAATTTCCAACCTGTACCATCGGGCCTGTGGATTTCGTCGGAGACTGTCGATTTGAAGACCCGAAACTACCTGTTCGGCATCATCGTTTCCTTTGCATTGGCGGGCTTTCTGGCCTTCCTGGGTATCGTGGCCGTCACCGCCGACAACCTGGGCTGGGGCGTGGTGGCCCTGCTGAGCTACGCGGTGATGTTCGGCGGGCCGGCGGCCATCGTGCTGGTCGTGACCTGGGTCGTGTACCTGGTGCGGGATCGGGGCAATGTGCCGGCACGCGTCCATGCCCTGATGTTCCTGCCGACGCTGTTGGCCGTGTTGATCGTGCCCGTTGATGATTCCATCCGGCAGGGACGGGCGGACCGCTTCCGGCAAGGCAATCCGGCCATCGCCGAGACGCATGTCAATCTTGCCGGCCACCCGTTGGGGCTGGATTTCCGCCAGGCCTCGTCGTCATCGGGCGGCTCGCAATGGCTGGAACCAGCTTCAGGCGCCCAGACCGGCTTTACCAGCCTGCGGCGCTATCCCAGCCCGGACGTCGTGGCCGCCGGCACGTTTCCGTACGACGGCGATCGCCTGAAAGCCGACGCCACCCGCTACGCGTATTTCAACTTCGACGGCACCCCCACCGGGGTCGATCTGCCGTTGCAGCGCCTGCCGTACCCGGACCTGTCCAGGCTGGTTGCCGCGTTCGCCTATGGCGAGGCGGCGCTGCTGATGCACCAGTATTTTCACTATGCCGACCACGTCGAGGTGGCGCCCGGCCTGGCGCGATTTGCCGCCACGACCGAAGACGCGATGAGCGCGGCCGCCATCCCGGAGCTGACGCTTTTCAGCCTGGAAAACTACACGCCGCAGACGCTGGTGCGCGTGGAAATCAATGGCCAGACGCTGGATCTTCAGGGGCCGGCCCGCAGCCTGGCCGGCATGCGTTGCGATCCGCCCCGCGGAAGCAGCCCCGCCGTGGCGGACCTGGACGCGCCGCTGACGGTGCGGTGGCAGACGCGCGAGGACGCCCCGGCCTGGCACGAGGCGAAGGTGGCGGTGCCGCCGTTCGGCGCGGCCAGCAAGGCGGACGGCGGCAAGCCGTCGTTGCCGCAGGTGCGTCTGTATGTGCTGCCCGAAGGTTCCGTTGCCGCCGAACGGTATCGGGAAATCCGCGCGCGCGGCGGCGATCTGGCGTTGCGCACCACCGGCGTGCCGCAGGCGGCCAAGGCGCATACGATGTGCGGCGGCGCGTACGCCAACTACAACTCGCAGACGGTGAAGTTGCTGGCCGATTAGGCGGGGCCGTGGCGGTCCATGCATACGCGTGAAGGCGGCGGGTGCAGGCCTTGACGCCCAACCCTGGCGCAGCGGCGTGGCGGCCGAATAGGTGGCCAACCCTGGTGCATCGGCATGGCGGCCAAATAGGTGGCCAATCCTAGCGCACCGGCGTGGCGGCCAGATACGCGGCCAGCGCGTCGCGCGTATCCGGCAGGCCGACCGTCATCCGGGCCAGTCCGGCATTGCCGTCGCGAGGATTCCAGAGATCCGGGTTCGCATGCAGGGCCAGCAAGACGGCATGCTGCGCGGGCGACAGCTGCGCCGGCAACGGCGGGCGCTGGCCCGGCCGAAAGGCTGCTGCCTGGTCGGGAAAGGCCAAGGTCAGGATGCGGCCCCATTCGCCGTTGGCGAGCAGGCCGCCCTGTGTCCGGGCGATCAGGGCCAGCGCCGCGGGCAGCAGTTGCACAAGGGGCACCTGGCGTTCGATCAGTGCGCCCAGCAAGGTCAGGCGCGTGTGCATGGGGAAGTACGGCGGCCGCTGCGTGAACCAGGCGTCGACCTCTTCCGGGCGAGTCAGGGCCGTGACCAGGATCGCCGTGGCGCGTGCATCGGGCACGAACAAGGCGGCGCAGGCGCGGATGGCGTCGTCGGCATCGTCCAGCCAGCGGGATACGTCGTGGCCCAACTGGCCCAAGGCCAGGACCAGGCCGGCGCGGTCATCCCGTGCATCGCGCGCGGCGCCATCGTCCAACCGTGCCTGCAGGCGCGCGGCGACGGCGTGGGCCGCAGCGCTGTCCGGGGCCATCACGCCCCATTGCGCGGCGGCGTTGACGGCTTCCCGGCGAGTCTCGTTGTCGTCGTCCGACAGATATGGCGCCAGTGCCTCCAGCACGTCACCCGTCATGGCACGCAACGCCAGGAAAGCATGGCACATCAAGGTCGAGATCAGCGGTGAGCCCCAGCCTTCCTCGTCTTCGCCGTCTTCGTCGTCGCGCAGATGCAGAATCAGCGTGTCGAGTTCCGCGTCGCAGGGGTAGGGGTCGGCCTGCGGCGGTTCGATCTCATTCAGGCTGTTGGCGACCTGGCCCAGGAAGGCGACCAGCGCGGCCATCGTGTCCGCGTCGAGGGCGGCGCGCGCAGTGGCATCTCGCAGCAGCGTCGTGATGACACCGACCGCGGCGGGCGTGGCGGAATAGATCGTGCCCTGGTGCAGGATCGCACTGTGCAGATGCGTCAGCGCCGCCTGGCGCTCGGCGACTTGCGGGCTGGCCAGGTTGCGCAGGTGGCCGGGCGTGTCGTCGGCCACGCCATAGGCGTGAAACAGGCGGCCCCAATCGGTGTCGTGCAGCACCGTATTCCAATCGGACAATTGCGTTCTCCCAGATCTTTCATCAGCGCTGCATCATAGCTGCGAGACCATCGCCGACGCCGCGCGCGGCAACGTCAGCGCAGGCTAGGGCAAGTCCCGCATCCTGCCCAATTGCAGCAGCACGGCCAGGGCCGCCAGGCTCAGGCCGAGGCGGGCGTCGTGGGGGTGGCGTCGGCCACGCGCGTTTCGCGCAGCGCCAGCAAGGCGGCGCAGGCCAGGCCGGCGATGCCCGCCAGCGCCAGAAACGCCGCGCGGTAGCCCGCGTGCTGCACGATCAGGCCCGCCAGGCCGTTGCTGAGCGAGGCGCCGATGCCGAACACGGTGGTCACGGCGCCCAGGCTGGCGTTGAAGCGGCCGGTGCCGTGCGTCAGGTCCAGCACCATCAGCGGCAGCACGGCGCCGAAGATGCCGGCGCCGATGCCATCGAGCAACTGCACGGCGACCAGCCACGCCATGTCGTCCGACAAGGTGTAGAGCAGCCCGCGCAAGGGCAGGATCGCGAACCCGATCAGCAAGAGCGGCTTGCGGCCCAGGCGGTCGGCATAACGGCCCACGGCCATGGCCGCCGGGATCATCACGAACTGCGCTGCCACGATGCAGGCAGACGTCAGGGGCGTGGCCAGCGCCGGATTGGCCAGCGCCAGTTTCTGGCTGACCAGCGGCAGCATGGCGGCATTGGCCAGGTGGAACAGCGCGCAGCTGACGGCCAGCAGCACCAGCGGGCGGTTATCAAGCAGTTGGCGCAGCGGGACGGGTTGCGGCGCGGCGGCCGGGTCGTCGTGCGCCAGGCCGCGCGCCCGGTCCAGGTCGATGTCTGCGGGAATGCGCAAGGCGGCGGCGACGCTGGCCAGGGCCATCGCGGCCATCAAATAGAAAACGGCCACCGGGCCCCAGAAATACGCCAGCACACCCGCCAGAATCGCGGCCACGGCGTTGCCGGCGTGGTTATAGGACTCGTTGCGCGCGATGCGCGCGGTGAAAGCGCCGCGGGCGCTAAGCCCCAGTGTGATGGCGGCGATCAGCGGCGCAAAGACCGATGACGCTACGCCGGCCAGCGACTGCGTGAACGTGACCCAGGCAAAGCTGGCGTTGACCAGCACGGCCATGCAGGCCAGCGTCACCAGGATGGCGGCGGCCATCAGCAAGGCGCGCTTGTTCGGCGTGCGGTCAACCAGCGCGCCGGCCGGGGTCTGCGCGGCCAGCGCCGCCAGGCCGGACAAGGTCATCACCAGGCCGATGCTGTCGGGCCGCCAATGGTGCACGGCCAGCAGGTAGATGGCCAGATAGGGCCCCAGGCCGTCGCGCACATCGGCGACGAAGAAATTGAGCCAGTCCAACGGACGCGAGGCAGACGAGGGGGCAGTCAAGACAGTGGCCATCGCAAGGGGGTGACGATGGCAGATTGTCGCTCATCTTCACGTCATTGTTTTGAATATCAAAGTATTCGTTCAAAGCCTGGGTGGGGGCATTAATTCGAATATCGGAAGAAATCGGCCAAAGCCGAAAACGAGGAAAAAATCATAAATAATCGCCGCGCAAGATCAGGCCAAAAGTATTAATCCGAAAAATTAATATCGTCGATCGGCGTGGAGCATGCGATGCAAGAAGCCAAGTCGTTCAAGCTCGTCCCTCGTCCCCTGACCGTGCTTGTCGGCGCGGCCTTGTTTGGGGGGTGGCCCGCAACGGGCGTGCAGGCCGCTTGCGTGACCAGCGGTTCCTCCACCACCTGCAATACCAACGCCCCCAATCCGGCCACGGCGCCAATCGGGCAAGGCCCCACCACCGCCAGCGGCGCGACGGTGACGCTGCAGCCCAATGCGCGGCTGGAAGTGACCAACGCCAACGCCGTCAGCCTGGGGGACAACGCCCAGATCACCGTGAATGCCGGCGCCGTCATTTCCAATAACGCCACGTCCGGCGCTGGCTTGTGGAGCACCGGCAACAACACGGTCGAATTCGGCTCGAACGGCACGCTGAACATTGCCCAGGGCGGCAAGATCCAGGCGCTGGGCACGCAGGCCAATGGCGAAGCCATCAACGTCATGGGTGCCGGCAACGCCATCATCAACCGCGGCGTGATCTCCGGCGGCAATGCGGCCGCCATCTGGTTCGAAGACCGCACGCTGGGCGCGGCCAATACCGTCGACAACTACGGCACGATCCAGGCGGGCAACGGCACCAGCAGCAATGTGATCGGCAACAGCGGCAGCGGCAACGTCAACTTCATCAATCGCAGCGGCGCCGTCGTGAACGGCAGTCTGACGTTCGCCAGCGGCAATGATTCGCTGACGCTGTATCCGGGGTCGGTCATCACGGGGGGCTTCAATGGCGGAGGCGGCACCAACAGCCTGCTGCTGGCCGGCGAGGCGGGGTCCAGCGACACCTTGCCCGGCGCCATCCGCAACTTCCAGTCGCTGACCAAGACGGGCGACGGCAAGTGGACGCTGTCGGGTACGGTCGGCGGCAATGGCGGCGGCACGCCGCTGGCGGTGGAGGTGCAGGGCGGCACGCTGGCCTTGACGGGCGACAACACCAGCTTCAACGGCTCGGTGCTCGTGGACCCGGCGGGCACGCTGGAAGCGCGTGCACAGAGCCTGCCGCCCAGCGTGGCCAACAATGGCCTGGTGCTGTTCAATCAGCCGGACAACGGCACCTATGCAGGCACGATCAGCGGCACCGGCGCCATCCGCAAGATCGCGGCGGGCATCCTGACGCTGACGGGCGCCAACACCTACCAGGGCGGCACGAGAATACAGGGCGGCACGGTGGCCGTGGGCGCGGACAATGCGATGGGCGGCACGGGCGGCGGCATCACGCTGGACGGCGGCGGGCTGGCGTTCACCAACAGCTTCAGCCTGTCCGGCAGCCGCAGCGTCACCGTCACCGCCAACAACGGCACGCTCGCGGCCAACGCCGGGGTGACCGGCACACTGACCCAAGCCATCACCGGCGCGGGCAGCTTGACCAAGGACGGCGCCGGCACCGTCGTGCTGACCAGCAATGCCAACAGCTGGGCGGGCGCCACCACCATCGCGGCCGGCACGCTGCAGCTGGGCAACGGCGGCGCGTCGGGCAACCTGCCAAGCGGCACCGCCATCACCAACAACGGCACGCTGGCCTTCAATCGCAGCGACCTGTTCACCTTCGGCAACCTGATCACGGGCAGCGGCGGCATTCGCCAAAGCGGTTCGGGCAGCACGATCCTGACCGCGAACAACGGCTACGCCGGCCCCACGGCGGTGACGGCGGGCGCACTGTACGTCAACGGCACGCAGACGGGCACCGGCGCGGCCACCGTGGGCAGCGGCGCCACGCTGGGGGGCACGGGTGCGCTGGGGGGCAGCGTCACCGTGCAGACCGGCGGCACCTTGGCGCCGGGCAACGTCGGCGCCGCGCCGGGCACGCTTACGATCGGCGGCGACCTGACGCTGCAAAGCGGCTCGGCGCTGGCGTATTCGTTCGGCCAGGCCGGCGTCGTGGGCGGCCCCTTCAATGACCTGACCAATGTGGGCGGCAACCTGGCCCTGGGCGGCACGCTCAATGTGCAGACCTCGGCGGGCGGTTCGTTCGACCCGGGTGTCTACCGGGTCATCAACTACGCCGGCACGCGCAGCGGCACGCTGGCGCTGGGCACGGTGCCCACGCCGGGCAACTATTTCATCCAGACTTCGGTGGACAAGCAGGTCAACCTGGTCAACACCAACGGCCTGACGTTGAACTACTGGGACGGCGCCAATCCGCTGAACAAGAACAACAATTCCGTCGACGGCGGGCCGGGCATCTGGACGGCCGACGGGCCGCTGGCCAACGACAACTGGACGGGCATGAACGGCGCCCTGAACGCGCCGTGGAGCCAGAGCGCCTTTGCCGTGTTCATGGGGCAGGGCGATACCGTCCGGGTCGACAGCTCGACCCGCGGCGCCATCCTGGCGCAGGGGCTGCAATTTGCCGCCGACGGCTACACGCTGGTCAGCAACCTGGCGGCCGACGCATTGACGCTGGTGGGCGTTGCGGCTACGGGCGGCGGGCCGAACGAGGCCGTGATCCGCGTGGGCAATGGCGTGGCCGAAGGCACCGGCTACACCGCCACCATCGCCGCGACGGTGGCGGGCGCGGCCAAGCTGGTCAAGACCGACCTGGGCACGCTGGTGCTGTCGGGCGTCAATACCTATACCGGCGGCACCGCCATCAATGGCGGCGTGCTGCAGGTCAGCCAGGACAACAACCTGGGCGCGGCGGGCACGGGCCTGACGCTGGACGGGGGCACGCTGCGCGCCGCGGGCAGCTTTGCGTCGAACCGTGCGACCGACCTGCGCGCGGCGGGCGGACGCTTCGACATGGCGGGCGGGTCCACGCTGACGCTGACCAGCCCGGTGACGGGCGTGGGCGCATTGACGCTGCTGGGCACCGGGACGCTGGCCCTGGCCGGCGATGCGACCTATGCCGGGGGCACCACCATTTCCAGCGGCACGTTGCAGCTGGGCACGGGCGTGGGCGGATCGGCCACGGGCAGCATCCTGGGCAACGTGGCCAACAGTGGCACGCTGGCGTTCAACCGCAACAACGCCTACACCTTTGGCGGCACGATCAGCGGCACGGGCGGCGTGACACAGATCGGCTCGGGCACGACCACGCTGACTGCCGACAATACCTATACGGGCGGCACCACGATCTCGGCGGGGACCTTGCAGCTGGGCGCGGGCGGGGCCACCGGCAGCCTGGTCGGCAATGTCGTCAACAACGGCGGCCTGGTGTTCAACCGGGGCAATGACTATGCCTTTGGCGGCGCGATCAGCGGCACCGGCACGGTGACGCAGCAGGGCGCGGGCACCACCGTGCTCAGCGCCAGCAACAGCTATGCCGGCGCCACCACGGTCAACGCCGGCGGCCTGTTCATCAACGGCGACCAGACCACGGCCCTGGGCGCCACCACCGTCAACAACGCGGCGACGCTGGGGGGCAAGGGCATCATCGGCGGCGACGTGACGTTGACGGGCAACAGCATCCTGTCCCCGGGAGACAACGGCACGGCGCCCGGCACGTTGACCATCCGCGGCAACCTGACGCTGGGCAGCGGCACCTCGCTCAATTACGCATTCGGCCAGGCCAACGTGGCAGGCGGCCCGTTCAACGACCTGACCAACGTGGGCGGCAACGTCAGCCTGGGCGGCAAACTCAATGTGTCGCTGTCGCCCGGGGGGAGCTTCGACCCGGGCATCTACCGCATCATCAACTACGGCGGCACGTTGTCCAACCCTGGGGGCCTGACGGTGGGGACCTTGCCCGCCGGGTCGAACCCGGCCGATTATTTCGTGCAGACGTCGGTGGACAAGCAGGTCAACCTGGTCAACACCAACGGCCTGACGCTGAATTACTGGGACGGCGACGCAGGGCCCAAGAACAACGGCCAGGTCAATGGCGGGGCGGGCACCTGGGTGGCCCCCAACGGCATCAACGACAACTGGACCGACGCGGGCGGCGCCGTCAATGCTCCCTGGAGCCAGGGCGCGTTCGCGATCTTCACCGGCCAGAGCGACACGGTGCTGGTGGACAGCACCACCAACCCGATCAATGTGCAAGGCATGCAGTTCGCCACCGACGGCTATGTGCTGCAAGGCAACACCGGCAGCGACGCGCTGACGCTGGTCGGGGCGCCCGTGGCCGGCGGCGGCCCCAACGAGGCGATCATCCGGGTGGGCGCCGGGTCGGCTGACGGCGCCACCTACGCGGCCGCGATCACGGCGGTGCTGGACGGCGCGGCCAAGCTGGTCAAGACCGACCTGGGCACGCTGGTGCTGGCCGGCGCCAACACCTACTCCGGCGGCACCGCCATCAATGGCGGCGCATTGCAGGTCACGCAGGACAACAACCTGGGCGCGGCCAGCGGCGCGCTGTCGCTGGATGGCGGCACGCTGCGCGCCGCCGGCAGTTTCTCCACGGGGCGCGCCACCACGCTGGGCGCGGGCGGGGGCCGCTTCGAGGTCACCGGCGCCAACGCGTTGACGCTGACCAGCGCGGTCATGGGTAGCGGCGCGCTGGGCAAGCTGGGCAGCGGCACCCTGACGCTGGCCGCAGACAACGGCTATACCGGCGGCACCACCATCACGGCCGGCACGTTGCAGCTGGGTTCTGGCGCGGGCGGCTCGGCCACCGGCAGCCTGCTGGGCGACGTGGCCAACAACGGCACGCTGGCGTTCAATCGCAGCAATGCGTACACCTACACGGGCGTCGTCAGCGGGTCCGGCAGCGTCGTGCAGCAGGGCAGCGGCACCACGGTGCTGACCGGCACGAACACCTATACCGGCGGCACCACGGTCTCGGCGGGCACCCTGCAACTGGGTGCGGGCGGCGCCACCGGCAGCCTGGTCGGCGACGTGGCCAACAATGGCGCGCTGGCGTTCAACCGCAGCGATACCTACACCTTCGGCGGCCTTGTCAGCGGTGGCGGCACGGTCAGCCAGAACGGCAGCGGCACCACGGTGCTGACCGCCAACAATGCCTACACCGGCGGCACCTCGATTACGGCAGGCACCCTGCAACTGGGCGCGGGCGGCGCCACGGGCGGCATCGTCGGCGACGTGGCCAACAACGGCGCGCTGGTGTTCAACCGCAGCGACACCTATACCTTCGGCGGGCAGGTCAGCGGCGGGGGCAGCGTCAGCCAGATCGGCAGCGGCACGACGGTGCTGACCGGTGCCAACACCTATACCGGCGGCACCACGATCACGGCAGGCACCTTGCAGCTGGGCGCGGGCGGGCCCACCGGCAGCATCGTCGGCAATGTGTCCAACAACGGCACGCTGGCGTTCAATCGCAGCGACGGCTATCTGTTCGGCGGCCTCATCAGCGGGGGTGGCGGCGTCAATCAGCTGGGCACCGGCACCACCATCCTGACCGCCAACAACACCTACACCGGCGGCACCACCATCACGTCGGGCACGCTGCAACTGGGCAATGGCGGCACCAGCGGCGGGCTCCAGGGTGACGTCGTCAACAACGGGGTCCTGGTGGTGGCTCGCAGCGACCAGGTGATGCTGAACGATGTGATTTCGGGCAGCGGCGCCGTCGTGCAGAACGGCAGCGGCCAGACGGTGCTGACGGGCAAGAATACCTACAGCGGCGTGACGGTGGCGATGGCGGGTTCGCTGTTCGTGAATGGCGACCAGAGCGCGGCCACTGGCGGCACCTTCGCGACCGGCGGCAGTACCCTGGGCGGCACCGGCATCATCGGCGGCAACACTTTCGTGGCCGGCACGCTGTCGCCCGGCGACCTGACCGGCGCACCGGGCACCTTGACGATCACCGGCGATCTCACCCTGGACCTGTCTCTTATACACATCTCCGAGCCCACGAGACAGGCAGAAA
>ERZ1032107.94-NODE-94-length-19740-cov-11.110185_pt1 | contig 19740 bp, 15 predicted proteins | sample MGYA00516713_ERZ1032107 | MGnify/ENA primary metagenome ERZ1032107 (study PRJEB33718, sample SAMN03160116) | human skin metagenome | collected 2014-04-10 | study: EMG produced TPA metagenomics assembly of the PRJNA266117 data set (Human skin bacterial metagenome...
AGATTTCTGCCTGTCTCGTGGGCTCGGAGATGTGTATAAGAGACAGATGCGACGGGTAGGCATGGGACGGGGAAGCTCGTGAAGTGTTACGCGGCGTCGGACTCTACCGGCTCGGTCCGCGCGCACCAACGATTAATTCCCCGCTTGCTTATTCCCGTGCGTTATTGGGACGCGTGCGTCGTCACCCAGGTTTCATGCAGGTGCCGCCAGCGGGGGTGGCCGTCCGCATCAGCGATGAAGCTGGCCGTGGCTCGGCGCACGGTCGCGCCGCCGTGCCAGGTGTGGGATTCGCGGTAGGTCAACACCGCGGAACCTGCGCTGGCATGCAGTACCGCGAACTCGTCGATGCGGATGGAAAGCCCGGGCCGGCTGCCGGCCAGGCGCGCAAAGAGGCCGGGCAGCGCGCCGTCGGGCAGTCGCTGGCCGTCGGTCGTGACCATGCTGAAGTCGTCGGAAAAATACGCAAGCAGGCGCGGCAGGGCGTCGGATGGCAGGCCGGTCTGGCCGATCCATTGTTCGATCAGGGCGTGGGCGTCGTGCGCGGCACGGCGGCAACGGTCGGAAAAATCAGGCATGAAGAAGGGACTCCGGCGGGGCGCCTGCGGCAAGGCGGGTGGATTTCGGAGCGCCATTCTAGAAATTGCATTGTTCAAAAAGAAGGTCTTAATGGTAGATATACTGTTCGTGAAATTTTGACAATCTACCGGGGCACGCATGATCAACCTGAACCGGCTGGCAATGTTCGTGGCCGTGGTCGACGCCGGCTCGTTCACGGCGGCGGCATTGGCCTTGGGCACCACCAAGGCGGTGGTCAGCTTCAATATCAAGCAGCTGGAACACGAACTGGGGGTGGCCCTGCTGGTGCGCAGCACGCGCCGGCTGGCCATGACCGAGGCGGGCGAAGGTTTCTACGCAGACTGCGCCAACCTGCTGCGCCAGGCCGATGCGGCAGTCGACACTGCGCGCGCCGGGCAGGGCGACTTGTCAGGCAGCCTGCGCGTGACGGCCAGTGTCGACTACGGCAACCGCGTCGTGGCGCCCGCGCTGGCGGCATTCGCGCGGCAGCATCCGGGGCTGCGCATCCATTACCAGGCGGGGTCGGCGCACGCAGACCTGATTTCAGAACGGCTGGACCTGGCCATCCGGGTGGGGGCGCAAGAAGACTCTCGCCACCGCGCCGCGCGCATCGGCGAATTCAAGCTGTTGCTGGTGGCCGCGCCGGACCTGCTGGCCCGCCATGGCATGCCGCGCACGGCCCAGGCGCTGGCCGCGCTGCCGTGGCTGGCCAACCGTACGGGGCGTAGCGACCATTGGCGGCTGGCCGACAGCAAAGGGCGCGAACACGAACTGCGGGTTGAACCCGTGGCGCAGGCAGATACCGCGTCGGCGCTGCTGGCATTTGCCCTGGCGGGCTGCGGCGTGGCGGCGCTGCCGGACTGGCTGCTGCAGGAACCGCTGGCGCGCGGCGAATTGCGGCGGGTCTTGCCGTCGTACACCCTGCCGCCGCAGCCGGTGTACGCGGTGTACCCGGACACGCGCCACGTCAGCGCCAAGGTACGGCAGTTCATTGATTTCCTGCGCGAACGCAGCGGGGGGTGACGCGATCGGCGCAATTCGAGCAATCGACGCAGCCCGCGTCCCGCGATGCGGGGCAGACTACGCCACCGCGACACCGCCATGGTTCGCAGCGCGCAGCGCATCCGCCGGATAAAGATGGCAAGCCACCACCGCCCCGTCGCGCGGCGTCAGCGTCGGCCGGTCCTGGCGGCATTGCGGCATGGCGTGGCGGCAGCGCGGGTGGAACGGACAGCCAGGCGGCGGATGCAGCGGGTCGGGAAATGACAGCCCCAGCCCGGTATCCGGAATGCCCAGGCCCGGCTCGGGCGTCAGTACCGAGGCCAGCAGCGCCTGGGTGTAGGGATGGCGCGGATCGTGGAACAGGCGCTCGGTCGGCGCGGATTCGACCACGCGGCCCAGGTACATCACCGCGACATGCGTGGCAATGTGCTCCACCACCGCCAGGTTGTGGCTGATGAACACATAGGTCAGGTTGAATTCCCGCCGCAGGTCCATCAGCAGGTTCATGATCTGCGCTTGCACGGATACATCCAGCGCGGACGTCGGCTCGTCGCAGATGACCAGTTCGGGGTGCATGACCAGGGCGCGGGCAATCGCCACGCGCTGGCGCTGCCCGCCCGACAGCTGCCCGGGCGTGTTGTGGGCCAGCAGCGGCGGCAGGCCCACGCGTTCGAGCATCTCGATGGCGCGGCGCATGCCGGGGTTGGGAATGCCGTGCACTTCCAGCGGCAGCGACACGATGGACGCAATCGAGCGGCGCGGGTTCAAGGACGAATACGGGTCCTGGAAAATGGGCTGCACCCGCCGGGCCAGCGCGCGGCGGCTCAGTTGGCGAATGTCCTGGCCGCCCAGGTGGATGGCGCCCTGGGTGGGCGGAATCAGCCCCAGCAGCACGCGCGCCAGGGTGGACTTGCCGCAGCCCGATTCCCCCACGATGCCCAGCACCGAGCCGCGCGGCACGTCCAGGTCCACGCCGTTCACGGCCTGCAAGGTGGTGCGCGGGCGGAACATGCCGGTGCGGATCGAAAACTGCCGGCTGACGCCCCGGGCTTGCAAGAGTGGCACCGCGTCTGTCGACGCGGGCTCGGCGCCGTGATCTTCCGTGGCGGATCGATTCAAGGGCGTGTTCATGCCGGGCCTCTGTGCGTGCGGATCATGGGCGCATTCGTACCCAGGCTTTGTTCGCGCGGATCAAGGGCGCCGTTCATGCCAAGCCTCCATCCGTGCGGATACAGCGCCATTGCGGCCCAGGCGCATGCCCATGTACCGGCACCGTGTCGCGGCATTGCGGCTGGGCGTGGGGGCAGCGGTCGATGAAGGCGCAGCCGCGCAATTCGCCCACCAGCGACGGGACCACGCCGGGAATGGTGCCCAGCGGCTGGCCCGGCGCGGTGCGCCCGGGCACGGGAATACAGCCCAACAGGCCCTGCGTATAGGGATGGCGCGGCGCGGCGAACAGGCCGGCCACCGGGCCTTCTTCGACGATCTGGCCGGCGTACATCACGGCCACCTGCCGGGCAATGCGTGCCACCACGCCCAGGTCGTGGGTGATGAGCACCATGGCGATGCCCAGTTCGGCCTGCAGGTCGGCCAGCAACCGCAGGATCTGCGCCTGGATGGTGACGTCCAGCGCGGTGCTGGGTTCGTCGGCGATCAGCAGCTCGGGGCCGCACATCAGCGCCATGGCGATCATGACGCGCTGGCGCAGCCCGCCAGACAGCTGGTGCGGGTACTGGCCCAGGCGCTGCGCGGCCGAGGCGATGCCGACTTTTTCGAGCAGCTCGACCGCGCGGTCGCGCGCCTGCTGGCCGCTGGCCCGGCGGTGGTGAATGTAGTGTTCGGTCAGTTGGTCGCCGATGGGGTAGGCGGGGTTCAGCGCGGTCATGGGTTCCTGGAACACCATGGCCATCTTGTTGCCGCGCAGCGCATTGACGCGGCGCGGCCGGGCGCCGGACAGGTCTTCGCCCAGCACCGCCAGCCGGCGGGTGCTGCGGCGGGCCGCCTTGGGCAACAGGCCCATGATGGCGAGCGAGGTCATGGACTTGCCGCAACCCGATTCGCCCACCAGGCACAGCGTTTCGCCGCGCGCCACCTGGAACGACACGTCGCGCACCGCGTGCAGCGTGCCGCGCGGGGTGGCGATGTCCACGGTAAGGCCTTGTACGTCCAGCACGATGTCCGTGGCGCTCATGTCAGGCTCTCTCTTCGGGGGTCAGCAGTTGGTGCAGGCCGTCGCCCGCCAGATTGATCGCGAAGATCAGCAGCGCCAGGGCCGACCCGGGAATGGCGATCAGCCAGAACGAAAAGAACATATAGGCCTTGGCCTCGGAAATCATCAGTCCCCACGACGGCAGCGGCGGCTGCACGCCCAGGCCCAGGAACGACAGCGAGGCTTCCAGCAGGATGGCGCTGGCGGCTTCGAGCGTGGCGATGACGATCAGGTGCGGCACCACGTTGGGCAGCACTTCGCCCCAGACGATGCGCCAGGTGGACGCGCCGGCCGCCTGCGCCGCCGACACGTATTCCAGCGCCCGCACCTGTTGCGTGGCGCTGCGCATGACCACGGCGTAACGGTCCCACTTGAGCAGGCCCAGCACCAGGATCACCACCCAGAGCGAACCGCCGACGATGGCCACGGTGGCCAGCGCCACCAGGATCACCGGCATCGACAGGCGGGTGGTCACCAGGAACGACACGGCCATGTCGACCTTGCCGCCGAAATAGCCGGCCGCCATGCCCATGGCGGTGCCGATCAGGCCGGAAATCAGCGCCACCGACAGGCCGATCAGCAGCGAGATGCGGGCGCCGTAGAACAGGCGTGACAGGTAATCGCGGCCCAGCTGGTCGGTGCCCAGCGGATGCAGCCAGGTGCCCTTGGCGTACCAGACCGGCGGGGCGGTCCGGTACGCCAGGTCCTGGTAGTAGGGGTCATGTGGCGAGATCCAGGGCGCGAAAAGCGCGATCAGCGTGATGACCAGCAGAATGCCGCCGCCGGCCAGCAGCGCCTTGTTGCGGCGCAGGCGGCGCCAGCGCAGGGCCGACGCGGTCAGTTCGGGCGATTGGGGGGCAAGGGTAGCGGTGGTCATGTCAGGACACCCGGATGCGCGGATCAAGCCACGCGTTGGCGATATCGGCGGCCAGCGTCAGCAGCACGTACAGCACCGACAGCAGCAGCACGATCAGCTGCATGACGGGGTAGTCCTTGTAGGTGATGCTCTGGTAGGCCAGGTAGCCCAGGCCGTCCAGCGCGTAGATGGTTTCAATGACGACGGACCCGCCCAGCAGGTAGCCCAGCTGCACCGCGGCCAGCGCCACCACCGGCACGATGGCGTTGCGCAGCGCGTGCTTGAAGATGATCTTGCGGGCCGGCAGGCCCTTGGCCCGTGCGGTGCGGATGTAGTCGGCCCCCAGCACTTCGACCATGCCGGCCCGGATCAGCCGCATGAAGGCCGGCGCCACGTAATAGCCCAGCGCAATGGCCGGCATGACGAAATGCTGCCAGCTGCCGCTGCCCGACACCGGCAGCAGCCGCAGCGAGATCGAGAACAGCATGATGAGGATCAGCGCGAAGAAGAAATTGGGCAGCGCCTGCCCCAGCACCGCCACGGCCAGGCACAGGCGGTCGATCCAGCTGCCCTTGTACAGCGCGGCCAGCACGCCCAGCGGAATGGAGATGGCCAGGGCAAAGGCCAGCGCGCCCAGGCCCAGCAGCAGCGTGGTCTTGAGCTTGGACAGGATCAGCGGCCCGGCGTCGGTCTTGAAATACACCGACGTGCCGAAGTCGCCTTGCAGGATGTGCCACAGCCAGTCGGCATACTGCACCACCAGCGGCCGGTCCAGCCCGTAGGTCTTGCGGATCATGTCGATGTCGGCCTGGCGGGCGCCTTCGCCCGCCAGCGCCAGCGCCGGATCGCCCGACAGGTGCAGCAGCAGGAAGGCCAGCACCGACACCGTCAGTGCCACCAGCACCGCCAGCCCCAGCCGTCTGATCGTGAAATAAAGCATGCGTGAATCTCCACCTGGCCCATGGCCCATGGCTGGTGAAGCGGCTGGGGAGCTGTTCGCCGGCCCCGGCCGCCAGTCCGTCAGCCGTTTATTTCCAGCTCATGTCCCAGAACCGGATCAACTCGTCCGAATAGGGCTTGAAGTTCAGGTCCTTGGTGGCCACGTAGTAGGCCGGCAGCGTCCAGAGCGGCACGGCGTAGGCCTTTTGCGCGATCAGGTCCAGCGCCTGCTTGTACAGGCCGTTGCGGGTGGCGCTGTCGATGGTGTGGTCGCCCTTGTCGAGCAGGTCGCGCACCTGCGCATCGCGGGTGACGTCGTCGTTGCCGAAGGCGAAGTACACCGGCGTGGACGCGGACACGTCGTTGACCAGGTTGGACGCCCAGGTCTGGTGGGTCAGCGCGGCCTTGTTGGCGCGGATCATGTCGCGCATGGCAGCGTATTGCAGGAAGTTGAGCTTGGCGCGGATGCCCACGGCCTGCAGGTAGTTGATGATGGCTTCGGTCTGGTTGCGTTCGCGGTAGGCGACGATGTCGATGTCAAAGCCATTGGGGTAGCCGGCCTCGGCCAGCAGCTTCTTGGACAGGGCCGGGTCGTACTTGTACGTGGGGGTGACGTCCTGCGTGCAGCCCGCTTGCGACGGCGTGCAGATGGCGTTGATCAGCCCGCCGCCTTCGCCCACGATGTTCTTGAGCATGGCCTGCCGGTCGATCGCGTGGATGATGGCGCGGCGCACCCGTTCGTCTTTCAGTTGCGGGGCCGGCGTGCCTTCCTGGATGTTCATCTGCATGAAGACGATGCGCATGGTGTCGCCGGTGACCATCTGCAGCGGCGGCAGGCCGCCCAGCTGTTCGGCCTGGTCTTTCGGCACGCTCATGATCAGGTCTTCGCCGCCCGAGATGACTTCGGCCATCTGCGTCTGGCGGTCGGGGATGAAGCGGATGACCACCTTGCCGATCTTGGGCTGCGCCTTGGGCGAGTCCTTGAAATAGTCGGTGTTGCGTTCCAGCGTGATGGACTTGCCGGGCTGGTAGTCCACCACCTTGTAGGGCCCGGAGCCCACGGGCTTCGCGTTCATGCCCTTGGGGCCGACTTCCTGGTAGTACTTGGCCGGGTGGATGGCGGCGGTGGTGGACAGGTATTCCTTGGCGCCGGGGAAGGGCTCCTTGGTGGTCAGGCGCACCTTGTACTTGCCCAGCTTTTCGACCTTGTCGATCCAGGCCACGTTCTGCTGCGTGACGGCCTTGTTCTTCGGGTCGGCCACGTAGTTCAGCGTGTACACGACCGAATCGGCGTCGAATTCTTCGCCGTTGTGGAATTTGACGCCTTCGCGCAGCTCGAATTCCATGGTCTTGTCATCGACCTGGGTGAAGCTCTTGGCCAGCTGCCCCTTGTATTCGTTGGTGACCGGGTCGCGGTACAGCAGCGTGTCCCAGACGTTGGCGGCGATGATGACGCCGATGCGCACGTTGTTGTAGTACGGGTCGACGCTTTCGGGCGCCTGGTCGTAGGCCATGCGCAGGGTGTCGTCTTTCTTGCCGGCGTGGGCGGGCAGGGCGGTGAGCGCGGCGGCGCCCAGCAGCAGGCTGGCCAGGGTGCGCAAGGGCAGGCGCGGCAAGGGCCTGCGCAACAGAGAGAAAGGCAGCGCAAAGCGCAACGGAAAGCGGAACGGAACGGAATTGACGCGGCGGTCGGCCATGGCGAGGCTCCTGTGGACCGGAACGGTGGAACGGAATACTGCCGGGTGCTGCATGAACCGAAGCGGCGTCTGGGCCGTCGGTTCACATGAATCAGTCACTGCGGTACTGCGTATCTAACGTCTCTGGGCCGGGATGCGCCACCCCGATTCTTATAGGTTTTGTCGTCGCGCCTGGGAAAGGCTTATGAAGAATCAGACGGGCTTACGTGCAGGGCCGACACGCTTTTCAGCGCCGCCTCGCATTTGCGTTGCAGATGCTCGCGCATGATGCCAGCCAGGCGGTCGGCGTCGCGCGCTTGCAGGGCGTCGGCCATGTCGATGTGCTCGCGCATGGCCTGGTCCCACTTGCGCTGGTCTTCGTTGGACACGAAGCGCAGGTTCTGGATGCGCGCGTTCTGCGCGTCGTACAGCTGCTTGAGCAGGTGGTTGTGCGCGGCCAGGCTGATGCGTTCGTGGATGTCGCGGTTGGTGCGGAAATAGGTGGGCAGGTCGCGGCGGGCGTGGCTGGCCATCATCTCGAAGGTCAGTGCGCGGATCTCGGCGATTTCGGCGTCGGTGGCGCGTTCGCAGGCCAGCCGGCACGACATGGCTTCCAGGCCGCCGATGACCTCGAAGGCCTCGCGGATGTCGGCCACGCCCAGCGCCACCACCTGCGCGCCGCGGTTTGGTTCGATGCGCACCAGGCCTTCGGCGGCCAGCACCCGGAAGGCCTCGCGCAGCGGGGTGCGCGACACGCCCAGCCGGTCGCACAGGGCGCGTTCGTTCAGGCGGGCGCCCGGGGCGAATTCACCCTGGATGATGCGTTCGCGCAGTTGCCCGGCCACGGTGGCGGGCAAGGTGCGGCCGGCCCCCGGCGCGGGGCGCGGCAGGTCGGTGGACGACCCGTCAGGGACGGCGCCGGCAGCCGGGGCTGCGGGCAGGGCGTCCGGCATCAGGCTGGGATCGCTGCGCATTGGTATACAAAAATTCCCCGTGTTTTTCCGACTATAAACCGTGGCCCAAGCCTTTAATCATGGGTGAATACCCTAGCTTATAGGCTTAAAAACAATGGGATAGAGTGGCGCATGACGTAGCCGGGTTTGCCCCGATTGCGCCGTTGAACCGCTGCGCCTCTTTCGTTGGTATACAAAAAAATCCCCTCCAAGGCTACGCATGCATCCCCTTGAAACCTCTCGTTCCGGCCGGCATTTCCTGCAGATTCCCGGGCCCACCAACGTGCCCGATCGGGTGCTGCGCGCCATCGACCAGCCCACCATCGACCACCGCGGGCCGATGTTCGGCCAGTTGGGGCTGGCGGTGCTGGCGGCACTGAAGCCCGTGTTCCAGACCGAGTCGCCGGTGATCATCTTCCCGTCGTCCGGCACGGGCGCGTGGGAAGCCGCGCTGGTCAACACGCTGTCGCCCGGCGATCGCGTCTTGATGGTCGAAACCGGCCACTTCGCCAGCCTGTGGCGCAAGCTGGCCGGCCGCCTGGGGCTGGAAGTCGATTGCCTGGCGGGCGATTGGCGCCGCCCGGTGGATGCCGCGGCCATCGGCGCGCGGCTGGCCTTGGATGCGCAGCACGCCATCAAGGCCGTCTGCGTGGTGCACAACGAAACCTCCACCGGCGTCACCAGCGACATCGCCGCGGTGCGCGCCGCCATCGACCGCGCCGGGCATCCCGCCTTGCTGATGGTGGACACGATTTCGTCCCTGGGCTCGGTGGACTACCGCCACGACGAATGGGGCGTGGACGTCACCGTGGCCGGCTCGCAAAAGGGCCTGATGCTGCCGCCCGGCCTGGCCTTCAATGCCGTCGGGCCGCGCGCGCTGGCCGCCGCCGACTCGGCGCGGCTGCCGCGTTCGTACTGGGACTGGCGCGAGATGCTGGCTGCCAATGCGCGCGGCTATTTCCCGTACACGCCGTCCACCAATCTGCTGTACGGCCTGCATGAGGCGCTGGCCATGTTGCAGGCCGAAGGCCTGCCGCAGGTATTCGCACGCCATCAGCGCCATGCCCAGGCCACGCGGCTGGCCGTGCAGGCCTGGGGGCTGGAACTGCTGTCGCTGGACCCGGCCGCCCACAGCCCCGCGTTGACGGCGGTGCTGATGCCGGCGGGCCACGGCGCGGACGCCTTTCGCAAGGTCGTGCTGGACCGCTTCGACATGTCGCTGGGGCAGGGCCTGGGGCAGTTGTCCGACCGCATCTTCCGCATCGGGCACCTGGGCCACTTCAATGACCTGACGCTATGCGGCACGCTGGCCGGCGTTGAAATGGGCCTGGCCGCAGCGGGCGTGCCGCACCGGCCCGGCGGCTTGCAGGCCGCCATGGAATTTCTGGCCAAGGCGCCCTGACGGCGCCGGCCCCCCCTTTGAACGGTGGCCGCGTCGGTTCATGGCGCGGTCACGCAACCACCAGGAAAAGCAATGAACGCGCTTATGCAGCAGGCGATCCAGTTCGCCAACGACCATGAATCCACCTGGGACCGCAGCGTCAACGGCGTCTTCGGCGTGCACCAGAACGACCCGCCGCCCTGGAACCGGCTGCTGGGCCCCATCCACGATCGCGGCCCGGTGTCGGGCGTGGTGGTGGTGGACGGCAAGACCGTGGCCGAATGGGGCGAACCCGAACGCGCCGACCTGACCTTCAGCGTGGCCAAGCTGTACCTGGCCATCCTGGCCGGCGTGGCTCACGACCGTGGCCTGTTGCCCGACGTGGACGAGCCCGTCGGCAAGCGCGTGCCGGGCATCGGCTTTGACGACGGCCAGAACGCCCGCATCACCTGGCGCCAGCTGCTGCAGCAGACCAGCGAATGGGAAGGCGAACGCTTCGGCGTGTCGGACCAGGCCGACCGCTACCGCGCCGTCACCTTCGGCGTGCCGCCCGATGGCAAGAAGGGCGACGCGCGCCCCTTGCAGGCGCCCGGCACGTACTGGGAATACAACGACGTGCGCATCAACCAGCTGTCGTACGCGCTGCTGCACCTGTTCCGCAAGCCGTTGCCCGAGGTCTTCCGCGAAGCCGTCACGCGGCCGCTGGGCGCCAGCGAAAACTGGCAATGGGTGGGCTACGACAACGCCTGGGTCGAGATCGACGGCCAGCGTATGCCGTCGGTGCCGGGCGGCTCGCACTGGGGCGGCGGCATGTCCATCAGCGCGCGCGACCAGGCGCTGATCGGCCAGATGCTGCTGAACGACGGCTGCGCGGCCGATGGCCGGCGCATTCTGTCCAGCGAATGGCTGGCCGCCATGCGCACGCCGTGCGCCATCGCGCCGTACTACGGCTACCTGATCTGGCTGAATCGCGAAGGGCGCGTGTTTCCCAGCGTGCCGGCGTCCAGCTTTTTCGGCGTGGGCGCAGGCAGTTCGTTCACTTGGGTCGAACCCGAACGCAAGATGGTCGTGATCGTGCGCTGGCTCAATTCGGCGCATGCCGATGCGCTGTTCGGCAAGATCCTGGCCGCGGTCGACGCGCCGGCCAGCTGAACGAGCCTTGCCCCGGAATCCCTGCGGCCCGCAGGGATTTTCCGCGGCCTGTCAGCATTCTTCTGGCAACATGACCCATCCGCTCGCCGGGCAGCCGGCGAGCGTGTTCGCATTTGCCAAGCAACCAAGGACACATTCGCCATGAATTACCGCCGACTGGGAACCAGCAATCTTCGCGTTTCGCCCCTGTGCCTGGGCACCATGATGTTCGGCGAGCAGACGCCCGACGACGAGGCCGCCCGCATCGTCGCGTCCGCCCGCGACCACGGCCTGAATTTCATCGACACGGCCGACGTCTACAACGAAGGCCGTTCCGAAGAAGTGGTGGGCAAGCTGCTGGCCGGGCAGCGCCACGACTGGGTGCTGGCCAGCAAGATCGGCAACGTGGTGGGCAAGGCCCCGAACCAGTCGCGCTACTCGCGCCAGTGGCTGATCCGCGGCGTCGAGCAGAGCCTGTCGCGCCTGGGCACCGATTTCCTGGACATCCTGTACCTGCACCGCGACTACCACGAAGAAAACCTGGAAGAAGCGCTGTTCGCGCTGGGCGACCTGATCCGCGCGGGCAAGCTGCGCAGCTTCGGGCTGTCGAACTTCCGCGGCTGGCGTATCGCCGAAACCCTGCGCCTGTGCGAAAAGCTGGGCGTACCGCAGCCGGTGGTGTGCCAGCCTTACTACAACATGCTGAACCGCGGCCCTGAAGTCGAGATCCTGCCGGCCTGCCAGCATTACGGGCTGGGTGTGGTGCCGTACAGCCCCATCGCCCGCGGCGTGCTCACCGGCAAGTACCTGCCGGGCCAGGCGCCCGCGGCGGATACCCGCGCCGGGCGGGGCGACCGCCGCATCCTGGCCACCGAATTCCGCGAAGAATCGCTGCAGATCGCCCAGCAACTGGTGCAGCACAGCGCCGCGCGCGGCGTGCAGCCGGGCCACTTCGCCACGGCCTGGGTGCTGGCCAACCCCATCATCACCAGCGTCATCGCCGGCCCGCGCACCCTGGCACAGATGGACGATTACTACGCTGCGCTGGACGTGAAGATCACGCCCGAAGACGAAGCCCTGGTCGACACCTGGGTGACCCCGGGCCATGCGTCCACGCATGGCTACAACGACCCGAACTACCCGTTCTTCGGTCGTCCCGTCACGGTGGCCTGACAGGGCCCACCGTCAACGCGCCGCCGCCACCGGTTCCCCGGCGATGCCGTGCAGCACCATCTGCTCGGCCATCGCCGCCAGGCCCAGCCGGGCGATGCGGCCGCGCCGTTCGGCGTCGACCATGCTGGTCAGCACCGCCATCAGCAGTTCGGTCAGCGCCGCCGCCGTGATGTCCACGCGGAAGGCGCCTTCGCGCTGACCCCGCAGGAAAAACGCGTCCAGCGTTTCCTGGTAGCCCGACCAGCTGTCCATGATGTCCGGCTGCATTTCCGTGTCCGGCTTCCAGTGATACATCAGGAAGATCGCCAGTTCCTTGTGCGCCAGATGCTGTTCGATCAGGTTGCGCAGCGCCTCGCGCGGCGGCGCGCTATCCAGCTGTGAATCGGCCAGCGCCTGCTTCATCACCTGGGCCCCGTGCGTCATCAGGCGCGTCACCAACTGGTCCCGCGTCTGACAGAAGCGGTACAGCGTGGCCTTGCTGACGCCCACCGCGCGGGCCAATTCCTGCAACGTGGCGCGCGGCTGGTCGACCATCGCCAGGGACAGCGCAATCAGCAGCCGTTCGTGGCCGGCATCGTCGGACATGGTTTCTCTCTCCCTCATTGTTCCGTTCTTGGGACGGTATTGGATCATGACTGATTCAATTTGCGCAAACTTGCGCCAGATTGGCAAGTAAAGACTTGTGAAGGTCTTAAAAGATGCTACATAGAATTAAATGAATCATTGTTGATTCAAATTAATCTATAAGGTAGCATTCAGATCTTATTCAGTTCAAGACGCCGCGGGCGGGAGGTAAGAGTGATCAAGCATCAACCATGGCGCTGGCCCGTAGTGGCGGTACTGGCTGCCGTGCTGGCCGGCTGCGGCGGCGACGACATGGCCGCGGGTCAGGCCGAGCCCCGAGCGGTGCAGGTCGTGGCGGTGCAGCCGCAGCGCTACGACCTGGCCAGCTCGCTGCCCGGCCGGGTCGAACCCATGCGCGTGGCCGAAGTGCGGGCACGGGTCGCCGGCATCGTGCTCAGCCGCAATTTCGAGGAAGGCGCCGACGTCAAGGCAGGCGACGTGCTGTTCCGCATCGACCCGGCGCCGTTCAAGGCGGCGCTGTCGCGCGCCCAGGGCGAATTGGCCAAGGCCGACGCGGCCCTGTCCGATGCCCAGGCGGTGTTGCGGCGCTACACCCCGCTGGTCAAGATCGAAGCCGTCAGCCAGCAGGATTTCGACGCCGCCAGCGCGGCGGTCAAGAGCGCCCAGGCCGCGCGGCGCTCGGCCCAGGCCGACGTCGAGACCGCGCAACTGAACCTGGACTACGCCACGGTCAAGGCGCCGATTTCCGGCCGCATCGGCCGCGCCCAGGTCACCGAAGGCGCGCTGGTCGGCCAGAACGAGGCCACCGTCATGGCCAAGATCCAGCAACTGGACCCGATCTATGTCGACTTCACCCAGCCGGTGGCCGACATGCTGCGCATGCGCGAAGCCATGCAGACGGGCGAGCTGGGCCAGGAAGAGGGCGCCGATATTTCCATCAGCATCGATGGCGCCGACCGCACCCGCAGCGGCCGCCTGCTGTTCTCGGACATCGCGGTGGATCGCGGCACGGGCCAGGTGTCGTTGCGCGGCGAATTCGCCAACCCCGACGTACTGCTGCTGCCGGGCATGTACGTGCGCGTGCAGACCCGCCAGGGCGTCGACCCCCAGGCCATCCTGGTGCCGCAACGCGCCGTTACGCGCAGCACCGACGGCAAGCCGCAGGTGCTGCTGGTGGGCGAGGGCGACGTGGTGCAGACCCGCCTGGTGCGCACCGGCACCATGCGCGGCGCAGACTGGCACATCCTGGAAGGCCTGTCGGCTGGCGATCGGGTCATCGTGGGCGGGGTCAATGCCGCCGTGCCCGGCCAGAAGGTCAGCGTGACGCCCGCGCAGCAAGCCAAGGTCGCGGCCGTGCCGGGCGGGGACGCCGATGCGGTTCGCTGACCACCGCGCGCGGGTCGTGCCGCAGACCCGCCCGTCTCCTTATGCGCCGCGGCCCTGCGCCGCGCGCCCGCCGGTGCATCGCCCGCCCATCCGAGGTTAGATCATGTCCAAGTTCTTCATTGGCCGCCCCAAATTCGCGTGGGTGGTGGCCATCTTCATCTCGCTCGCCGGCATTCTGGCGATTCCGTCGCTGCCGGTGTCGCAGTTTCCGGTGGTGGCGCCGCCCCAGGTGACCATCAACGCCATCTATCCCGGCGCGTCCGCCAGCACCCTGGTGGACTCGGTGACCAGCGTCATCGAAGAGGAATTGAACGGCGCCAAGAAGCTGCTGTACTACGACTCGTCCAGCAGCTCCAGCGGCAGCGCCGAAATCACCGTCACGTTCGAGCCGGGCACCGATCCCGACCTGGCCCAGGTGGACGTGCAGAACCGCATCAAGAAGGCCGAAGCGCGCCTGCCGCGCGCCGTCACGCAGCAGGGCCTGCAAGTGGAGCAGGCCAGCTCGAACTTCCTGATGATCTACGCCCTGACCTACAAGGGCGACGATACCGGCAAGGACGTGGTCGGCCTGTCTGACTACGCCGCTCGCTATATCAATAACGAGATCCGCCGCGTCAACGGCGTGGGCAAGGTGCAGTTCTTCGGCGCCGAAGCCGCCATGCGCGTCTGGATCGACCCGCAGAAGCTGCTGGGCGTGGGCCTGTCGGTGGCCGACGTCAACGCCGCCATCGAAGCGCAGAACGTGCAGGTGCCGGCGGGCAGCTTCGGCAGCCGGCCGGGTTCGCCCGAGCAGGAACTGACCGCCACGCTGGCCGTCAAGGGCATGCTGGATACGCCCGAGGAGTTCGGCCGCATCGTGCTGCGCGCTAACCCCGACGGCTCGACCGTCAAGCTGGCCGACGTGGCGCGGCTGGAGGTCGGGCGCCAAAGCTACGACTTCGAAACCCGCCTGAACGGCAAGACCGCCGTGGGCGCGGCCGTGCAGCTGGCGCCAGGCGCCAACGCCATCGAGACCGTCAAGGCAGTCAAGGCGCGGTTGCAGGAACTGTCGGCCTCGTTCCCGGAAGACGTCGCCTATTCGGTGCCGTTCGACAGCTCGCGCTTTGTCAGCGTCGCCATCGAAAAGGTGGTGTACACGCTGTTCGAAGCCATGGCGCTGGTGTTCGTGGTGATGTTCCTGTTCCTGCAGAACGTACGCTACACGCTGATCCCGTCCATCGTCGTGCCGGTGTGCCTGCTGGGCACCTTCGCGGTCATGTCGCTGCTGGGCTTCTCGGTCAACATGATGACGATGTTCGGCATGGTGCTGGCCATCGGCATTCTGGTGGACGACGCCATCGTGGTGGTCGAGAACGTCGAACGCATCATGGCCGAAGAAGGCCTGCCCCCGCGCGAGGCCACGGTCAAGGCCATGAGCCAGGTGTCCGGCGCCATCGTCGGCATCACCCTGGTGCTGTCGGCCGTGTTCCTGCCGCTGGCCTTCATGAGTGGTTCGGTGGGCGTGATCTACCAGCAGTTCTCGCTGTCGCTGGCGGTGTCCATCCTGTTCTCGGGCTTCCTGGCCCTGACCTTCACGCCGGCCTTGTGCGCCACCTTCCTCAAGCCGATTCCCAAGGGCCATCACGAGGAAAAGCGCGGCTTCTTCGGCGCCTTCAACCGCGTCTTCGCGCGACTGACCGACCGCTTCGTCGGCCTGAACTCGCGGCTGGTGCGGCGCACCGGGCGCTACATGGTGATCTACGCGGCCATCGTGGCGGTGCTGGGCGTGCTGTACATGCGCCTGCCCGAATCGTTCGTGCCGCCCGAAGACCAGGGCTACGTCATCGTCGACATGCAACTGCCGCCGGGCGCCACGCACCTGCGCACCGACAAGGTGGTGGCCGACGTGGAACAGCACCTGATGTCGCTGGACGCCATGGGCGACGCCTTTACCGTCATGGGCTTCAGCTTCTCGGGCACGGGCCAGAACGCGGGCATCGCATTCCCGTCGCTGAAAGACTGGTCCCAGCGCGGCAAGGGCCAGGCCGCCACCGACGTGGCCGACAGCGTCAATGGCCGCTTTGCCGCCATCGACGACGGCACGGTGATGGCGGTGAACCCGCCGCCCATCGACGGCCTGGGCAATTCGGGCGGCTTCGCGCTGCGCCTGCAAGACCGCGGCGGCCTGGGCCGGGCGGCGCTGACGGCGGCGCGCGACCAGTTGCTGGCCAAGGCCAACACCTCGCCGCTCATCGCCTACGCCATGATGGAAGGTCTGGCCGATGCGCCGCAGTTGCGCCTGGACATCGACCGGCAGAAGGCCGAAGCGCTGGGCGTGGGCTTTGACACCATCAGCACGGCCATTTCTTCGGCTTATGGCTCGGCCACCGTCAACGACTTCGCCAACGCCGGCCGCTTGCAGCGGGTGGTGGTGCAGGCCGACGTGCGCGACCGCATGACGCCCGAAAGCGTGCTGCAGCTGAACGTGCCCAACAAGTCGGGCGGCATGGTGCCCCTGAGCGCCTTCGTGCAGACCCATTGGGAAAACGGCCCCGTGCAGATTTCCCGCTACAACGGCTACCCCGCGTTCAAGATCGCGGGCGACGTGGCCCCCGGCGCCAGCACGGGCCAGGCCATGGCGGAAATCGAGCGCATCGTGTCCGAACTGCCGACCGGCATCGGCTACGAATGGACCGGCTTGTCCTACCAGGAAAAGCTGGCCGGCGCGCAGGCCCCGATGCTGTTCGCCCTGGCGTTCCTGGTGGTGTTCCTGCTGATGGTGGCGCTGTACGAAAGCTGGGCCATTCCCGCGTCGGTGATGCTGATCGTGCCGATCGGCGCGCTGGGCTCGGTGCTGGCGGTGACCGTGCTGGGCATGTCCAACGACGTGTATTTCAAAGTGGGGCTGATCACCATCATCGGGCTGGCGGCCAAGAACGCCATCCTGATCGTGGAATTCGCCAAGAGCCTGCGCGAGCAGGGCTACACGCTGGTCGACGCCGCGATCGAGGCCGCCAAGCTGCGTTTCCGTCCGATCGTCATGACGTCCCTGGCGTTCATCCTGGGCGTGGTGCCGCTGGCATTGGCCACCGGCGCCGGCGGCGCCAGCCAGCGCGCCCTGGGCGTGGGCGTCATCGGCGGCATGCTCAGCGCGACGCTGCTGGGCGTGATCTTCGTACCGGTGTTTTTCGTGTGGGTGCTGTCGCGGTTCAAGGGCAAGCGGGCAGCCGCCCCGGCCCCCGCCACTGCCCCCCAGGAGTGAGATCCCTATGAACGCAACTTTCATCGTTTCGCGGCTGGGCGCCGCCATCCTGACGGCGGTATTGGCCGGCTGCTCGATGGCCCCCGTGTACCAACGGCCCGACGCGCCGGTGCCGGCCACCTGGAACCAGCCGGCCGGCGGCCAGAACGGCACGCCGTCGGCGGCCGCCACCCTGGACTGGCAGTCGTTCGTCGTTGACGAAGACCTGCGCCGGCTGGTGGCGCTGGCGCTGGATAACAACCGCGACCTGCGCCAGGCGCTGCTGAACATCGAAGCCGCGCGGGCCCAGTACCGGGTGCAGCGTGCGGACCAGCTGCCGGGCATCAACGCCCAGGGCACCGGCACGCGCCAGCGGGTACCGGGCGACCTGAACGCCAGCGGCAACGCCGGGGTGCAGAGCAGCTACCAGGCCGGGCTGGGCCTGACATCGTTCGAGATCGATCTGTTCGGCCGCGTGCGCAGCCTGTCGGACGCCGCCTTGCAGGAATACCTGGCCACCGAGGCCAATGCGCGCGGCGCGCAGATCAGCCTGGTGGCTGAAGTGATCCAGGCCTACCTGGCGCGCGACAGCGCGCTGCGTCGCCTGCAGGTCACGCGCCAGACGCTGGACAGCCGCGAGGCCTCGCTGGCTCTGACCGCCAAGCGGCGTCAGGCCGGCGCGGCCACGGCGCTGGACTACCAGGAAGCGCTGGGCCTGGCCGAACAGGCGCGCGCCGACCTGGAACGCATCGATCGAGAAGCCCGCCAGGCCGGCAACGCGCTGGCGCTGCTGGTGGGCGTGGGCGACCTGGGGCCGTTCCTGCCCAAGGGCCTGATCGCCGCGGCCCCCCTGGTGCAGGAAATCTCGGCCGGCGCCCCGTCTGAATTGCTGGAACGCCGGCCGGACATCCGCGCCGCCGAACACCAGTTGCAGTCGCGCAATGCCAGCATCGGCGCAGCCCGTGCCGCGTTCTTTCCCAGCATTTCGCTGACCGGCATGTTCGGCAGTTCCAGCGCGGAACTGTCGAACCTGTTCGACGGCGGCCAGCGCGCCTGGTCGTTCACGCCGCAGATCACGCTGCCGATCTTCGCCGGGGGCCGCAACACCGCCAACCTGGACCTGGCCAACGTGCGCCGCGACATTGCCGTGGCGCAGTACGAAAAGACCATCCAGTCGGCCTTCCGCGACGTGTCCGATGCGCTGGCGGCTACCGACACGCTGCGGCGCGAAGAACAATCGCGCCGCGCGCTGTCCCAGACCAGCGCCGAGGCCCAGCGCCTGTCCGAGGCGCGCTATCGCGGCGGCGTCGACAGCCACCTGCGCTACCTGGACGCGCAGCGTCGCGCCTTCGCGGACCAGCTGTCCTACATCGAGGTGGCGACCCAGCGCCAGGCGGCGCTGGCCACCTTGTTCAAGGCGCTGGGCGGCGGCTGGCCGGCGTCAGCGCCCGCGCCGACCGCGGAGCGGGCGATAGAGCAGTCGCGCCATCCCGCGGCGGCACCCGCCATTGAGCCGGCACCCGCCCCGCGAGGCTGATGTGCGGGCTTACGCCTTGCGCAGGGCGGCGGCGCCGACGGGCGCCGCCGTTTCCTGTGCAGACGTCCGGCCGCCGCGTCCGATCAGCCACGCGCACAGCGCCGACACCACGCCCGCGAACAGCACGTACAGGCAGATCAGCCAGGGCTGGCCGCCGCCGCTCTTGAGCAGGGCGGTGGCAATGATGGGCGTGATGCCCGAGGCGAAAATGCCCGAGAACTGATACACGAACGAGATGCCCGTGTAGCGCACCTTGGCGTCGAACAGCTCGCAGAACAGCGCGGCCTCGGGCCCGTAGACGGCGGCATACAGAATGCCCAGGGGAATGATGATGGCCAGCCACACCAGCATCATGTTGCCCTCGCTGTTGAGCATCAGCCAGAATCCCGGAAAGGCGGATATGGCCGTGATCAGCGAGCCCCAGCAATACACCCGCGAGCGTCCGATCCGGTCGGACAGCCGACCGAAATAGGGAATGAAAAAACACATCACCAGCGCCGCGGCCATGACGCCGATCAGCGCCTCGGTGCGCGATATCTGCAGCGTCTGCGTCAGGTACGAGATCGAGAACACGCCGAAGACGTTGAAGAACACGCCGTCGATGTAGCGCGCGCCCATGCCCTTGGCGACGTTGCCGGGGTAGCGGCGCATCATGTCCATGAAGGGAATGCGGCTTTCGGCATTGTCGCGCTTGACCGCGGTGAACTCGGGCGTTTCCTTGATGTTCAGACGGATGTACATGCCCACCAGCACCATCGCGGCCGATGCCAGGAACGCGATGCGCCAGCCCCAGGCCATGAACTGCGCATCGGTCAGCAGCGTGGAAAGCAGCGCCACCGTGCCGGATGCCAGGCACAGCCCGATCGCCAGGCCGATCTGCGGCAACGACGCGTAAAAGCCCTTTTTCCCCGGCGGCGCGTATTCATAGGCCATCAATACCGCGCCGCCCCATTCACCGCCCAGCCCGATGCCCTGGAACACGCGCAACAGCAGCAGCAAAATGGGCGCCCAGATGCCGATGGTGCCGTAGGTGGGCACCAGGCCGATCAGGAAGGTGGACACCCCCATGATCATCAGCGTCATCACCAGCATGCTCTTGCGGCCGATACGGTCGCC
>ERZ1032107.99-NODE-99-length-19603-cov-12.275527_pt1 | contig 19603 bp, 18 predicted proteins | sample MGYA00516713_ERZ1032107 | MGnify/ENA primary metagenome ERZ1032107 (study PRJEB33718, sample SAMN03160116) | human skin metagenome | collected 2014-04-10 | study: EMG produced TPA metagenomics assembly of the PRJNA266117 data set (Human skin bacterial metagenome...
CCGTATCGCGAAACCGGATCCCCTTCGCGTCCCCTTGAATCGCGTTCCCTTGAACTACGGAGAAACTTCCATGTCCGCCCCTCAGAATCTGCGCGTCGTCCTAGCTTCCCGCCCCGTCGGCCGGCCGCGCCCCGACGATTTTCGCTTCGAAGAGGCTCCCATCCCCGAGCCGGCAGACGGCCAGGTGCTGCTGCGGGTTCAGTACCTGTCGCTGGACCCCTACATGCGCTGGCGCATCAGCGCGGCCAAATCCTACGCGCCGCCCATCGAGATCGGCGACGTGATCGTGGGCGGCACCGTGGCTCGCGTGGAAGTCTCCCGGCACCCCGATTGGGCCGAGGGCGACGTGGTGCTGTCCGCGGCAGGTTGGCAGCAGTACGCGTTGTCCGACGGCAGCGACTTGCGCCGGCTGGACCCCGCCATTGCCGCGCCGTCCACCGCGCTGGGCGTGCTGGGCATGCCGGGCTTCACGGCTTACGCCGGCCTGCGCAACATCGGCCAACCCAAGCCCGGTGAAACCGTGGTGGTCGCAGCCGCCAGCGGCGCGGTCGGCTCGGTGGTGGGCCAGATCGCCCGCATTCAGGGCGCACGCGTCGTAGGCATTGCCGGCGGCCCCGAGAAGTGCGCCTTCGTCAAAGACGAGCTGGGCTTTGACGCGGTGGTCGACCACCAGGCGCCCGACTTCGCGCAGCAGCTGGCCCAGGCGTGCCCCGACGGCATCGACGTGTATTTCGAAAACGTCAGCGGCCATGTGTGGGACGCGGTGCTGCCGCTCTTGAACGACTTTGCGCGCGTGCCGGTGTGCGGCCTGATCGCCAACTACAACGACGACCCGGCGGCCGCCAGCGACCCCGACCGCCTGCCGACCACCATGCGCGAGATCCTGGCCAAGAGCATCACGCTGCGCGGATTCATCCAGCATGAATTCGTCGACGCGCAGCAGGACGACTTCCTGCGCGAGGCGGCGCAATGGATCAAGACAGGCCAGCTGCGTTGGCGCGAAGACATCGTGGACGGCCTGGAACAGGCGCCGCAAGCCTTCATTGGCCTGCTCGACGGCAAGAACTTCGGCAAGCTGGTGGTGCGGCTGGACCGCTAGCCGTCATGGGACGCGGGCGTCGTCTGCCGCGCGTTGCACAGGGCCGCCAGCCCCTGGCCGCAACGCGCCATGACGGCGCCGGGTATCGAAAATTTCGCCATGCCCCCAGCGGAAATTTCCGGGCGCATGGGCCCGGTCGGCCTGATCTTTGGCGATATCATGGCGGCGCCGTCGCGGCCTTGAGATGTGGCCTTGATGTGGCTTTGAAGCGGCTTTGAAGTGGTTTTGAGGCTGCCCTGTAGCGGCCCTGTTGCCGCCTTGTAGCGGCTTTGAATCCGCTCTAAAGCTGCGCTGCGACGCGCCCCTGCAGCGTTGACCAAGGACCCCGCAATGCGTCTGACTCAGTGCCAGAATTTCCACGACTTTCGCCGCATGGCGCGCCAGCGGCTGCCCGGCCCGATCTTCAACTACATCGACGGCGCCGCCGACGATGAAACCACCTACCGCCGCAACACCGACGCCTTCGAGGCCTGCGACCTGGTGCCCGACGTGCTGCGCGGCGTGGCCCAAGTGGACATGTCCGTTACGGTGATGGGCCAGAAGCTGGCGCTGCCGGTGTATTGCTCGCCCACGGCCCTGCAGCGCCTGTTCCATCACGACGGCGAACGCGCCGTGGCTGCGGCCGCCGGCAAGTTCGGCACGATGTTCGGCGTGTCGTCGCTGGGCACCGTCAGCCTGGAAGAAGCCCGCCAGATCAGCGGCGGCCCCCAGGTCTACCAGTTCTACTTCCACAAAGACCGCGGCCTGAACCGCGAGATGATGGCGCGCGCCAAGACTGCCGGCGTGCAGGTCATGATGCTGACCGTGGACAGCATCACCGGCGGCAACCGCGAACGCGACAAACGCACCGGCTTTGCCATTCCGTTTCGCCTGAACCTGGCCGGCATCGCGCAGTTTGCCGCCAAGCCCGCCTGGGCGCTCAACTACGTCACCCACGAACGCTTCCGGCTGCCGCAGCTGGACACCCACGTCGACATGGGCGGCGGCGCCATGTCCATCAGCCGCTACTTCACCGACATGCTCGACCCCGCCATGAACTGGGACGACGTTGCCGCGATGGTGGCCGAGTGGGGCGGCCAGTTCTGCCTGAAAGGCATCATGTCCGTCGAAGACGCCAAGCGCGCCGTCGACATCGGCTGCTCCGGCATCGTGCTGTCCAACCACGGCGGGCGGCAGCTGGACGGCTCGCGCAGCGCCTTCGACCAACTGGCCGAAATCGTCGACGCTGTCGGCGACCGCATCGACGTCATGATGGACGGCGGCGTGCAACGCGGCACGCACGTGCTCAAGGCCCTGGCGCTGGGCGCCAAGGCCGTGGGCCTGGGCCGCTATTACCTGTTCCCCCTGGCCGCCGCCGGCAGGCCCGGCGTGGAACGGGCGCTGGACCTGATGCGCATCGAAATCGAACGCGCCATGAAGTTGATGGGCTGCCAGACCGTGGCCGACCTGCAGCGGCGGCACCTGCGGTTTCGGTGAATCGCAAGGGCACGAATCTCCCTGATCCAGGCAATACGTCGGACCGCAAATTACCTGTCATTCGCCGGGGTAAATTGTGGTCCGATTTTCTAACTAACGGTAATATTCAGCCGCTTCGGCCCACCCAGGGCCAATCCCACTGCAGCCGCCTTGATGGCCGGAGCAGGGAAGGCCTGCGCGCGTTCCCTACGTCAGAAATTTTCGATCCAACAAGCTTAAGAAGAGAGATTTCGATGTTCCGGTTCAGTATCGCTGTTGCCCTGGCATTGACGCTGGGCGCTTGCACCACAGTCAAACACACACCCATTACGCAGGATTCGCTGAACAAGCTGGAAGGCAAATCGGTGGCTTCGGCACGATATGGGCAGCCCGATTTCACCGCTTTCACCGCAGGCAAGGCCGCTTTCGCGGTACTTGGCGCCGCCGCCATGATTTCGGAAGGCAACGCTATCGTCAAAGAGAACGGGATTGAAGATCCCGCCCTTGCCATCTCGGTAGCGCTGCAAAACCAACTGGCTGCGGCCAAGCGCACGACGTCCGTCGCGTCGACGGATGTCGCCAAGAAAGACGACGTCGCCACGGTCGTCGCGGCCAATCCGGGTAGCGACTACATCCTGGATGTGAAGACGCTGGGCTGGATGATCAACTACTACCCGACTGATTGGGCACACTATCGCGTCACCTATAACGTCCGGCTTCGATTGATTGATGCGGCGACCAAAGCGGTGGTGGCGCAGTCCGCGTGCGCCACCGTGCAGGGCGATGACAAAAATCCGCCCACCAAAGACCAATTGCTGGATAACAAGGCGGCCTTGTTGAAGGATTACCTGGGGAAAGCAGCCGTGGCGTGCTCGGACCTGATGGCCCGGGATGTGCTGAAGCTTTCCAGCCGTTAGTCCGAATTCACGGAATGAGCGGCGTCCTTCTGCGGCGCCGTCTCTGGGGTTGTCATGAAAATCCAAATGAACGCAATGATGGGGGACATGCGTCAGCCGCTTCGCCTGTCCCATCGTTTTACCAAGGCGGTATGCGCAGTGGGGTTGGCTGTCGTGATTGCTGGCTGCGGCACGCAACCCCTGACCTTGAAGCCAGTCGACGCGAATCAGCCCGCCGTACGTTTGAACGAGCCCTTCGAGTACACGGGAAAACACTTCACGCATCTATGGGGTTCCCGGCTGGCGGCTGGCGACTATCGCCCCATCGGGAAAGACGCTCGGGGCATTTTTTATGTGGGGCCTGCGCTCTGCTATAGCCACCGCGTCGTGAAAGAAGGCCCTCTTGCTGGTGCAGACTCGCGGAATTTTGTGATGGTGGCGGATTGCGGCCTGTACCTGCCAACCAGTTCAAACGCCCCCATTCGCGTATTGGTATTGTCAGGATCGGCCCGAAGTATTCCGCTGGATTCTCCCGACCAAGCACAGGCCAAGATAGAGGCATTGTCAGGCGCTGCAGCGCAAGTGCTGCCTGCTCCTGATGCGCCGCCCGATTCCACGGGGCTTTTGGTGAATACGATGAGCATGCCTCCTCCGGCGGGTAACTATATCCAGGCAGGCATGGGCGCGGGGATAGGGATGGGTCTGGTGGGCGCGATGGTTGCTGCCGAGTACGGTCGGCTCAATGATGCGGTCATTCAGCCCCAAGGGGATGGTCTGCGCGAGGCGTTGCTTGGCGGGGCAAGTGAAAAACAGAAAGAGAGTGTTGAGTAAATTCCGGCCCCGCCCGAGCGCATTCATCTTGCAGATGCCTCGGTGAGACGGCCGCGTGGCTCTGGCGGCCATGGCACGATGCGCCCCGCGCGCGTGCCACGGTCGCCACCCACAAACAAGCATCAACAAACAGGGACGCAACTATCGGTGCATCCTTGCAACACGAACGTACATGAGAAGCGTTTGCATTACACTTCCTCGCGATATGTTGTTTCAGCCCGTGCAAGGAAGCCATCATGCAAGACCCGCGGCCCGTCGGCCAGACTCCCTCCGTTCGTCCTAGCGCCGCACTGCGGCGTACCACCAGCCTGGTGCTGATGGCGCTTGCCAGCAGCGCTGCGCTTGCCCAACAAGCCGACGTCGCCACGTTGCCCGCCGTCAAGGTTGAAGGCCAGGGCGATCTCACCACCACGGAAGGAACCGGTTCGTATACGCCGCGCGCCACCGCCGCCAGCACCGGCTTGCCGATGTCGCTGCGCGAAACCCCGCAATCGGTCACCGTCGTCACGCGCCAGCGCATCGATGACGAAAACATGCGGTCGCTGGCCGACGTCATGGCCAGCACGCCGGGCATTTCGGTGCAGAACTACGACAGCGAGCGCTATTCGTTCAACTCGCGCGGCTTTGCCATCAGCAACTACATGTACGACGGCATCCCGACGTCGTTCGATATGGGCTATGCGGGGGGCGAGTCGTCGCAGGACCCCATCATCTATGACCGCGTCGAAGTCGTGCGCGGCGCTACGGGGCTGTTGACCGGCGCGGGCAACCCGTCGGCATCCGTCAACTTGGTGCGCAAGCACGCCACCAGCCGCGAGTTCACGGCCGACATGAGCGTCAGCGCCGGCAGCTGGGATACCTATCGCGCCACCGTTGACCTGTCGTCGCCGCTGAATGCCAGCGGCAGCGTGCGCGGCCGAATCGTGTCGGCCTACCAGGACAACCATTCCTTCCTGGACAACTACGAGAACCGCAAGAAGGTCTTCTACGGCGTGGTGGATGCCGACCTGACCTCGCGCACCACGTTAAGCGTGGGTTTCAACTACCAGGACAACCAGCCCAAGGGCAGCAGCTGGGGCGGTTTTCCGCTGTGGTACGCCGACGGCGGCCGCACGGACTGGAAGCGTTCGCTGAACACCGGCGCGGACTGGACCTCGTGGGCCAGCACCACGCAGGGCGCCTTCGCCAGCCTGGAACATCGCTTCGACAACGACTGGCGTATCCAGACGACGGCGTCCTATTCCAAGAACGAAATGGACGGCAAGCTGCTGTACCTGTACGGCCTGCCGGACCGCAACACCGGCCTGGGCGTGAACGGCTCGCCGGCCTGGTACTACGGCGACCGCCAGCAGAACAGCCTGGACGTGAAGGCCTCGGGCCCCTTCAACCTGTTCGGCCGCACCCATGAAGCCGTATTCGGCGCCAGCTTCAGCCGCCAGTATGCCGACTTCCGCGGCCGCTTCCCGGCGGGCGCCGCCGCGCCGGTGGGCAATTTCTATGACTGGGACGGCTCGTATCCCGAACCGCAGTGGGGCGAATCCAGCACCGCCAGCCGCTACACGACCAAGCAGACCGGCTGGTACAGCGCGCTGCGCTTCAGCCTGGCCGATCCGCTGAAGCTGATCGTGGGTGGGCGCTACAGCACCTGGAAGACGGACTCGGTGGGGTTTGCCGGCGGCAACAAGCAGGCCTTCGACAAGGATGCCTTCACGCCCTACGCCGGCCTGCTGTACGACATCAACGAGAACTACACCGCCTACGTCAGCTACACCGGCATCTTCAACCCGCAAAGCTATCAAGACCGCAACGGTAGCTGGCTGGACCCGCTGGAAGGCAAGGCCTACGAGGCTGGCGTCAAAGGCGAATTCCTGGAAGGCCGCCTGAACGCATCCGCCGCCGTATTCCAGATGAACCAGGACAACGTGGCCCAGATCGACCCGGGCCAATTCGTGCCCGGCACCATCAACCAGGCCTATCGCGCCGGCCAAGGCACCCGCAGCCGCGGCTTCGATCTGGAAATGTCGGGCGAAGTCTCGCCGGGCTGGAACGTGGCCGCCGGTTATTCGCACTGGACCGCGCGCGACGGCGACGGCAACGGCATCCAGACCGACCAGCCGCGCAGCCTGGTGCGCCTGTTCACCACCTACCAGTTGCCGGGCAGCTGGAACCGCCTGACCGTGGGCGGCGGCGTCAACTGGCAGAGCAGCATCTACACCCTGGCCAGCGGCCCCAACGGGCAGGAACGCGTCGGCCAGGGCAGCTACGCCCTGACCAACCTGATGGCGCGCTACAAGTTCGACCGCAGCCTGTCGGCGCAGTTGAACGTCAACAACCTGTTCGACCGCAAGTATTACTCGCAGGTGGGGTTCTACAACCAGGGGGCGTGGGGCGCAGGGCGTAGCGCAACCTTGACGGTGCGCTACCAGTATTGAGGCAGCTTCAGTCCTCGGCGCGCCACGATTTGCGCCGCCGGGCCCGCGGCTTGGGCACCACGCCCAGTCGCGGGTCTCGCGCCAGCGCCAGTTCCACCAGCTGCGCCGCGCGCGCCTCGAAGCCTTCATCCGTCTGCGGCAGGTACAGCCATTTGCTCAATTGCGGATGCGGCACCAGCCCGGGCACGTCTTGCATCAGCGCCGCCTGGCGATCGTGCGAGGTGCACACCATGACCCCATTCCAGGGTTCGTCCCGGTCGGCCACCACCAGGTACAGCGACCCGTCCAGGTAGGCCGCATCGCAGCCGAACATCTTGCGATGCGTGAAATTCGCGTCCCGTTCCAGGGGCTCGATGATCCACAGCAGCGAGTTCTGGCGAACAGGGCGTGGCTTTCTGGGCGGGGCGAACGGGTCGGGGGCGTGGCGCATGGGCAAGTGTAGCGAATCGGGCTGCGCCAACGGGCCAGGGGCCGCACTGCCTATAATCATCCCTGATCCCCGCTTTGACGGCAGTCTTGCCGTGCCTCATGTCCCCTAAGCCTTTACGCGTCCTGTCGGTCATTCCGCCGATGACGCAGCTCAACACCCCATACCCGTCCACGGCCTACCTGACCGGCTTCCTGCGTTCGCGCGAGGTTCCGGCGGTGCAGGAAGACCTGGCGCTGGCCCTGGTGCTGCGCCTGTTGTCGGCCGACGGCCTGCGTGCCGTCGCCGCCCAGATCGACGCCTTGCCCCTGGAAAAGCACACCCCGCCCATCCAGGCCTTCATCGCGATGCAGCCGCGCTACCTGGCCACCATCGGCCCGGTCATCGCCTTCCTGCAAGGCCGGGACTCCACCCTGGCGCACCGCATCGCCGGCCGCAACTTCCTGCCCGAAGGACCGCGCTTTGCCACGCTGGACGTCTATATGGACGAAGACGGCGGCGATCCCCTGGGTTGGGCCTTTGGCGCCCTGGGTCTGCAAGACCGCGCCAAGCATCTGGCAACGCTGTACCTGAACGACCTGGCCGACGTGCTGCGCGACGGCATCGACCCGCGCTTCGAATTCGTGCGCTACGCCGAATCGCTGGCCGGCAGCCAACCCACCTTCGACCCCCTGGCCCAGGCCCTGGCCGCGCCGCTGAACCTGGTCGACGAAACCCTGCGCGACCTGACCCGCGAAGCCCTGGAGCGCCACGCGCCCACCATGGTGCTGCTGTCGGTGCCGTTTCCCGGCGCCGTCTACGCCGCCTTTCGCATCGCGCAGGCCATCAAGGCGCACGACCCCGGCATTATCACCGTGCTGGGCGGCGGCTTCGTCAACACCGAACTGCGCGAACTGAAAGACCCGCGAGTCTTCGACTACATCGACTACGTCTGCCTGGACGCCGGTGAACGCCCCTTGCTGGCCCTGCTGGAACACGTGCAGGGCCAGCGCTCGCGCTCACGCCTGGTGCGCACTTTCCTGCGCGACGCCGAGTCCGGCCAGGTCCGCTACATCAACATGGTCGAGCCCGACGTCGCCTTCGCCGAAGTCGGCACCCCCACCTGGGATGGCCTGCCGCTGGACCGTTACCTGTCGCTGCTGGACATGCTGAACCCCATGCATCGTCTCTGGAGCGACGGCCGCTGGAACAAGCTCACCGTTGCCCACGGCTGCTACTGGAAGAAGTGCAGCTTCTGCGACGTCAGCCTGGACTACATCGGCCGCTACGAAGGCGCGTCCGCCACCGTGCTGGCCGACCGCATCGAAGCCATCGTCCGCGAAACCGGCCAGACCGGCTTTCACTTCGTCGACGAAGCCGCGCCGCCCAAGTCGTTGAAAGCCCTGGCCACCGAGCTGATCGAGCGCAACGCCGGCATTTCGTGGTGGGGCAACATCCGCTTTGAAAAGACCTTCAGCCCCGAGCTGTGCGAACTCTTGGCCGACAGCGGCTGCATCGCCGTGTCCGGCGGGCTGGAAGTGGCATCCGACCGCCTGCTGAACCTGATGAAAAAGGGCGTCTCGGTCGACCAGGTCGCCCGCGTCACCCGCGCCTTCACCGACGCCGGCATCCTGGTGCACGCCTACCTGATGTACGGCTTTCCCACGCAGACCGTGCAAGACACCGTCGACGCGCTGGAATACGTGCGCCAACTGTTCGAAAACGACTGCATCCAAAGCGGCTTTTTTCACCGCTTTGCCTGTACGGTGCATTCCCCGGTGGGCAAGAACCCCGAGGAATACGGCGTCACGCTGCAGCCGCTGCCCGAAGTCACCTTCGCCAAGAACGACATCGGCTTTCATGACCCCACCGGCGTCGATCACGACGCGCTGGGGCGGGCGCTGAAAAAAGCGATCTACAACTACATGCACGGCATCGGTCTGGACGAAGACGTGCGAACCTGGTTCCCGTTCAAGGTGCCCAAGACCACGGTCGCGAAAAACCGCATCAGCCGTGCGTTGAGCCAGCGGGGGTAGGGCGGGTCTGGACGACCCGCCCCGGGGGCTACAGCAGCAACGGCGAGATCTTGCTGCCGTCCACCGACACCCCGGCGACCAGGCCGCCGTTGTTCAACACGAAGCCGACGATGGGCTGCTGTACCGTGTACGAATCGATATTGCCATTCACGCCCAGATTCGCTACGGCCACCGTCGCGTCGGCGCCCACCGTCCAGCCGCTGCTGTTGCGGAACTTGGCCAGGGCATCGTCCGTCATAAACATGACCACCATGGCCTTGGACTGCGCGCCGATCTGCAGGCCGATGGACCCGCCCGTGATGCTGTAGTACCCGGTGTCCTGGCCATTCACACGCAGAACGCCCGAACCATGCTGGGCGCCGACGATGAAGCTGGCGCTCAACACCGCCGGAAACACCAGCACGCCGCGAGCCTGGGCCACCAGCTGCTTGGATTGCGGCGCGGCCTCGTACAGCTTGGACAGGGTTGCCGTGGCGGCGGCGTTCAATTCCTGGCGCTTGTCGGCGGCAGACGCCGTCGATTGCGGGCCGGTGGTGGTGCAACCGGTGAACACGGCGCTGGCAAGGCCCAGGGTCAAAGCGGTCAGGGCGATGCGGCGCGATTTCGACGAGAGATCAAGCATGGTGATTCCTTTGGGTCGATAAGACCCTTGACGACGCGTCAGGGAGCGAGTGCTCAGGGGCAGGATACCCCGGCTTTGGGTGGGCCGTGTGGATTGCGGGCCGGCATCGCACGGTATGATCCCTAGCTGTTTCCAGGCCGGCCGGCTCAATGGCCAGAGGGTTCACCGATGAAAAAAAGCCTCCCGCTCTTGCTTGGCGTGTCCGTTCTGCTGACGGCCTGCGGCCCCAACAAGATCATCGTCGATCTGCCGTCGCCTGACGGCAAATACCACGTCGAAGTGCGCAAATGCCCGCAAGCCGGATCATTGACGTGGACGGAAAAAACGCAGGTCTCGATTCTGGATCGAGGTGTGTCCGAAGCGTGCCAGTCCGCCGTGAAATCCCTGGCGCAGTTCGATGCGCCCACCCCGGAAGATCAGCTGCAACTGGAATGGCTGTCGGACACCGAGCTGCGTGCATGGCACCCGTCTTTCAACCCGGAATATGGTCCGCAGTCTGCGAATTTCAAGCCGGGTACGCCGATCAAGCTGGTTTACGCGCCGAAGAAATAGGGGGGGGCGGACTGTCGTCACAACAGGATCGGCGGGCCGCGAGGCTGGTCATATGCTGACCCTTCCGATGGGAGGGTGCCATGTGCAGCCACTACCAGACCCTGAAAGACGCCGAACTGCTGCTGAAGCTATTCGGCGTGCCGATGCCCGAAAAACCGTATGCGCACGACATGCATCCGGGCGTGAATGGGCTGTTCGTGCGCCGGCTAGTCAAAGGCGATGGCAATGGCAGTCGTGAACAGCGCGAAGCCGTGGTCGGACACTGGGGCCTGACCCGGCGCGGCGCCGCGCCCTCGCCAAAACTGTCCACCTTCAACGCCCGGTCAGACCGATTGGAAACGGCCCGCACCTTCCAAGCCGCCTGGTTCGACCGGCAACGGTGCATCATCCCGGCCGACGCCATTTTCGAACCGGACTGGCGTCAGAAATTCCAGATATCCACGCGCTTCACCCGTGCCGATGGTCACCCGCTGGGCCTGGCGGGTATCTGGGAGTGCGGTCGGGATGCCGAGGGCGGCTTGCTGGAAACCTACAGCATGATCACGGTCAGCGCCGACGATCACGCATTATTCCAGCGGTATCACCGCAGCCATGAAGAAAAGCGCATGGTCGTACTGCTGGCCGATACCGCCTATGACGCCTGGCTGGGCGCCTCGCCTGACGAGGCCATGTCCATGTTGCGGGGCGCGCCGGCAGAAAGCTGGTGTGCCACGCCGATGCCGCAAGGGAATGCGACCAATCTATCTTTGTTCTAGTGGCGCGGCACCGCATAGAGGGCGTCGTTGACGGCCAATGTGGCCGCGCAATCCCGCGCGGCCAATCAAGTTCTCACGACGCGCGGTTTCAAAGCCCCTGCGTCAGCCCCTTGGCCGTGTCCTCAAGCGACCGGCCTTCATTCACCGCGTCCTTGAGTTCGCTGACGAACCACGGCAGCACAAGCTTCGTGTCGCTGTCCGACAGTCCGATCCGCAGCCGTTCTTTCGGCTCGCAGACCTCTGCGCCATTCTGCGACGCGCCCTCGCCCTGCATGGCGGCGGGCTTGGACAAGCCAAGTGCAGGGGTGGAAAACACCGGGTCCGTCGTGATGGCCGATGCGGTGGCGGCTACGCCAAGCAGCACAGCGCCTGCAAGCAATTGGATTCGGAAGGTCGGCATGGTGCGCATCCTTTGAAAACTCGGGGGGCTGCACGGGCGACCCGCCAGTTTCGCGGGTGCGCCGTGATGAATATATTTCGCTATTGTGCAGCGCGCAGAGGCGATCAGGTACGGGAGAGTTGTGATCGTCTGTGAAGATCTGCGCGCCGCTGGGCCACGCTACATGTCGGCGCGCCTGATGAGCGCAGGCAGCGGTTCGCCGACCCGATACCGGTGAACCATGTCATCGGGATCGAAAAGAATCCCGATGGGATTATTCGAAAAGGCCTGGCCAACCATCCACGTCGTCGCTTCGTCCGCCGTTTCGAATACATCAATCTGCAATTCGATATCGTTGCCGTCCGGGTCCCGGTAATACATCGACACCGTGGGACCGTGCAGGATGCACAGGTGCGGCACGATGCCATCCTGCTTCAAACGGCTGTAGGTCTGCAAAAGCTCAGCCAGACTGTCATAGGTAAACGCGGCATGGTGAAAGCCAGCACGTTGCGCCAAGGCAGCGTCTGCGGGCTCATTGATCAGCGCCACGCGATGGTGTTCATCGTCATAGGTCATGAACGCAATCTGTTCATTGGCAAAGACGACATGCGCGCCCAATACCGCGCAGTACCAATCCCGCATCACGTTCAACTGCTGCGTCCGGAATACAAGATGCGCCAGTTTCCTGGGGCGGGGGACGTCTGCGGGAATGCGGATAATCTGTGCCAACGGATTCAGTTCAGGATGATTCATCTTGCGCCTCCGGTAGTTGCGTAGCGTGCCAGAATGTGGCGGCTTGGCGGTTTCAAGCTACTGGATGGGCGGTGGTTAGGGACTCAGATAAATCTGATTTTTGTTGTTGAGACGAAATTATCGTGCTGAGCGTGTGATGTTCAGCGAAACCTCAGTGTCAGACTACGTTTTTGATTGAGAGAATAGATGATTGGATCTGGTAGAAAGAAAAAGGGAGGGCGTTGTCAATGAGCCTAGACGCAGAGGGGATTGTCGCTTTGAAATTAGATGCTGTAAGGGGTCGACCTTGTGCTACGCGTATAAGTATTGTGCTGGCCATGCGACTGTTAGACAGATCCGATCCATACTTTGATTCATTCGCAGTATTGGACGAATTGGACTATTTGGAGGGTGTGCGCCGAACGTCTCGGACAAAGCTTGAAGCGCCCTTTAAAGATGCTGCTCTTAAACCCTTTCTGCACAAGCATTTCTCTTCCAGTAGGCATCTTTTTAAAAATCTTGAAGTGCGCTGGAATCTAGCGGGGGGGAGGGAACAAAGACCTTGACCGCATGATTCTCGAAGTTGCAGAAGAGTATGGTGATGATTTCGATAAATGGGTAGGAAATTTGACTCATCGCCTTGTTATTGGCGGCTATGAGGAAAGAGTTGAGCGGGGTTTAACCGGAGATTGGATAATATATGCACAGCACGAGGGTTTAAACTATTACTTGGATCTCGCGACGCATGAAGAGGGGGTTGGGGAACGAGCAAAAGACTTGGCCCAAAAATTGCGCGAGGGGTGTGAGGCCGAGTTTCCCTTTCTTTTCGAGCCACTAGGTTAGCTCGAAACCGTAGCAGGTCACCTTTTTCCAAGGCCGTGGTGGCGGCTTCATAAATAGTAGTGTGAGACTACGGTTTCGCTCATTCGAAACCGTAGTCTGAGGGCCTTACCTGATATGGTGTAGATCTTGGCTTGATGGGTAAGCGATATTAGTGAGCAGATTTTGATGCGCTAATCGGAGCGAAATCAAGATCAAGGCCATCTAATGCTGAGGTCACAAGATCCGCCATATGATCGCAAAGACTTTCCACACCACCCATCAAATTAGACACAACCCAACCATCCAGCGGCTGGGTGTCGGTAGTCTCCGGTTCGTTCGCACTATTCCCCACAATCCGAGCAATCGCCCATATCCCCTGGCAAGCGCGTTCCATTCGCCGCAGATCGGCAAATCGAACAGCGCCATGCTCTGGATCATCCGGGGTGGCCCAGCGGTCTAGGGTTTAGGGGTGGTCATTCAGGGCAGTCTCCTGTTGGTCATGAGACCCGCGCCCCGCTGTCAATCGGGGTGGGCAGGCACAAGGTCGGGTTGACAGACCGGTAACAGGAGCAACCGGCGCACGCGAACGTGCCCCAGCCAAGGCCCGCCCATAGAGTAGAGACGTGCGTCGGCCTACGGACGTAAAAATACGGTGTATCAGGTTGCCAGAGGGCCTGGGCGTGTGATGTCCTTATCACGTGGGAACTAGAACCATGAACTGCTTATTCGCGGTTATGGCGCTGCCGCACCCCCCAACGCATCCATCACCCGCGCCGAATAAACCATCGCCGCACCGGCATTCATCGCCACCGCCACGCCCAGCGCCTCGGCAATCTCTTCACGCGATGCGCCCAGTTTCACCGCCGTGTCGGTATGGACCGCGATACACCCATCACAGCGCGTCGTGACCGCAACGGCCAAGGCAATCAGTTCGCGGGTCTTGGCGTCCAGGTGTCCGGTCTTTTTGCCGGCACCCGACAGCGTCCGATAACCGCCCAGGGTGTCGGGCGACAGTTTGCCGAATTCGCCGATGCGGCCCATGAGTTGCGTGCGGTATTCGTTCCAGTCGAGCATGTTCGTTCCTTTTCATCAGGGGAAGGGCGTTGACGTCCAACGCCATGAAGGAAAGTGTAGGGCGGTGAAATGCGATTTATGGCATAGTTAAGTCTTTATATTTAGCGAATTCGTCTCATGGATGCGTTGAGCCAAATGCTTGCACTCGCCCAGGGCGAGATCCGCTTGGATACGCGTTGCGCGCTGAGCGGCAGTTTCATCCTGCCCCATGAACCCTTGCCGCCCGGGCAGGCCGTATTCCATCTGGTGCTGGACGGGCGGTGTCGGGTGCAGTCGTTGCCGGGCACGTTTCTCGATCTGTCGCCGGGCAGCTTTGTGTTGTTGCCGCAAGGGCAGGCGCATACGCTGAGCGGCATGAACGCCGGGGCGGGGCATGCGGCGTCGAGGGTGACGCAAGAGCAACCGGTCGACGCGCTGTTGCCCGTGACTCGCACGGCCGATGCCGACGGTGACGGCGAAGTGGATCTGCTTTGCGGTCGGCTTCTTTACAGCCAAAGCGGCAGCACGTTGTTGATGCAGCAATTACCGCCGGTCTTGCAAGTGTGCCTGCATCAGACGCCCGGCATTGACGCGTTGCGAACGCTGACCCAGTTGTTGAGGCATGAGGTATCGGCCAGGCAGCCCGGCGCGTGGGCGATCGCCAATGCGCTGGCGCAGGCGTTGCTGGCCTATGCGATGCGCGCCTATGGCGAGGGCGAGCCCTCTGACGCGCCCCAACCGAGCTGGCTGGCCCTGATTGCCGACGAGCGCCTTTGCGCGTCGTTGCAGGCGATGCTGGCCGACCCGCAGCGCCCCTGGACGCTGGATACCCTGGGCGCCGCCGCGGCGATGTCGCGAGCCACCTACGCCAGGCGATTCAAGGACGCCTCGGGCATGACGCCCGGCGCCGCGCTGTTGGCGGTGCGCATGATGCACGCGAGCAAACTGATGCTGCAGACGCGCCGGACGCTGGCGGATATTGCCGAGACCGTGGGTTATCAATCGGAAGCGGCGTTTGGCAAGGCGTTCCGGCATGCGTTGGGCAGCACGCCTGGGCAATGGCGCAAGAACAGGGCGAACGCGTGACGCCGCAACCCGATGAACGGGCGGGTTCGACCTGCCCAGGGCAATGAGCTTTGGAGTTCAGACAACCCAAGCAATTGAGTGCATCGGAATCGATCCTCACGCATTCATGTACTATCTTCCATCGATTCTGTCGTGTCCCTAAATTCTGACCGCGACACATGCCGACCAGTGAAAAGCGAGTTTCACAATGCGCTGCAGCCTGTTGTCGTGACAGCGCCTGGCGGGATCGGCTCGCTGGACCGCGGTTCGCCCACACGTCAAAACCATCAAGAAAAACGGAGAAAGTTGATGCGCTTAAAGGCTCTTGCACTCTGCATGCTGGCAGGATTTGGAACGTCGGCCGCGGCACAAGACAGTACGCAAACACTGCAACAGGCCTTCAAGCAGATTCCACAGGCGGTGTTGTCTGCCCCGCAGGCAATGCAGATTTTCTTTCTGGATGCGCAGGCTTGGCGCGGATTGGAAAAATCCGGCCCGACGGCCGACAGTATGCGCAGGCTGAGCCTGGCGCATCCGATCCAGCCGATCGAATCGATTGGCCATGGGCTGGACCAGTGGTCGCTGAATGCGAAGATCGCTTTTGACGAGGTGTCGTATTTCGCCGGGTTTGGCCAGGCTCCGTCCAATGTCAGTTATTGGGGGCTGAAGAATAAGCAAGCGGTCGCTAAATTGGTCGCTGACCTGCAGCAAGGCGATTTTGTGGCGGTGGACGGCGGTGTGCCGGGCCTGATCGCCAATGGCGCCGAGGGCGCGATGGATCTGAAGAAGGCCAATGCGAAAAGCCCGTGGCGCGGCATGATGGGCAAGACCAGCTTTGTGCTGCCGCTGGATTCCGCGTTGATCCAGGCGCCTTCGGCGGCGGGCATGAAGGATTTGGCGCATACCGCGCCGTCGGTGGCCGACAGCGAAGTCGTGGCGGCCGCGGTGGCGGGTTTGAAAGAGGCGGTGCCTGCGAACAGCGGCCGCATCGTTCAGGCCGCGGTGATTTCCCCGGTGATGGGGCTTAACGCGGTGGATCCGGCGAAGGTGTTGCTGTCGACCCATGGCGATATCGACATCGCCAAGCAGAATCTCAAGGCGGCGACCGAGGCCAACGGGCGCGGTATTCCGCCTTACTTCTCGGGGATTCTTGCGGACGCGCAGATCGACGACGTGCCGGCGGTGGTGATTTCGCTGGCCTACGCGGATTGCGCGACCGCCAAGCAGGCGGTTGACGGTATTGATGCGGCCTGGAAGGCGAGCATGGCGGCTGCGGTGCCGGCCAAGTTCTCGGGCAAGACGGTTCAGGCCGGCAAGCTGTGCGCGGCGGTGGTGAACCTGACGGCGCCGAAGGCCGAAAATGCCGGCAACCCGATTCTGGCGCAGGTGATGAACCGCTATATGCGGCGCGACTTCACCGTGCTGCAGATCGGCGCACCGCGCTGATCGCGCGCCTAGGCTTTTTGCGTCTAGGCCTCTTGCGTCAACGGCTTCGAGTCAACAGCTTCAAGGGCGGCCCATTTGCCACGCCAGTGGCACGTGGGTCGTTCTTTGCAGGGGCAGGCACGTGTCGGCGAAGCGCGCTTCGATGCGGTCGCGTTCGCGGGCGTCGACGCGTTCGCCCAGTATCAGCGGAAGCTGCCGGCAACGGTTCAACGCTTCGGCTGCATTGATACCCAGCAGTTCAGCGGCTGCCTTGGCGGCAGCCAGCAGGCGGTCTGCCGGGCATGCGGTCAGGTGCAGGTCGTATTCCGCGTAAATGTCGCGGGATAGCCCCGGCGTCGGCTCGGGTTCGTTGCCGCCGCTATAGAACTCGCCACGGTCCAGGAACGCGTCTTGCTCGGCGTAGTGTTCAAGCGCGACGGCATAGTCTTCCAGCTGCGATAACGGCTGCTGCCGTTTCTGCACACTCAATACGTCGGCGAAGGTGGCGGCTTCCAGGTAATTGACCAGCCCGTGCGCCATGGCGAAGGCGGGGTGTTCCTCGCCGTCTTCATTGACGGCAGGATCGTCCTCGTCTTCGCGGGTCGACAGATAGAGTTGGGCGTCGACAAGCGGCACGTCGTCGGTCACGTAGACCCAGCAATAGCGGTCCCAGACGTCGCCGCCGTCATGACACGCGGCGATGGCTTCGATGCCGTCGCGAAGGCAGAGGAGTTTGCGCATGGGAAGGAGTCCGCCGAAAAGGGCGATGATGCCAGATTCCGATGCATGGACGGCGCGCCGGCACGAAGATGCAGGGTCCCTCTTTCATTGATTCACACCCCCGCCACAAAGGCAGGGTCGTGTCTTTCATTGACCTGCCACCAGCGTTTGACACCATTTTTTACTGCGTTTCGCGGCCGTAGCCGTCATCCTCACCCGTACACTACCGGGAACATCAAGGAGCAATATGTCGATTCAAACGTTGGGCCGTTACGGTGTGGTGCTGTTTCTCGCGGTGCTCAGTTCGGGCTGCGCCAAGGTCGTTGGCGAATGCGGCTGGGTCCGCAGCAGCTGCATGTATGACGGCAAGTACGAAGAGGGCGAGGAAGACTACGCCGAAGCCGAAGCCAAGCGGCTGAACAAGCAATCCACGGATCGGCTGCGTCGCAGCAATTGATTCCGCGGCGCGCGCGTTGAAGCGGGCGAGGTCACCGGCCTGTCCGTGCCGAAAGCCGTCAAAAGACAGGCGAAAAAAAAGCGAAACCCATGTCAGGTTTCGCTTTTTGCTTTTTGCTTTTTGCTTTAAGCCGCCACCGCCGCTTCCGGCAAGAAAAACCGATCCTTCAATTCCTGCAGGCCGATCCGGTCCAGCATCTCGGTCAGGCGTTCGGCCGGCTTTTTCTTCGGCAGGTTCTTGTACTGCGCGATGATCAGTTCGTTCTTCATCGAGTGTTCCCACCCGACCAGCTCGGTCACGCTGACCTGGTAGCCGTGGGCTTCCAGTTGCAGGCAGCGCAGCACGTTGGTGATCTGGCTGCCGAATTCCCGCGTATGCAGCGGGTGGCGCCAGATTTCGGCCAGGGGGTCGGCCAGGGCGCGGGCCTTGTTCTTTCTTAGCACGGACGCCACTTCGGCCTGGCAGCAGGGCACGACGACGATGTACTTGGCCTTTTTTTCCAGCGCGAAATGAATGGCGTCGTCGGTGGCGGTGTTGCAGGCGTGCAGGGCGGTGACGACGTCGATGGTCTTGGGCAGCTTGTCCGAGGTGATCGATTCGGCTACCGACAGGTTCAGGAACGACATGCCGTCAAAGCCCAGGCGCTTGGCCAGTTCTTCGGATGACTTGACGAGTTCTTCGCGGGTTTCGATGCCGTAGATGTGCGAGCCGCTCTTGGCGGCGTCTTTCTGTTCCTTGAAGAACAGGTCATACAGGATGAAGCCCAGGTACGACTTGCCCGCGCCGTGATCCGCCAGGGTGACGGCGCCGCGTTCCTCTTGGACGTCCTTGAGCAGGGGCTCGATGAACTGGAACAGGTGGTAGACCTGTTTCAGCTTGCGGCGGCTGTCCTGGTTCATCTTGCCGTCGCGGGTCAGGATGTGCAGGGCCTTGAGCAGTTCAATCGACTGGCCGGGGCGGATGTCGTGGGTTTTTTCGGACATGGGGCAAGGCAATGCGCCCCGCGGGCAGCGGGGCGCAAAAGAAGGCGGGAAAGCGTCAGTTTAACGAAATCCCTAGGCCGCAGGCGCGACCGCGGCGCCCTCGATGCCATGGCGGGCCAAGGCTTGCTCGACGAATCCGCTGCGTTTCATGTCTTCGACGAAGGCGGCCAGCACCTGCTGCGCGGCCTCGCCGCGGCGGCGCGGCAGGCCCATGGCCTGGCGGATGGTCATGAAGCTGCCGGGCAACAGGCGCAGGCCACCCAGGCGGGCGGCGTCGGCTTCGAGCTGCTGGCGCACGCCGGCAGCGACTTCCGTGCCCTCTTGCAGGAAAGTGTCGACGACGGTGGGCGAGGTGGCGGCGCGGGTGATGGCGGCGTGGCGAAGTTCACGCGTCAGGTACAGGTCGTAGGCGCTGCCTTGGCCGACGGTGACGCGGTGGCGCGGGTCGTCGACCTGGGCCATGTCTTGCAGGGGCGAGTCGTGGCGCACCAGGTAGGCGCCTTCGATCAGCACGTAGGCGTCGGTGAAGGCAATGTCGGTGGCGCGCTTGGGGTCGATGGCGAAAAAGCCGATGTCGGCGTCGTTCTGGCTGACGGTGTCGACGGCCTTGCCGGCGCTGTCCAGCACGACCAGGGTCAGCGGCACGCCCAGGCGGTCGGCGAAGGCCCGGGCCAGGTCGACGGAGACACCCGCGGCATGGCCTGCGGCATCGCGCCGGGCCAGGATGGGGTTGCCCAGGTTGATGGTGGCGCGCAGGGTGCCGGTGGGGGTGAAGGCTTGCAGGATGTGGGGGGCGATGGCGGTCATGGTGAACGGAAAAAAAAGGAATTCGAAACTGTCTCTTATACACATCTCCGAGCCCACGAGACAGGCAGAAATCTCG
>ERZ1032107.102-NODE-102-length-19452-cov-38.078363_pt1 | contig 19452 bp, 20 predicted proteins | sample MGYA00516713_ERZ1032107 | MGnify/ENA primary metagenome ERZ1032107 (study PRJEB33718, sample SAMN03160116) | human skin metagenome | collected 2014-04-10 | study: EMG produced TPA metagenomics assembly of the PRJNA266117 data set (Human skin bacterial metagenome...
GGCATAGCCTTCGGGGATCTTCAGTTCCTTGCGGGTCAGTTCCTGGTCGAAACCGGCCATGCCGTGGGTGTGCCAGCCACTGAGGCTGGCTTGCAGGGCCAGGTGGCCCCAGGCCGAACCGGTGTCGAAGGTGTGCCACAGGGCCGGGGTTTCCTCGCTGGCGCCGGGCACGGTGAAGGTGGTCTTGGAAATCACGATCACCAGGGCCGAAGCGTGTTGCGCCCAGCCACGGTTGAATTCGTTGAGCAGGCCGAGGAAGCGTTCCCAGTTCGGCGTGTCGCGGCGGGCATAGAGGAAGCGCCAGGGCTGCGAGTTGTAGGCCGAAGGCGCCCAGCGTGCGGCTTCGAAGAAGCTCAGCAGGGTTTCTTCGGGGATGCTTTCGCCGGTGAAGGCCCGGGGCGACCAGCGCTGGGTGAACTGCGGGTGGATGGCGTAGTCGGCAACGCGAGTGTTGGCGCTCATGGAAAAACTCCTGGCAGCATGTGAGATGAGTGGAATAAACCGGCAAGCGCAGATGAGCTGAGCGAAGGGGTATTCCTGACCCCGTGCGGTTTGCCGGGTGCAACGCGGTCAAGCGTTAATGGCACACGGACGCGGGTCGGTCCGAGGGGCAAAGCTACTGTGCCCATGGCCCGCTGACAAGTCCCGGCCTACCGACAGTCGCCAGCGCTTGGCCCGCCGGTTCTTCGGCACTAGACTGGCGGCCTTTTCACCCTCGGATATTGATGCTTGAGCCATGGCCGCCAAAGTCGAACCTTTCTGGATACGCAAAACCCTCGAACAACTCGACCAGGACGAATGGGAGTCGTTGTGCGATGGCTGCGGTCTGTGCTGCCTGCAAAAGCTTGAAGACGAGGACGACAACAGCGTCTATTACACGCGCATCGCCTGCAAGCTTTTGGACCTCAAGACCTGCCAGTGCAGCGATTACCCCAACCGCCGCGACTCGGTGCCCGACTGCATCCAGCTGACCCCGGGCAAGGCCGACGAATTCAAGTGGCTGCCCCCCACCTGCGGCTACCGCCTGGTGAGCGAGGGCAAGGACCTGCCCCTGTGGCACCACCTGGTGTGCGGCGACCGCGATGCGGTGCACCACGAACGTATTTCCCAGTCCGGCCGCATGCTCGCCGAAGGCAGCGTGGCGGAAGAGGATTGGGAGGATCATCTGATTTTCCGCGCAGGCTGAGGGTTCGCCGCGCCGGCTTCAAGGTTTCAACAGCAAGGAGAGGGTATGAGGGTGGGGGCGAAGCTGGCGCTGGCCGCTGCGATGTTGGCATTGAGTGCATCGGCGTTTGCGGCGAAGAAGGTCGATCTGGATTATCACGTGCGCTTCCTGCCCCAGAGCGATCAGGCCGAAGTGCGCCTGACCCTGGCCGACGGCGCGGCGCTGCGCAGCCTGGATTTCGATCTGGGCTCGACCGGCGACTACAGCGACTTCAAGGCCGACGGCCAATGGCAGGCCGCCCCCGCCGGTGCCGGCGGTCAGCGTGGGGTCTGGCGTCCGGCCAGCGGCAAGGCCAGCCTGAGCTACCGGGTACGCCTGAACCACAGCATCAAGAAGGGCAGCTATGACAGCCGCAGTACTGCCAACTGGGCCCTGCTGCGCGGCGAAACCCTGGTGCCGCCGGCGCACCTGGACCAGCAGGACGGCATCGAGCTGGTGGCGCGCCTGGATTTCGAACTGCCCGCCGGCTGGAAGAGCATCGAGACCGCCTGGCCGCGGATCGGCAAGCACCGTTTTCGCATCGACAACCCCTCGCGGCTGTTCGACCGTCCCGCCGGCTGGATGCTCGCCGGCACCCTGGGCAGCCGCCGCACGCGCCTGGGGGAAACCGACGTCAGCGTGGTCTCGCCACTGGGCCAGGGCATGCGGCGAATGGATGTGCTGACCCTGCTGACCTTTGTCTGGCCGCAGGTGCAGGCGGTGTTTCCCCGCCAGCCGAGCAAGCTGTTGATCGTCGGCGCGGCCGATCCGATGTGGCGCGGCAGCCTGGCCGGGCGCGATTCACTGTTCCTGCACAGCCGCCTGCCGCTGGTCAGCGAGAGCGGCGCCAGCCCCTTGCTGCGGGAGCTGGTGCAATCTCTGGCACGGATCAACGACAGCCAGCGCAGCGACTGGATCAGTGAAGGGCTGGCGCAGTACTACGCCATCGAGCTGCTGCGCCGTGCCGGTGGCATCAGCGATGAACGTTACCAGGTGCTGGAGAAGCGCCTGGCCCGGGACGGCCACAAGGTCACCAGCCTGCGTGGCGAACAGGTGGACAGCGCCACAGTGGCCAAGGCGGTGTTGCTGTTGCAGGAGCTGGATCGGGAGATTCGCCTCAAGACCCGCAACAAGCGCTCCCTGGACGATGTCCTGCAAGCGGCGATGCGCCTGGAAAGCGTCAGCACCGCCGAATTCATCCAGCTCAGTGAAAGCGTGCTGGGCGAGTCCTCCAGGGTCCTCGACACCAGCCTGCTGCGCTGACCCGGCGCGGCTGGGGCCCAGGCGTCCATGAGGACGCCCCGGCCTCAGGCCCTGGGCACCTTCACTTCATCATTGCTGGCGGCCTTGGCGTTGCGGCCGGCGGCTTCGGCATCGGCTTTCAGGTTGCGCAGCTCTTCTGCAGCGCGTTCGATCTTGTTGCGCACGTTGTTCATGTCCTGGCGGCTTTTCTCCAGCAGGCTTTTCGCCGAGCTGTGCCCGGTGATGCCCCGGGCCAGGGCCACGCCGCCGATGGCTACCTGGATCAGGCCGAATACGCCGCCACGGCGCAGGCCCTTGCCCATCATCACCACGCCGCCGGCCAGCGAGCCGATGCGCTCCCAGCCCTGGACATTCTGGGTGGGCTGGCTCTGGAACGGGGTCGATTCGATGGTTTGCAGCTGTTTGCGCTCGCTCATGATCTGTCTCCAAGGGCGGTAAGGGATACAAGGCTGACTGCACGAAGGCGTCACAGGTTCCCGGGCAATGACCGGCGTGTGCTCAGAACTTGGGACCGGAGCGGGTGTTGTTGCCCTTGGCCAGGCGATCGTAGAGCACCACGTTGACTGTCGCTGCCAGGTTCATGCAACCGGTGGTGGGGATGTAGACCACGTCCTCGCACCAGTCGCGGATCTCCTTGTCGAGGGAGCCGTCTTCCGGGCCGAAGATGTACAGGGCGCGATCCGGGTGGGTGTATTCGGGCAGTGGGCGGGCACCCTCGACCAGTTCCACGGCCACCGGAATGCAGCCCAGGGGGAGGATTTTCTTCAGGTCGTCGATGCCGATCAGCGGAATGTCCTGGTGGACCTTCTTGGTGTCGGTGACGAAGTCGCGGGCCCGCTCATAGCGCTTGCCGGTGTAGAACACCGAGGCGACGCCATAGCAGCCGGCGGCGCGCATCACCGAACCGACGTTCTCCGGTGACTTGGGGTTATACAAACCGATGCAGCTGTACCTTTTGTTTGCCACGAACAAAGCGCCTTGGGGGAAAAGAGCGCGATTATACGGGGATTGCCCACGGCTCGGTGGCTTGTTGTGGCGAGGGAGCGTGCTCCCGACGCCGGCCCATGCGGTATAGCAGGCCGGCCGGGGACACAGGGTTTACGGCTGCCTTGCCGCCGAACGGGAGCACGCTCGCTGGCCACAATATGCCCGGCGGCTGGTGCTTACTCCGGGTCTTTCTTCATCAACCCGGCCAGGGCGGCGAACGGGTTGTGGGTCGCCTTGGCGACTTTCGGGGTGCTCAGGGAGCCTTCGCCGAAGTACTGCTGGTCGGTGTAGCGCGAGTGCTCGTTGTCGTGGCAGTACAGGCACAAGAGTTCCCAGTTGGAACCGTCCTGGGGGTTGTTGTCGTGGTTGTGATCGCGGTGGTGCACGGTCAGCTCGCTCAGGCGCTTGCCGGAGAACTCCCGGGCGCAGCGGCCGCAGACATGGGGGTACATTTTCAGTGCCTTGTCGCGGTAGCCCATTTCCCGGTCGCGCTGGGCGTCGGCAAGGATACGGTCCAGCTTGGCGGTGTTGGACGGGGGAGTGGACGAACTCATGGGTTCACCTTTGTAGAAGGACTAATGACGGTAATGGACAAAGTTTAGCTCAGGCCTTGAGCTTCTCGGCAATCCAGATGGTGTGCCGGGTGCCGCGATTGCCATGGGCGAAGACCTGCACTTCCTCGGCCTTGAAGCCGGCCTTGCGCAGGCGCTCGGAGAACTGCCGGTCGGCGCTGGCCGACCACACCGCAAGAATGCCCTTGGGCCGCAGGGCCCGGGCGCAGGCGGCCAGGCCGGCGCTGGAGTAGAGCCAGCTGTTGGCTTTCTGGGTCAGGCCTTCGGGGCCGTTGTCGACGTCGAGCATGATCGCGTCGAAGCCCTGGGGCTCGGCCTGCAGGACCTTGGCCACGTCTTCCAGGCGGATCACCGTGCGCGGGTCCAGCAGCGGCCGGCCGGACTTTTCGCCGAGCGGGCCACGGTTCCATTCCACCACCCCGGGCACCAGCTCGGCGACCACCACCTCGGCGCTCTTGCCCAGGTGCTTGAGAGCCGCGGCGAGGGTGAAACCCATGCCCAGGCCGCCGATCAGCACCCGCGAGTTCGGGCGCCCGGCGACCTTGCTGCAAGGGATCTGCGCCAGGGCGTCCTCGGAACCGTGCATGCGTGTGTTCATCAACTGGCCGCCGTCGCCGCCCTGGATCTTGATGACGAAATCCTCACCGTATTCGAACAGGCACAAGGCACCGCCGTTTTCAGGAATCGCAGTAGTGTCCAGCAGTACGAAACGTTTCATGGAGATCTCATTGAGGAAGGCAAAACGCCCCGGTTGGGAGTAGCCTGACGCCAGACAATAGCAATGGAGCCATTGATGAAGCGCACTATTCTAACGGTGATTGCCCAAGCGGCGCTCGCCCTCACCGCAGCCCTGGCGCTTGGTGCCGGCCCGGCTTTGGCCGACGAGCCGCAAAGCGCCCCGGTGGTGACCCCGGCGCCGACCCTCGGCACCCCGGGTACCGCGACCCCTACGCCTTATCCGCAAGTCACCCCGCCCAGCACGCCGAAAGCCGGCAGCAGTGGCAGCGCGCCCCTGCTGCCGCCGATCGACATGCCCAAGCCGCCCAAGGACCAGACCCTGCCAGGGCTGGAGCAGAACGACAGCAAACCCAAGGTTCAGGGTTGATGGATGTAGCGGGCGAGGGTACCCCTGGGCTCAGATCTGCTGCGCGAGCAACTGGCCGTCGGCCATGCGCAGCCGCTTTGACAGCGACACGGCCAGGGCGCGGATGATCTTGGCGGCGATCTTTGGCGCATCGTTGAGCATCTTCTCCAGGGAGTCCTTGCCCAGGTTGAGCAACTGGCAATGGCTGGCGGCCACGCAGGTGGCCGAACGTCGCTCGCCATCGAGCACCGCCATTTCGCCAAAGGCCCGGCCGCTGCGCAGGGTAGCGATGGTCAGCGGCTGGCCGTCGTGGTTGCGCTTTTGCACCGCCACCTGGCCGCTGTGGATGATGCACATGAAGCTGCCGGCATCGCCCTCATGAAAGATCGCTTCGCCCTCGGCGATGCTGCTGATGCTGAAGTAGCCGGCCGCAGCGTTGAAGTCGGCGGGCAACAACTGGTCGAACAGGCCGCAGTCCATCAGCCAGTCGCGGATCTCGTTGTTCAGTAAGGTGGGTTCGGACATGGGATCACGGTCTTTTTCTTGTGTCTGTTGCACGGGCGCAGGCCCGGTCCGGCGGTTGCCGGCGGCGTTCTGGGTTAAGACAGGTACGCCGCCGGGAGTTCCTCAGGCCAGGCCCAGAATGTTCAGGATAAAGGCGTATTCGAGGGCTACGTCACGTAATCCCTGGTAACGCCCGCTCATGCCGCCATGGCCGGCCCCCAGTTCGGTCTTGAGCAGCAGCGGGTTGCCGTCGGTCCTGGTGGCCCGCAACCTGGCCACCCATTTGGCCGCTTCCCAGTACTGCACGCGGCTGTCGTTGTAGCCAGCGATCACCAGGAGCGCAGGGTAGGCCTGGGCGCGCACGTTCTCGTAGGGCGCGTAGGCCTTGATCCGTGCGTAGACCTCGAGCTCCTCGGGGTTGCCCCATTCGTCGTATTCGGTGACGGTCAGCGGCAGCTCCGGGTCGAGCATGGTGTTGAGCACATCGACGAAGGGCACTTCGGCGATGGCGACCTTGAACAGCTCGGGGCGCTGGTTGAGTACCGCGCCGATCAGCAGGCCGCCGGCGCTGCCGCCACTGATGGCCAACTGCTGGGCGCTGGTCAGGCCCTGGGCGATCAGGTGTTCGGCGCAGGCGATGAAGTCGCTGAAGGTGTTGTGCTTGTGTTCCTGCTTGCCGGCGCGGTACCAGGCCTCACCCAGCTCGCCGCCGCCGCGCACGTGGGCGATGGCAAAGGCCACGCCGCGATCGAGCAGGCTCAGGCGGGCGTGGGAGAACCAGGGATCGAGGCTTTCGCCGTAGGCACCGTAGCCGTAGAGGTACAGCGGCGTCGGCTGGCCCAGGCAGTCGCGCTTGACCACCAGGCTGATGGGCACTTGGGTGCCGTCGGCGGCGGTGGCCCAGAGGCGCTGGCTGACGTAGGCCTCGGGGTCGAACGGGCCCAGTACCGGGGTTTCCTTCAGCACCTGCTGCTGGCCGTCGGCCAGTTGCAGCTGGCGCACCTGGGCTGGGCGGTTCAGGGCCTCGTAGCGCAGGCGGATGCGCTCGCTGGAAAACTCCAGGCTGTTCTGCACGTGCAGGCTGTAGGCCGCATCCGGCAGTTGCACGCGGTATACCGGCAGGTCCCGGGGGTGCACTTCGATGATCGGCAGGCCGCCTTCGCGCAGGCTCAGGGTCATGGCTGCGGCGTTGAGGGTCACGCCGTCGAGCATCACTTCGGGGTTGTGCGGCACCAGCAGTTGCCAGTCGTCCTGCTCGGGGATCGCGCCGTTGTCCGCGGCCTGGTAGAGGGCGAAGTTGATGCCGTCGCGGTTGCTGCGGATGAACCAGGTCCATTGGCCGTCCAGCAGGCCGTGGTCGACATCGTATTCATGGCCTTCGACCCGCGGCGCCAGGCAAGTGAACGGCAGCTGTGGCTGCGTGGCGTCCAGGGCCCAGGTCTCGCCGGTGGTCTTGCTGCCCAGGGACAGCAGCAGTTGGCGTTCGGAGCTGGAACGGTAGCAATGCAGGAAGAAGCGTCCGTCCGGCTCGTGGAACACTTCCTCGGCGGCGGTGCCATCCAGCCGGTAGCGCAACAGCTTGTGCGGGCGGTGGGTATCGTCCAGCTCGCCGAAGAACAGGGTCAGGCTGTCGTTGGCCCAGGTCATGCTGCCGTCGCAGTTGTCGAAGGACAGCTCGCTGACTTTGTTGCTGGCCAGTTCCTTGACGAACAGGGTGTAGATTTCCTCCCCAGTGGTATCGAGGCTGTAGGCCAGGCGCTGGTGGTCGGGGCTGATGCTGAAGGCTCCGAGGGAGAAGAAACCGCCATTGGCCAGGGCGTTGGGGTCCAGCAGCAGTTGCTCGCGGCTTTCGTCCACCGTCAGGCTGTCGTCCGCCGGGCGCGGGCAGCGGTAGTGGCGGGCGTATTCGTCGCCGGCGGTGGTGCGGGTGTAGTACAGGTACGGGCCCCAGGGCGAGGGCAGGGACAGGTCGGTTTCGAGGATCCGCCCCTTGATCTCCTGGAACAGCGTTTCACGCAGGGGCCCCTGATGCGCCAACTGGGCGTCCAGGTAGCTGTTTTCAGCCTTCAGGTAATCGAGCACCGCGTCGGTGTCGCGTTCCTGCAGCCAGGCATACGGGTCAGCGCCTTCGGCCTTGTGGGCAATCGGGGCGCTGCTGTCGTTGGCGGTTAAGGGCATGGGTGGCTCTCGGGCGATGACAAATGAGGGCTGGGCAGACGGCGGTGCAGCCTGACACGGCAAAAGTCGTTATCATAAGCGCCTCTTTGCCTGCCTTGCCATGGACACCATGACCGAGAACGACTATCTGATCGCCTGGGGGCTCTATGCCTTCGCCGCCTTGGGCTGCCTGCTGGTGTGGATGCGCCTGACCCGCTGGATGTGGCGCTGGCTGCGCGAACCGCTGCGAGTGCTGGTGGCGGTGCTGCTGTTCAGCCCGACCATCATCGACCCGGTCAAGGAAAAATTTGCCCCGGCCGTGGCCATCACCGCCCTGGATATAGCCTTCAAGGTCGGCAACAACGCCTGGCGTGCGGTATCCGACCTGTTCATGTACGGCATGATCGCCTTTGGCGTCTACCTGCTGTTCGTGCTGATCCGCTGGCCCATTGAGCGCGCGGCCAGGGAGCGCCGGGAACGCAACGAAGCGGCGAAAGCTGCCGCCAAGGCTGCCGAAGTGGAGGATGACCAGCCCTTCGGTGGCGCCGGCAATGACCGTTACGGCCGCCAGCCTGCAGCCGGCACCCCCCTGAATACGCGGGTCGAACCGCGTTTGTAACGCTGCCCCCGGCATTGAAGCGAGAGTCCGAGCATGTGTGAGTTGTTGGGCATGAGCGCCAATGTACCGACCGATATCGTCTTCAGCTTTACCGGGCTGATGCAGCGCGGCGGCCGCACCGGCCCCCATCGCGACGGCTGGGGCATCGCTTTCTATGAAGGCCGCGGCCTGCGCCTGTTCCAGGACCCGGCGGCCAGCAGCGAGTCGGAAGTGGCCAACCTGGTTCAGCGTTACCCGATCAAGAGCGAAGTGGTGATCGGCCATATCCGCCAGGCCAACGTCGGTAAGGTCTGCCTGGCCAACACTCATCCTTTTGTCCGCGAGCTGTGGGGCCGCAACTGGTGCTTTGCGCACAATGGCCAGTTGGCGGATTTCCAGCCCCAGGCCAGCTTCTACCGCCCGGTGGGCGATACCGACAGCGAAGCGGCTTTCTGTGACCTGCTGAACCGGGTGCGGGCCGCCTTTCCCGAGCCGGTGGAAATCGAGGAACTGCTGCCGACCCTGATCCAGGCCTGCAGCGAATACCGCAGCAAGGGTGTGTTCAATGGCCTGCTCAGCGACGGTGACTGGCTGTTCTGCTATTGCTCGACCAAACTGGCGCAGATCACCCGGCGCGCCCCATTCGGCCCGGCGCGGCTGAAGGATGTGGATGTGATCGTCGACTTCCAGGCCGAAACCACGCCCAACGACGTGGTCACGGTGATCGCCACTGAACCCTTGACCGAAAACGAAACCTGGACCCGCTACCAGCCGGGCCAGTGGAGCCTGTGGCGGCGCGGTGAATGCGTCAGCCATGGCCAGACCGAATAAGGACATCCCTATGTTGCTCAGTTATCTGCGGCTGGTGCTGTTCGCCGCCGGCCTGTTGATCGGTGTGCAAGTGCCGGGTTTCATCAGTGATTACGCCAAGCGCGTCGAGGCGCATCTGATCGAGTCGCAGCACAGCCTGCAGGGCTTCCAGGGCACCGCGCAGCAATTCTTCAAGGGCGACATGAACGCCCTGGTGGCCCATTACCGGGCCAGCGACGATCCGGTGTTTCGCAGCGATGCCGAGAGCCTGAGCGGCTTGCTCAGCCGCCAGCTGGCCCTGGACAAGCAATACCAGGCGATGCAGGGGCCCTGGTACATCCGCCTGCTGCAAGTGGCCCTGGCCCCCGACCCGGAAATCCGCAAGGAAACCTGGGACGGCTACAGCTACCAGATCCTGCTGACCCCGGAAGCCATGATCTGGGGTATCAGTGGCGCCTTGCTGCTGTCCTTCGGCCTGGAATGCCTGTACCGGCTGATCGACTGGATAGTGCTGGGCGGCAAGCGCCTGCGCCAGAGCCGCCCGATTGAAGAGCGCGACCTCAAAGGCCTCTGACCCCCTGTAGGAGCCGGCTTGCCGGCGAAGGGGGCCGCGTGGCTTGCGCCTGACTGAAGATCGCCTTCGCTGGCAAGCCAGCTCCTACGGGAGCCGTATCGATTTTGTTTTCTGTGTAGGAGCCGGCTTGCCGGCGAAAGCGGCGCGCCTGACACACCGCTGCGCGCGGGTCGCTGGCAAGCCAGCTCCTACGAGGGGGGCGATGGTGATGTTCACTGGGGTTCCATGAGCACCAGGTAATCCGCGCCGACCTTCTGCCCATAGCGCTGCACCACGCGCTGGCACAGCTCGACTATGTCCTCCACCAATTCCACTCCCACCCTCCACGACACCACCACTTGCAGGTTCGGCGGGCGCTGTTCGATGGCCAGCAGGGTCAGTTCGCCCCGGGCCAGTTCCTCGCGCACCAGCACCGGCGGCAGGGCGCCGATGCCGAAGCCGTCCCGCAGCAGGCGGGTGATGGCCGACACCGAGTTGACGCAGTTGAGCCGCGGCGCCAGCACGCCGTTGGCCTGCATCAGGCTCAGCACCTGCTGGTGGGGCAGGGAGTTCTTCGAGTAGGTGACGATCCGTTCCCGGGCCAGCTCGGCGACGTTGGCGTAGTCGCGGTTGTAGATCGAGTTGCTGGCGGCGATCCAGCCCATGGGATAGCTGGCCAGGTCCAGGCTGCGGATGCTTTCCTGGCGCAGCAGGTCGGTTTGCAGCACCAGGTCCAGAAAGCCTTTTTGCAGCTGGTCGCACAGGTTCAGTGAGGTGTCGGCCACCAGCTCGATTTCCACTTGCGGGTAGTGGTCCATCATCTCTGCCACCAGGGGGCTGAGCCAGGTGTGGATCACCGTATCCATGACCCCGATGCGAACCCGCCCGACCTTGCTCGACGGCGCTTGGATGGACTGTTTCAGCACCTGCAGGGTGTCGAGCATCTGCTCGGCGTGCTCCAGCACCTTGACGCCTTCCGGGGTCAGGCTGACGCCCCGGGAGTCGCGCAGGAAGAGCTTCACGCCCAGTTCGCCCTCCAGCACCGCGATGCGGCTGGAGATCGCCGCCTGGGTGGTAAAGAGTTTTTCCGCGGTGTGGCTGAAGCTCTTCAGCCGCGCGACCCAGACGAAGGTTTCGAGGAACTTGAGGTTCATGGGATCAACTTTTCTTATGCATAAGGGCAGTTTTTATTAGTTGGACGCAGTTGGCGCTCGAGCCGAAGAATGCGCCAACCCACGATATGCGTCGTCGGGGCCCAGAACAACACCAATAAATTACCCTGGAGATCGCCATGAGTGCGCCCGAAACACTGGCCGCCAAGGCCCCGCGCCGCGCCGGCCCGTTTGACTGGTACCGGGACATCAACCAGCAGGAGCGCCGGACATTCTGGAGCTGCAAGCTCGGTTATGGCCTGGATGGCATGGACACGCAGATGCTCAGTTTCGTGATCCCGACCCTGATCGCACTGTGGGGCATCACCTCCGCCGAAGCCGGGCTGATCCATACCAGTACCTTGCTGGCCTCCGCCCTGGGGGGCTGGATCGCCGGGATCCTCTCCGACCGCATTGGCCGGGTGCGCACGTTGCAACTCACGGTCCTGTGGTTCGCATTCTTTACCTTTTTGTGTGGCCTGGCGCAGAACTACGAGCAGTTGCTGATCGCCCGGACCCTGATGGGCTTCGGCTTCGGTGGCGAGTGGACCGCCGGGGCGGTACTGATCGGCGAGGTGATCCGTGCCAAGAACCGTGGCAAGGCGGTGGGCATGGTGCAGTCCGGCTGGGCCCTGGGCTGGGGCATAACGGCGTTGCTATATGCGCTGCTGTTCTCCCTGCTGCCGCCGGAAGACGCCTGGCGCGGGCTGTTCCTGCTGGGCATCCTGCCGGCGATCTTCGTGATTTTCGTCCGCCGCCTGGTCAAGGACCCTGAGGTCTATCGCCAAACCCGGGCCCGGGAAGAGCCCAGCAACCCGGCCCGGTTCTACGAGATCTTCGCCCCGGGGATCCTCAGCACCACCCTGCGCGCATCGCTGTTGGCGGCGGGGGCCCAGGGCGGCTACTACGCCATCACTTTCTGGCTGCCGACCTTCCTCAAGACCGAGCGCGGCCTGAGCGTGCTGAGCACCGGCGGCTACCTGGCCATGGTGATCTTCGGCTCTTACATGGGCTATGTGATCAGCGCCTACCTGACCGATATTCTCGGGCGCAAGAAGAACTTCGTACTGTTCGCCGCCGGCTCTTTCACCATCGTCCTGCTCTATACGCAAATGCCGGTGAGCAACGCGGTGATGCTCTGGCTGGGCTTTCCCCTGGGCTTTTTCGCCTCGGGCATCTTCAGCGGCATGGGAGCGTTCCTCACCGAACTGTTCCCCACCCGCATCCGCGGTTCCGGCCAGGGTTTCTGCTACAACAGCGGCCGGGCGCTGGCGGCGCTGTTCCCCCTGCTGATCGGCCTGCTCAGCCAGCATGTGCCGCTGGGCGCGGCCATCGGCACCTTTGCCGCGGTGTCCTACGGCGTGGTGGTGCTGGCAGCGCTGAGCCTGCCGGAAACCCGCGGCAAGGAACTTGAGGCACGCTAACTGATAATCTGCGGGGCATTGCCAGCGCTGCCCCGCAGCTGACCCCTTATAAAAAACACAGGAACACTGACCATGAGCCGCCTGTTATTGAATTGCGACATCGGCGAAAGCTTTGGCAACTGGACCCTGGGCCTGGATGCCGAAGTCATGCCCTTTATCGACTGCGCCAACATCGCCTGCGGTTTCCACGCCGGTGACCCGGGCATCATGCGCAAGACCGTGGCCCTGGCCCTGGCCAATGGCGTGCGCATCGGTGCGCACCCGGCCTACCAGGACCTGGCCGGCTTCGGCCGCCGCTCCATGAGCTACTCGCCCGAGGAGATCCGGGACCTGCTGCACTACCAGGTCGGAGCACTGGACGGCATCTGCCGGGCCCAGGGTGGCCGGGTCGAGTACGTCAAACCCCATGGCGCGATGTACAACGACATGATGGCCAAGCCTGCGCAACTGCGGGCGGTGATCCAGGCCGTGGCAGCCTACGACCCGCAACTGCCGCTGATGCTCATGGCCACCCGCGACAACAGCGCGGCCCAGGCCCTGGGCGATGAGTACGGCGTGACCCTGTGGTTCGAAGCCTTTGCCGACCGCGCCTACGACAACGCCGGGCATCTGGTGTCGCGGCAGTTGCCGGGGGCGGTGCACCATGACGCGCAAACCATCCTCCAGCAGGCCCTGACCATCGCCCGCGGCGAGCCCCTGGCCGCCAGCGACGGCAGCGCCTTGCTGCTGCACGCCAACACACTGTGCGTGCATGGCGACAACGCCAGTTCGGTGGCGGCGGTGCAGCGCATTCGCGAGGCCCTGAACCAGCAGTCCGGCCTATGAAGCCACAGGTTGAAGTAGTTGCCATCGACTGCCTGATGGTGCGGCTGTTCGAGGTGATCGCCGAGGACAACATGCCCTGGATGCTGGCCGCCGCCGAAGGGCTGCGGCGGGCCTTCGGCGAGTCTCTGGTCGATCTGGTGCCGTCCTATACCACGCTGATGGTGCATTACGATTTGCTGGCGCTGAGCCCGTCCGAGGCCCGGCAGCGGATCGAGATCGCCTTGGCCGACCTGGCGCCCGGCACCACCCAGGCCGGGCGCGAGCACGTGCTGCCGGTGTGGTACGACCTCAGTGTCGGGCCGGAACTGGTGCTGTTGTCCCGGCGCAGCGGGCTGTCGGTGGCCGAGGTGATCGAGCGTCACAGCCAGCGTGAATATCAAGTGTTTGCCCTGGGCTTCGCTCCCGGGTTTGCCTTCATGGGGCTGGTGGAGGAGGCACTCGCGGCGCCGCGGCTGAACACCCCGCGCAAGCGGGTGGCGGCGGGCAGTGTGGGGATCGCCGAACGGCAGACCGCGGCTTACCCGGTGGTATCACCCGGGGGCTGGAACCTGATCGGCCGCACCCCGAGCCGGTTGTTCGACCGCGAGCGCGACGGCTACAGCCTGATGCAACCGGGGGACCGGGTGCGCTTTGCCCCAGTGGAGCGGGCCGAGTTCCTGCGCCTGGGGGGCGATGACACGCCACTGGAGGTGCCGGCATGAGCCGACTGACGATCGAGGCCAGCACCCCGCTGTGCCTGCTGCAGGATGCCGGGCGCTTTGGCGTGCGCCACCTGGGCGTGACCCAGGGCGGCGCGCTGGACTGGGTGTCGATGTCCTGGGCCAACTGGCTGCTGGGCAATGCCCTGGATGCGCCGGTGGTGGAAATCACCCTGGGCGGTTTCACCCTGCAGGCCGAGGACTATTGCCTGCTGGCTTTGGCCGGGGCTGATCTTGGGGCCTATGTGGATGAGCGGCCTTTGACCCCGGGGCGCAGTTTCATCCTGCAAAAGGGCCAGCGGCTGCGATTCACCCAGCCATTTTCTGGGGCCCGGGCCTATCTGGCCGCCCCTGGCGGTTTCGACGCGCCCAAGGTGTTGGGCAGTTGCGCCAGTGTGTTGCGTGAAGCCCTGGGTGGCCCCGATGGTTATGGCCGCGCCCTGAGCGAGGGTGGGGTGTTGAGTTATTCGGGAGCTGGCGGTGCGCTCAAGAGCCTGTCGGCGGAGCAACTGCCGGATTGGCAATCCGCTGCACCGCTGGAGGTGATCCTGGGGGCGCAGATCGGCCAGTTCAGCGGTTTGAGCCTGTTCGATGCCTTCAATAGCAGTTGGAGCCTGGACAGCCGGGCCGACCGCATGGGCGCGCGCTTGCTCGGGCCGGTCTTGCAGTACCAGGGCCGGCCGATGATTTCCGAGGGCATTCCCCTGGGGGCGATCCAGGTGCCGCCGGACGGCCAGCCGATCGTCCTGCTCAATGACCGGCAGACCATTGGCGGCTATCCACGGCTGGGGGCGTTGACCCCACTGTCCCTGGCGCGGTTGGCGCAGTGCCTGCCGGGCAGCGAAGTGCGCCTGGCGCCGGTGGTGCAGGAAACGGCGCATCGGCAGCAGGTGGCGTTCCTGCGCCGGTTCGGGTGAGGGGCTGAAAGCTTCGCCGGCAAGCCGGCTCCTACATCGCCCTGTAGGAGCCAGCTTGCTGGCGAATGGGTTTATTTGGACAGGAAGCGCATGCCTTCTTCCAGGCCACGCAGGGTCAGGGGGTACATCTGGTCTTCGATCAACTCGCGAACGATATTGGTCGAAGCGGTGTAGCCCCAGGTGTCCTTGGGATAGGGGTTGATCCAGATGAGCTTCTTGTACTTCTCCATGAAGCGCTGCATCCACACGTAGCCGGCTTCTTCGTTCCAGTGCTCCACGCTGCCGCCGGCCTGGGTGATTTCATAGGGCGCCATGGCGGCATCGCCGACGAAGATCACTTTGTAGTCGGCGCCGTACTTGTGCAGCAGGTCCTGGGTCGAGGTGCGCTCGGAGCCGCGGCGCATGTTGTTCTTCCACACCGACTCATAGATGAAGTTGTGGAAGTAGTAGTACTCCAGGTGCTTGAACTCGGTCTTGCAGGCCGAGAACAGTTCCTCGCAGATCTTCACGTGGGCATCCATGGAACCGCCGATGTCGAACAGCAACAGCAACTTGATGCTGTTGCGCCGTTCCGGGCGCATCTGGATGTTCAGCAGCCCGGCATCCCGGGCGGTGTGGTCGATGGTGCCGTCGATGTCCAGCTCCTCCGCCGCACCCTGGCGCGCGAACTTGCGCAGCCGGCGCAGGGCCACCTTGATGTTGCGGGTGCCCAGTTCCACCGAGTCGTCGAGGTTCTTGTACTCGCGCTGGTCCCAGACTTTCACCGCCTTGCCCTGGCGCTTGCCGGCATCGCCGACGCGGATGCCTTCCGGGTTGAAGCCGCCGGAGCCGAACGGGCTGGTGCCGCCGGTGCCGATCCACTTGTTGCCGCCGGCATGGCGTTCCTTCTGTTCTTCCAGGCGTTTCTTGAACTCTTCGATGAGCTTGTCCAGGCCGCCCAGGGACTGGATCTGCGCCCGCTCTTCATCCGTCAGCGAGCGCTCGAACTCCTTGCGCAGCCAATCCTCGGGGATCAGCGCCTGCAGGTGGTCGTCGAGTTTTTCCAGGCCGTTGAAGTAGGCGCCGAAGGCCCGGTCGAACTTGTCGAAATGCCGTTCGTCCTTCACCAGGATCGCCCGGGCGAGGTAGTAGAACTCGTCCATGTCGGCGAAGGTCACGCGCTGCTTGAGCGCGTTGATCAGGTCCAGCAGCTCACGCACCGACACCGGCACCTTGGCCGCGCGCATTTCATTGAACAGGTTGAGCAGCATGGCATCAGCCTCTTAACGACTACCGCGACGGCTCATGAACGCCAGGCGTTCGAGCAATTGCACATCCTGCTCGTTCTTCACCAGGGCGCCGGCCAGGGGCGGGATGGCCTTGGTCGGATCGCGCTCGCGCAGCACCGCTTCGCCGATGTTGTCGGCCATCAGCAGCTTGAGCCAGTCCACCAGTTCCGAGGTCGAGGGCTTCTTCTTCAGGCCCGGCACTTTGCGCACATCGAAGAACACGTCCAGGGCTTCGCTGACCAGGTCCTTCTTGATGTCCGGGTAGTGCACATCGACGATCTTCTGCAGGGTGGTGCGGTCGGGGAAGGCGATGTAGTGGAAGAAGCAGCGACGCAGGAAGGCGTCCGGCAGCTCTTTCTCGTTGTTGGAGGTAATGATGATGATCGGCCGCTGCTTGGCCTTGATGGTCTCGTCGATCTCGTAGACGTAGAACTCCATCTTGTCGAGTTCCTGCAGCAGGTCGTTGGGGAACTCGATGTCGGCCTTGTCGATCTCGTCGATCAGCAGGATCACCCGCTCCTCGGATTCGAAGGCCTCCCACAGCTTGCCCTTCTTCAGGTAGTTGCGAATGTCGTGCACCTTGTCCACGCCCAGTTGCGAATCGCGCAGGCGGCTGACCGCGTCGTACTCGTACAGGCCCTGGTGGGCCTTGGTGGTGGACTTGATGTGCCAGGTGATCAGCTTGGCGCCGAAGGATTCGGCCAGTTGCTCGGCAAGCATGGTCTTGCCGGTGCCGGGTTCGCCCTTGACCAGCAGCGGACGCTCCAGGGTGATGGCGGCATTGACTGCCAGCTTCAGGTCATCGGTGGCGACATATGCGCTGGTGCCTTCGAACTTCATCTGCAATTCCTCGAACGGTGACGGCGAGCTGCCCGGGGCAGGTCGATTGAATGGGGAGTGATGGCGCGACTATAACGCGCTGCCCGGTCGACTGTGAACGTGGACGCCCCATTCAGTCTCTGAATGGAGCGTCACGGGGTGACTCAGTCAGGCGACGGCTTGGGCTGCTCGTAGCGGGCATTGAAGGCCTGGATGAAACCGTTGCGCAAGATCTGCAAAAACGCCTGGAACGCGCTGATATCTTGCTGGTGCACACTGCCGCTGAGTTCGACCCGGGTGGCGAACTGGTTCTTGCGCTGGTTCTTCAGGAGGTTTTCCCCGGCGCCCACCAGGGCCTCCCACACCGAGCGGAAAATGCTCTTGTTGCGGTTCTCCACGTCCTGCTGCCAGTTGAAGACTTCCACGTCCCGCAACAGCGGCTTGATATAGCCGTGCAACTGGCCCTTCTCGGCCTGGGCTTCGATCACCACGTCACCGTGCCCGGCATTGAAGTCGAACTTGCCGTAGGCCGAGGCGAAGTCGTTGAAGCGCTTGAGCTCGATATCCCGGGCCCGCAGGCGGAACTCGAAGTTCTCGAAGTTGCTCAAGGGGTCGAAGGTGGCGGTGCTTTCCATGGGCGCCTGGCCCTGGAGCAGGGCCTTGCCGTCGAAGCGCGCATCGCGCTTGCCCTGGGTGTCCACCACGTTGGTCAGGTTGTAGAAGCTGGCGTTGACCTGGGTCGCGCCGATGTTCACCGGCGGCTTGGAGCTGAAGTTGCGAAAGTGGATCTTGCCGTCATCGATCCGCACTTCGTCGAGGGTGATGGGCAGCAGCTTGCCCAGTTGGGCTCGCCAGTCGGTGCCCTCACCGGTCTGCGATGCCTGCTTGTCGGCCCCGCCGTCGACGAAGTTCAGCTCCGGCTGGATGAACTGCACCTTGGCCACTACCGCGTGGTCGTACCACAGCGAATGCCAGCTCACCGAGAGGTCGATCAGCGGCGCCTTGACGAAGGGCACCGGCACCTTGCCGCTGACCTTGACGATCTCCAGGCCATTGATGCGGTAGGCGCCGCGCCACAGGGCCAGGTCGATGTCGCTGATGCGTCCGCGGTAGTCGCCCATGTCCGCCAGCTTGTCGTTCAAGTAGTCGCGCACCAGGTAGGGCAGGGCGATATGCAGGGCCACCAGCAGCACCACCAGGCTTGCCAGGACCCACAGGGGCCAACGGTAACGAGCTTTCATGATCAGCAGCCTCCAGCCGTATACAGGCATTGACTGCGTCCGTTGGCAGACGTTCGAGTCAATGTTCCCGGGGTGGCCTGGGGCGCAGGTTCGGGGAACGCAGGAGCCGGGCCATGAACTCGGCGTCGCTGATGTGTCTCTTGCATAGGCGCGACCGGCCCGGCTGGCCCGGGTGTTGCGCGACTGGACGCTCAAGGGCGCCAGGCATACCCTTGGGGACTTCTTCACTGCTGCATAAGGACCCAGCCATGAGCCGAATTTTTGCTGATAACGCCCATTCCATCGGCAATACGCCCTTGGTGCAGATCAACCGCATCGCCCCGCGCGGGGTGACCATCCTGGCCAAGATCGAAGGGCGCAACCCGGGCTATTCGGTGAAGTGCCGGATCGGCGCGAACATGATCTGGGACGCCGAAAGCAGCGGCAAGCTCAAGCCGGGCATGACCATCGTCGAGCCCACGTCGGGCAACACCGGGATCGGCCTGGCCTTCGTCGCCGCCGCCCGTGGCTACAAGCTGATGCTGACCATGCCGGCGTCCATGAGCATCGAGCGGCGCAAGGTGCTCAAGGCCCTGGGCGCCGAGCTGGTGCTCACCGAGCCGGCCAAGGGCATGAAGGGGGCGATCGAAAAGGCGGCGGAAATCGTTGCCAGCGACCCGGCCAGGTACTTCATGCCGCAGCAGTTCGATAACCCGGCCAACCCGGCGATCCACGAAAAGACCACCGGTCCGGAAATCTGGAACGATACCGACGGCGCGGTGGACGTGCTGGTGGCCGGGGTTGGCACAGGGGGCACCATCAGCGGTGTGTCGCGCTACATCAAGAAGACCCAGGGCAAGCCGATTCTCTCGGTGGCGGTGGAGCCGGCGACTTCTCCGGTGATCACCCAGAAACTCGCCGGTGAAGAGATCAAGCCCAGCCCCCACAAGATCCAGGGCATCGGCGCCGGTTTCGTGCCCAGGAACCTGGACCTGGCGATGGTCGACCGGGTGGAGCTGGTGACCGATGAAGAGTCCAAGGCCATGGCCCTGCGGCTGATGCAGGAAGAGGGCATCCTCTGCGGCATCTCCTGCGGCGCGGCGATGGCGGTGGCGGTACGCCTGGCGGAAACCCCGGAAATGCAGGGCAAGACCATCGTGGTGATCCTGCCAGACTCCGGTGAGCGCTACCTGTCGAGCATGCTTTTCAGCGACCTGTTCACCGAGCAGGAAAACCAGCAGTAAGCACGGATCAGGCATTCGCCCGCAGGAGCCGGCTTGCCGGCGAATGCTGACCCATATCAGGCCAGGGCCTGGCTGCTTATGCTACTTAACGCCTTTGTTGCATAACCGTTAACGCTGAATGTTGGGTTGTGCGGGTTTTTCCAGGGCCCAGGAG
>ERZ1032107.105-NODE-105-length-19365-cov-12.180994_pt1 | contig 19365 bp, 18 predicted proteins | sample MGYA00516713_ERZ1032107 | MGnify/ENA primary metagenome ERZ1032107 (study PRJEB33718, sample SAMN03160116) | human skin metagenome | collected 2014-04-10 | study: EMG produced TPA metagenomics assembly of the PRJNA266117 data set (Human skin bacterial metagenome...
GAAACCACGCACAACATCCTGGCGTTGCTGCGCGACATCAACCGCAAGACCGGCGTGACCGTCGTGATGATCACGCACCAGATGGAAGTGGTGCGCGAGGTCTGCGACCGCGTGGCCGTGCTGTCGCAAGGCGAAGTGGTCGAAATGGGCAGCACGCGCGAAGTGTTTGCGCAGCCGCGCCATGAAGTGACCCGCGCCATGGTGTCGGCCGCCACTGCGTCGGACCTGACCGACGCCACGCTGGCCGCCGTGAAGCAGCGCATCGAGACGCTGGCCGCGGCCAAGCCTGGCCAGGCCGTGCGCCTGCTGCGCCTGTCGCTGACCGGCACCGATGCGTCGGGCTCGTTCCTGTCCGACCTGTCCACGCAGTATTCACTGGACGTCGGCCTGGTGCAGGCCCGCGTCGAAGACATCCAGGGGGTGGCCGTGGGCACGATGTTCGTGCTGGCGCAAGGCACCCCCGCCGCGGTCAAGGACGCGATTGCCGCGTTGACCGCCCGTGACATTACCGTTGAAGAAATCGCTCATGAGCCCGCAACTGATCGACCTGCTTATTACGTCGCTGCTTGACACCCTGCTGATGGTGGGTGTGGCCAGCGCCATTGCGGTGCTGGTCGGCATTCCGCTGGGTGTGATCCTGACCGTCACCGCGCGCGGCAGCATGCTGGAGAACCAGCCGGTGAACCACGCCCTGGGCGCGGTCATCAACGCCACGCGTTCGGTGCCGTTCGTGATCCTGATGGTCGCCATCATTCCGTTCACGCGCCTGGTGGCCCAGACGTCCATCGGCACCACCGCCGCCATCGTGCCGTTGTCGGTGGCCGCGATTCCGTTCATGGCGCGCATTGCCGAGAACGCGATGCGCGAAGTCGACCCGGGCCTGATCACCGCGGCGCGCGCCATGGGCGCATCGCCGATGCAGATCATCATGAAGGTGCTCTTGCCCGAGGCGCTGCCCGGCCTGATCGCCGCCACCATCGTCACCGTGGTCAGCCTGATCGGCTATTCGGCCATGGCCGGCGCAATCGGCGGCGGCGGCCTGGGTGACCTGGCCATCCGCTACGGCTACCAGCGTTTCCAGTCCGATGTCATGGCGGCCGTGGTCATCGTGCTGATCGTGCTGGTGCAGTTGATCCAAAGCCTGGGCGACCGCTACGTGCGCCGCATTTCGCACCGCTGAGCATCCAGGGCAATTCTTCCTCTACTTCCGACATTCGGGATATTCGCAACATGAGCATCAAGGTTTTGAAGTCGCTGGCCGCGTTCGCCCTCGGCGCCGCCGTATTCGCCCAGCCCGCGCTGGCCCAGGACAAGCCGCTGAAGGTGGGTGTCACCGCCGGCCCGCACGCCCAGATCTTCGACGTGGTCAAGCAGGAAGCCGCCAAGCAGGGCCTGAACATCCAGGTGATCGAATTCACCGACTACGTGCAGCCCAACGTCGCGCTGGCTTCGGGCGACCTGGACGTCAACAGCTACCAGCACCAGCCCTACCTGGACAACGCCAACGCCGACCGCGGCTACAAGCTGGTCAGCATCGCCAAGACCGTGATCTTCCCGATCGGCATCTACAGCAAGAAGATCAAGTCGCTGGCCGAACTGAAGGACGGCGCCCGCATTGCGCTGCCGAACGACCCGACCAACGGCGGCCGCGCCTTGCTGCTGCTGCAGGCCAACGGCCTGATCAAGCTGCGTCCGGAAGCGGGCCTGAAGGCGACCCCGATCGACGTGATCGAGAACCCCAAGAAGCTGCGCTTCATTGAACTGGACGCCGCCCAGCTGCCGCGTTCGCTGGACGACACCGACGCGTCGGCCGTGAACACCAACTTCGCGCTGGAAGCCGGTCTGAACCCCGCCAAGGACGCGATCGCCCAGGAATCGCCCAATTCGCCTTACGCCAACGTGCTGGTCGTGCGTGAAAAGGACAAGGACCGTCCCGAGTTCGCCAAGCTGGTCAGCATCTATCACAGCCCGGCCGTGAAGCAGTTCATCGAGACCAAGTTCAAGGGCGCCGTGGTCGCCGCCTGGTAAGCCAGGTTCGGTGCCCCGATGCCAGGACAGAACGGCCGCGCGAGCGGCCGTTTTTCATGGAATTTTGACAACGCCGTCGAAATAAGCCATAATTTCTGGCTTCGGTCGGGCTGATAGCTCAGTCGGTAGAGCAGCGGACTTTTAATCCGTTGGTCGCGAGTTCGAGTCTCGCTCAGCCCACCACCCCTACAAGTTCGATCCAGACGTTTGGCTGGATCACGAAAAACCCCGGCACCGTCTTTGCCGGGGTTTTTTTACGCCCGTATGTTTTTTTAAGCCCGTATGTTTACGCCCATATGTTTACGCCCATATGGCGTTCCGCCTGGCGGGCCTGCGCCTTCGCCGCCATGATTTATCATCGGTGACTTCCTTGGCGGGCAAGACTTCCAAAATGATCCCTGTCACACGGCGTGTCTTCCGATCATTGTCTGGCGCTTTTGCGCTGGCTGCCTTGGTGCTGGCTGGCCCTTCGGCCCTGGCCACCCCGCGCATCGTGTACACCGGCACCCTGCAAGGCGCCGGCGACATCGTGATGGAGCTGGACAGCCAGCCGGCGGCCGATGGTTCCGTGGCGGGCCGCTACTTCTATCCGAAGCATGGCGTGGATATCCCGCTCAAGGGCACGCCGCAGGCACTGCACGAACCTCGCACCTATCACGAAATCAAGGAAAGCGGCGGCGACCCCGAGTCGGACGCATCGCCGCCGGCCGCGACGTGGTCCGGCACGCGCGATGCTGCGGGTTACCACGGCAAATGGGTTGATGCCCGAACGGGCAAGACGCGCACGTTCACATTGCGTCGTGTGGCGGACTACGACCCCGAGGCCTTGGCGCCGGGCGCGGTGCAGGCGGTGACCGATGCGATCAGTGGCGGCGTGGGCAGCGGCATCGATAGCAACTCGGACATCGATGCCCAACATGCGCCCTACGAATCGCGCAAGCTTGCCGGTCATGCCGTGCCGGTCGGCCATGACGTGGGCAACGCCGTGGTGGCCTACCGCCTTTGGCGCGACCCCCGCACGAAATTCAGTTATCCGCGGTTGAGTCGGCATCCCGATCCACAGGTGCTTGTACGAATCAACCATCTGCTGGAGCAACGCCATTGGCAGATGAACCTGGCCGCGCTGGGCTGCATGGCGACGATCTATACCGACGGCAATCCGGCGGCGGGCACGCTGGGCAGCTATGACGACGAGCGCGTGACGGTGGACTGGCTGTCCACGGCGCTGATGACGGTGACCGAGTCCGGCAGCCTGTACTGCGGCGGCGCGCATCCTCACAACCATTTCGAACCCTACACCTTCGACCTGCTGCGTGGCGACTACCTGGACTGGAACCGTCTTTTCGACGCGTACGTGCCGGGTAATGACGGTTGGCGCAAGGCAAGCCCGACGTTGCTGGCATTGATGGAGAGGGCGCGCGCACCGTTGGCTGCCGTCAGGTCCCAGGACAAGACCTCGGATCAGATCCCGGACAATGCGCAGGGCAAGACGCAGAGCAAGACCCAACAAGTGGCTCAGGACCCGGCCGATGACAATGCGTTGGACGGATGCTCGGACATCTGGCCAGACTACCTGGCCTTGAGCGTCGGGTCGCCCGGTGAACTGGTCTTGTCGGTGTCCGGCATCGGGCACGCCATGGGGGCGTGCCTGGGGCCGCACGCCAGCTTGCCGTTCAAGGCATTGAAGCCGTACTTGAAACCCGGTGGCCAGGCTTATCTGGTGACCGAATAGCGTCGAGCGACCTGTATTGCCTGGAACGGGCTGGCGCAGGTCGTGGCTGGCCGCCGCCAGGAAACGCGACTTTTTCAGGTCGGGCTTCTGCCGGGCAGCGTCCGGGCCGCAATGTCTGTGGATCGTAGATCCGTTGGTGCCATCGCGGTGGAACGGTGTGTTCCACGCGTTTTCGGAAACATCCAATGCCGGAACGCGCGTTGCGGGGGTACGGTGGGGGTCACCTGGCAGGCCTTGACGGCCTCGGGTCATTTCACTGATGGAGCCATTCATGCACAACGACAACACCCCACGCGCGGTTCATCGCATCGACGATCCCTCGATTCATCAGGGCATCAATGCGTTGCATTGCGCGCGCCAACTGATTGCTCCCGGCGATTGGGCTTTCAACGACCCGTTTCTGTTGATGGCCGAAGACTGGTTCCCGAAAGGCGTCTTCGATACGCATCCGCATCGCGGCATGGAAACCGTGACTTTCGTGCTCGAAGGCCATCTTGAACATGTCGACAATCACGGCAACGGAGGGGTGATACAGCCGGGCGATGCGCAGTGGATGACCGCTGGCAGGGGCATTCTTCATAACGAAGTGCCCGTCGCGAAAGAGACCGTGCACCTCTTGCAGCTGTGGGTGAACCTGCCTGCTGCCGACAAAATGGTCGAACCGCGTTACCAGGATCTGATCGGCAGCGAGATGCCGCGGCGCCAGCTCGACGGCGTGGATATCCGGGTGTTCTCAGGCGCATCGGGCGGTGTCGCGGCGCCCACGCTCAACTATGCCAAGGTCACGGTGCTGGACATACGCATGCAACCCGACCAGGGCTACGAAGAGCAGATTCCCGGCGACTACAACGTGTTCCTCCATATCCTTGAAGGCGAAGGCACGGTCGGGCCGGAAAAGCGCCCCGTGCAGGCGGGGCAGGTGGTGTGGATGGCGCGCCCCGAAACCGGCGACCCGTCCGGCATCCTTTTGCGTAGCGGCGGCGCCGGAATGCGGGTATTCCTGGCCGGCGGACTGCCATTGCGCGAGCCGGTCGTGGCCCGTGGGCCTTTCGTGATGAACACGGCCGAGCAGATTGCCCAGGCCTACCAGGATTTCCGCAGTGGGGCTTTTGGCGCCTGATACGGCCTCAAAGCGGCAACAGCGCGGTCGCCTCGATTTCCACCAGCATGCCATCCAGCGCCAGTCGGGGTACGGGGATCAGGGTGCAGGCCGGCGCCAGGTGGATGCCCCAGCGGGACTTGATCTCTTGGGAAAACACGGCCAGGCGTTCCTGGCTGTGATCCACCACCAGCACCGTCAGCTTGGCCACGTCGAACAGCGTGGCGCCGGCGCCTTGCAGGGCGGTCTGGACGTTGTCCAGCGCCTGGCGCACCTGCTTGAGGAAGTCCGGCTGCAGCTCGCCCTGGGCGTTTTCACCGCCTTGGCCGGCGGCAAAGATCAGCCGGGCCGGGGTGTCGGCCACCGCCACGTGCGAATAGCCATTGGGCCGCGGGTCGTAAAGGCCGGGCGGATTGATGAAGGCGAGCGAGGGCAGGGCGGGGGTGATGCGGGACGGCATGGCGGGCTCCGGAAGCGTGTCGGTCTTGAGGGGAGCGCCAGTATCAAACCTCAACCGCGGTTGAGGTCAAGGAAGGCGGCCGGGCATCACTTGTCGGCCACGCCGACGGATCAGGACAGCGCGCGCGGCGGCATGGCCGACAGTTCGGTCAGGCTCAGGCCACAACTGCGGGCGCGCTCGGCCAGGGTGGCGCTTTGTTCCAGCGCGCGCTTGCTTTCGGCCAGCAGCACGTCCAGCTGTTCGTCCAGCGATGCCGCCATGGCCCAGGCCCGCTCGGTGAACTGCGCCGAGAAGGCGTCGACACAGGTCTTGCAGATGGCCGAGCCGTTGCTTTCCAGGAGAGGGGCGCCTTGCGCCAGCGTCGAGAGGCAAAAATGACAGGCGATGGCGCGGCTCATGCGTCGGGGGCTCGTGGTCGAAGGGAGGCCCGGCGCAAGCTGTCTTGCGGGGCCTTACCTTATGGACAACGGCTGGGCGGGCGCACTCTTAAATGACCGGGGCGCCATCGCACCCTGGCCAGAGGCGCCCCTGCGGCGCATTACCCCACGTAGGCCGGGCGCAGCGGGGCCGCGATGGCCTGGGGCGTGACGTCGATGACGGTCTCGGCGGGCAGCTTGAAGAAGGCGGCGGTGGCCGCCAGGCGCTTGGCCTGTTCTTCCAGCGACGAGGCCGCGGCGGCAGCCTCTTCGACCAGGGCCGCGTTCTGCTGGGTGACGTCGTCCATCTGAGTCACCGCGCGGTTGATCTGGTCGATGCCGATGGACTGCTCGGTCGAGGCTTCGGTGATTTCCGCCATGATCTGGGTCACGCGCTGCACCGAGGCCACGATTTCCTGCATGGTGTTGCCGGCGGCGCGCACTTGTTCGGCGCCGCTGTCGACGTTGCTGGTCGATTGCTCGATCAGGTCTTTCACCTCGCGAGCGGCCTGGGCGCTGCGCTGGGCCAGGGTGCGGACTTCGCCGGCGACCACCGCAAAGCCCTTGCCTTGTTCGCCGGCGCGGGCAGCTTCCACCGCCGCGTTCAGGGCCAGGATGTTGGTCTGGAAGGCGATGCCGTCGATGACCGACACGATTTCGGCGATGCGCCGCGAGCTCTCCGAGATGCGGGCCATGGTTTCCACGACCTGGCCCACGGCCTCGCCGCCGCGCAGGGCGACGCCACGGCTTTCGGCCGCCAGGCCGTTGGCCTGGTGGGCATGTTCGGTGTTCTGCTTGACCGCGGTGGCCAGCTCTTCCATGGACGCGGCGGTTTCTTCCAGAGACGCCGCCTGTTCTTCGGTACGCGACGACAGGTTGGTGTTGCCCGACGAGATCTCGGCCGCGCCGGTATTGATTTCGTTGACGCTGCGGCGCACTTCACTGACGGTGCGGGTCAGGCTTTCCTGCATGCGCTTGAGCGCCGTGAACAGCACGCCGATCTCGTTGTGGGAGTTCACCGCGACGCGCTGGGTCAGGTCGCCCGAGGCGATGCGGTCAAAGTGCAGGGCGGCGTCCTTCAGCGGTTGCAGCACCTGGCGGCTGATGAAGCGCCAGCAACCCACCGCCAATGCGGCGGCCAGCGCCAGCATGATGATGGTCGACAACTCGGCCCGGTCGTAGCGCTGGTCGGACGCGACATTGATCTCATCGGTGCGCCGTTCGGTGTGTTCCAGGAAGCTGTTGACCCGTTCGACGAAGCGGGCGTCGGCGGTACGCGTGTCGACCACGGCGGCTGCATAGCCCTCGGCGGACTGTTTCTGCAAGGCCTGTTCCAGCGCTTCGATGCTGCGCACATAGGCGGTGAACACGCCGTCCAGGTCGCTGGCCAGTTTCTTGCCGGCCTCGGTGCTCTTGGGCACGCGCTGGTATACGGCGAAGCGCTTGCGGGCGTCTTGCAGGTACTGGGTGGCCTGGTCGACGCTGGTTTGGGCTTGCGCGCCCTTGCCGCTGGTGATGTCCAGGTAGGCGGCCACCAGCGTCAGGCGGCTGCGCAGCAGCAGCGTCTGGGTTTCGTACAGGGGGCGGGTTTGTTCGGCGGACACCGAGCTCAGGTCGTCCACCGCCAGGTCGGCAGCCTTGGCGTAGAGCCAGCCCATGCCTGTGGCGACCGCCAGCGCCAATACGAAGAGGGCCAGGACGGCCGCGAGGCCGGTGCGTATCTTCAGGTTCTTGAGCATGGTGGGGGGCTCCTGTGTGTGTCTTGGGGCTGACCCGTCAAAGCGCGGTCTCGGAAAATCCGGGCTGACTGTAAATTTAAATTACATAACTAACAATTGATCATTTTTCAGGGGGGCATTCTGGTTTTGGCAATGCCTGCCCGGGTCACGCTAGAAAAGTTGCGGTGCGTCGCTGCGGATGAAGCGCAGGAAGCGGTGCGCGGCATCCGACAGGGGGCGCGAGGCGTGCGTCTGGAATTGAAGCTGGCCGGCATTGAGCAGGGCGTCGTTGATCGGCCGGCAGATCAACCGTCCCGTTTCCAGGTGATCGGCGGCGGTGAGCCGGGCGCACAGCGTCACGGCATCGCCCGTCAATACATATTGGTAGGCCGCGTCCGGCAGGTTGGACGTGAAGGCTGGCGACAGGGTGATGTTGTACAGGCTGCACGCCATGTCGAGCACCTGGCGCAGGGCGCTGCCGCCTTCGGGCAGCGCCAGCGGATAGGCCGGCAATTGGGTGATGTGCAGCGATTCGCAGGCTGCCAGCGGATGGCCGGGGCGCATCACGGCGACGATCTCGGCCGGGTGCGAATAGATGACGGCGATGTCCTTTTCGGCAGAGTGGCTGTAGGTGACGCCGATGTCGGCCTGGGCCGAACGCACGCGTTCGGACACCAGGCCGGCATCCAGGATATGCAGGCTGAAGCGGATGGACGGGTGTTCGGCCTGGAAGGCCGCGAACTTGCGCGGCAGGGCGCAGGCGGCAAAGCCCGGCGCACCGGCGATCTTCACCGTCTGGGTATAGCGGCCGTTCTGGCCATCGATTTCGGCATAGGTACGGGCGGCGTCGGCTTCCACCCGGCGAGCATGGTCGGCCAGGATCCGGCCGACTTCGGTCACGCGCATGCCTTTGGGGTGGCGCTCGAACAATTGGTTGTGCAGGCGTTGTTCCAGCCCCGCGATCTGCCGGCTGACGGCCGAACTGACGACGTTGAGCCGGGCGGCGGCGCCATTGACGGACCCTGTGTCGACAACGGTGAGAAAGTAACGAAGCGCGGTGCTGTCGAATTGGAATCGCTTCATTGATATGAGTGCCGTAAATCTCAGTGTCGAGCCCGGGCGGCCGGCAACCGCTAAAAGAGGGTGCGCGGGAGGCGGCGGCCCCCTGGGGCGGTCGCGCCGCGGCGTCTTGTGAACGCGCCGGCCAATGGCGTCGGACCATGGAAGCGAGGGCGGGTCGTACCGCGGACAGGCCGTGAGCGCCATCCGGGGAGGCCGGCGCGCTGCGATGCCGGCCCTGGCCTGCGGGACAGGCGATCGGGCCAGAGGTGGAATTTATTCCAGCAACACCTTTTGCCACAATCGCAAATTTATCAATATTGCATTCTAATTTCGGCAATAAGGCGCAGCGCTGGGGCCTGGCGGCGAGGCGCGGGCCAGGCACGAAAAAAAGCGCGCCCGAAGGCGCGCTGGAAAACGGGCGGCAGCAGGGGCCGGTGGATCAGTCCACCACGAAGCCGCCCGGGCCGGTCTGGCCCAGCAATTCCCTTGCGCATTGCACCGCTTCGTGCGGCGTGGCCACGGCCAGGAAGGGCATGCCGAATGCATGCGCCATCTTTTCGGCGCGCTTGCGGATCTTGGCCAGGGCGCCGGCGTCGCGTTCGACCGCGATGAACGCGCGGCAGCGCGCCTTCAGGCGGGCCATGTTGCTGGTCTGCCATTGGATCATCGCCTTGCGGTCATCGTGGCTGGCTTCCTGGCGCATGTCGGGCACCACCATGACGAAGGTCTGCGGGTTGTTGACCAGCATTTCCATTTCGCGGATCCAGCTGGAGGAATAGCCGGCCGGCGCGCTGCCGTGCTTGGCGGTGACGATAGGGAATTGGGACAGGTCGTGGAAGAAAAACTGATCGCGGTTCATTCGAATTCTCCGATATAAGGGGCGGGCGCATCCTTGCGGCAGCCGCAGCCGCCGTAAAGCACCAGGCTGTAGGAGTCCAGCGCGAAGCCGCAGTCCCTGGCGATCTTGCGTACCAACTGCGCCATGGCGGGGTCGCTGGATTCCTGGATCCGGCCGCAATGCCGGCAGACCAGGTGGTCGTGGTGTCCCTTGTCATTCAGCTCGTACACGGTCGAGTGCGAGTCGAGCTGAGTACGTTTGAGCACGCCGGCGTCCTCAAGTTGCGTAATGACGCGATAAACCGTCGCCAGGCCGATGCTGCTGCGTTCCGAAATGAGGCTGCGATAGATGTCCGCCGCGCTCATGTGCTGATCCGTATGCTGGTGAAAGACGTCCAGGATCTTCAGGCGGGGGAAGGTGGCTTTGATGCCGGCCACGCGCAAGCGGGTGTGGTCCATGTAGATTCTCCATTCCGGGGCCGATGCCCGAATGATGAGAATGATGTACATTTTCAAATGATCCCGCTAACGGGAATCCGTCAACCTGTAGCTCAAATCTGCCAACCATGTTCCAAGTGACCGTGGTCCACCACGCCCTTCCCGATGTCTTGCTGACGCCCTTCAGCATGCGTCACCCACGGGAATCCAAAGGCATCTTCGTCCCTGACCATGTCCATAACGAGGGCATGCTGGTGCTCGTGCACGAGGGGTTGGTGATGGTGCAGGCGGGCGCGCAGGTGTGGACGGTATTGCCGGGCAGCCTGGGCTGGATTCCTCCCGGGGTGACCCATGCGGCGCGCTGGTTTGGCGAGGCGCGCGGGTCGTTCCTGTACGTGCGGGAGGACGCCTGCGCCCGGTTGCCGACGCACTGCCGCTCGTGGCCGTCGTCCAAGCTGATCGACGCGCTGGTTGAACGTTTCACCACCGCGCCGGTCGGCGCGCTGTCCGACGCCTATCTCGAGCAGCTGTTCGATGTGCTGCTGGCCGAGATCGCGCAGCGCGAACACGCGCCGCTGCTCTTGCCCATGCCGGATGATCCGCGCCTGCAGGACCTGGCCAATTCGCTGCTGGGTACGCCCGACGACCCGTCGGGCATCGACGAATGGGCCCAGCGCCTGAACATGTCCTCGCGCACGTTGATGCGGCGTTTCCGCCAGGAAACCGGCGTGACGCTGGGCCAGTGGCGCCAGCAGGCGCGCCTGCTGCGGGCGCTGGAATTGCTGTGCAGCGGCGGGTCGGTGACCGAGGCGGCGCTGTCGGTCGGCTATGAGAGCACCAGCGCGTTCATCGGCAGTTTCCGCACGGCGTTCGGCACCACGCCGACACGTTACCTGGCCGGACGGGAATAGGCGCCCAGCCGCTACCTGGCCGGGGCAGAGCAGGCACCCAGCGGTTTACGGATCTTCACTTTTTTCCGACAGATTTGCGGATCTTCCCGCACGCCCCTTGCCTACCATGGCGCCAGGGTAGGACAGGTCTTCTCGTCCTGCCCTCCATGCATCAAGGGTGTTCCATGACTTGCCAACCTTTCCTCGTTCTCTCGCCGGCCGGGAGCGCCGGCGCCGCCGTGGCGCCGGCCCCGGCAAACGCCTTCGCCCAGATCCTGGCGCGTCTGCTGGCGGCCACCCGCCGCGCCTGGCAGCTCGAGGCCGCCGCGGGGAGCGCCTCGTGATCCCGCAACCGACCCTGCAACCGGCCGGGCAACGTACCGGCGCGCTGCTGATCCACGGCCTGGGCGGCACGGAATTCGATATGGGGTCGCTGCACAAGGTACTGGCGCGCGCCGGGGTGGAAACCCACGGCGTGACGCTGCCGGGCCATGCCGGCCGCCCCGAGGACCTGCTGGACGTGCGGGTCGAGGACTGGATGGACGTAGTGACTCGCCGCTACCGCGAGCTGTGCGCTCAGTACGACGTGGTGCACGTCATCGGCATGTGCCTGGGGGCCTTGCTGGCGGTCGAGCTGTGCAAGCGCGAATCGCACACCCGCGGGGCCTTGGTGTCGCTGTCGGCGCCGGTGTTCCTGGATGGCTGGAGCACGCCCTGGTATCGCGGGTTGCGTTATCTGCTGTACCACGTGCCAGGCGTGCCGCGCCGCATCCGGGTCGAGGAAGAAGACCCTTACGGCGTCAAGAGCGAACTGGTGCGGGCCTTCATCAAGGCGGGTTTCGCGCGCGGCGATGGTTTCCACTACCAATGGGTGCCGCTGGCCTGCGTGCGCCAGGTGGATCGCCTGCGCGGCATGGTCAAGCGCGGGCTGGAACAGATGCGCTGCCCGACCTTGGTGATGCACGCGGTCGAAGACGAACTGACGAGCCCGCGGTCGGCGCGGCTGTTGGGCGAGCGCATTCCCGGCGCCTCGGTCGTGTTGCTGCAGGACAGTTATCACATGATCTGCGTGGACCACGAACGCGAACGGGTGATGCAGAACGTGCTGGAATTCCTGGGCAAGGACCCGGGCATCGTGCGGACCCGCCGGCGCGCCGCCGAGCCTCAGCGCGGCCGCACACAAGCGGCGCAACAGCCGGCGCAGCAACCGGCGGACAGCCTGCTGGCGGTGGCCCGCTAGCGCGTTGGCCGCGATGTCAGGCCGCGGCCGGCTGGTCGGGCTGGTTGGGGTGCGACGGGCCTTGCGGATCGTTTTCGGCGTCCGGGCGCGGCGGCACGGCGGGCAGCCCCAGGCTCAGCCGCAGGCGCTGGCAGTCAGGGTTGGGCGAGCCGTCGGGTTGCCAGATGTCGAATTCGCGACAGGGCGTGGGGCGGTTTTCGTAGATGGCGCAATGGATGCCTGGCTTGCCCAGTTCGCCGCGCAGCGAAATGCAGCGGCCGCCGCCCATTTCCGTGCCCTTCATGCAGGCCCGCAACGGGCTCATCTGCGTGACCAGCTCGATGGGTACGTGGCCGCCGTTTTCGCCGGCCAGTTCGCCGCAATAGAACGACACCCGGAAATGTGAGCAACAGGCGCCGCAGTCCAGACAGGGATTGGCGGCCGGGTTGGCGTCGCCGGCCAGCGTGGCGGGCGACACGAACGTGATGACGGATGTCTCGAGCAGGGACATGGCGTGGGAAGTCCGAAAGCCTGTCCGGCTCCGGCTGCGGCCGGGCGCGTCCGGGGCATGTCGCCCGCGCGCCTGGCAGATCCGGCAAGGGCGCGCGGACACGGCCGGCGCGGGATCAGGGTCGGAAATAGTAGCTGGATTCGGCTTGCGGCTGCTACGACTTTTTTCGGGGACGTGGCTGGAGTAGCATCGGGAACCGATTGTCGCCAGGACCTTATCCATGAATGCCAATTCCGCCTTTCCCGACGGCCGCGCCCGTTGCGGCTGGGTCGACACTTCCGCCGACTACATGGCCTATCACGACACCGAATGGGGCCGCCCGGAAGGCGACGACCGCGCCCTGTTCGAACAGCTCTGCCTGGAAGGTTTCCAGTCCGGCCTCAGCTGGCGCACCATCCTGAACAAACGCGAGGCCTTCCGCCGCGGCTTCGCCAATTTCGACCCGGCCAAGGTGGCGCGCTTTGGCGAAAAACAGGTGCTGGCCTTGCTGGCCGATGCCGGCATCGTGCGCCATCGCGGCAAGATAGAAGCCGTCATCAACAACGCCCAGCGCGCGCTGGAAATGATCGAACGCGAAGGCTCGCTGGGCGCTTATCTGTGGCGCTTCGAGGCGCCTGCGGGGGCGCCGTCCACACTAGGTGCGTCCACGTCAGAACAGTCCGAAGCCCTGTCCAAGGCCCTCAAGAAACTGGGCTGGAAGTTCGTCGGCCCCACCACGGTCTACGCGTTCATGCAGTCGGTCGGCATGGTCAACGACCACCATCCCGACTGCTATTGCCACGGCCTCAGCGAACGCGCACGCAAGGCGTTCAAACGGCCGGCGTGACGGTCGCTGCACCCGGTATGCAGTAACGCCCTTCGCGATAGGCCCAGCTGGGCCACAGGGCGTGGGCCAGCGCTTCGGCGGCCAGGTCCGGGTCCAGCGGTACCGGCGCGTAGTCTTCCGGCGCGGTGTAGTGGTACTGCACGGGCGTCTTGTTGGGGGCCATCACCAGCAGGTCGTTTTCCTTCAGGTAACCGTAGGTGTTGTCGTACTGCATGATGGCGCGGCCCGGCGAGCTGCGGGTCAGGTCGTGGCCGATCATGGGGTGTTCGGTATCCACGCCCATCAGCGACAGCAGCGTGGGCGCCAGGTCGATCTGGCTGATCAGCCGGTCATCGCGGCGGGCTTCGATACCCGCGCCCAGGATCACCGCGGGAATATGGAAGTGGCGCACCGGCACCAGGCTGGCGCCGAACACGCGCGAATCGTGGTCGGCGGCAATCAGGAACACCGTGTTTTCCCAGTACGGTGCGTCCTTGGCCCGCTCGAAGAAGCGGCCCAGCGCCCAGTCGGCGTAGCGCACGGTGTTTTCCACGGTGGCGGGGTTGCCTTCGGTCTGGATGCGGCCTGCCGGGTATTCCCAAGGCGAATGGTTCGATACGCTGAACGCCAGGGTGAATGTCGGCTTGTCGCCATCTTCGCGCAGCAGGCGGTCCAGCTGGTTGAACATGTCTTCGTCCGAGGCGCCCCAGGTGCCCACGAAGGCCGGGTCCACGAAGTCTTCGCGGTCGACGATCTGCTTGAAGCCGTTGCCCAGGAAGAAGCCCTTCATGTTGTCGAAGTGCGACTCGCCGCCATAGATGAAGCGCGAGTGGTAGCCATGGCGGCCCAGCAGGTCGGCCAGCGAGAAAAAGCCGCGTTGCGAGCGCGGCAGCTTCAGTACGGCCTGGGCCGGGGTGGGCAGAAAGCCGGTCACTACGGCTTCCAGGCCGCGCACTGAGCGCGTGCCGGTGGCGTAGGCCCGGGTGAAGGTCCAGGCGTCGCGCGCCAGGGCGTCGAGTTCGGGCGTGAGGTTCATGCCGCCCAGGCCGGCGCTGTACTGCGCGCCCAGGCTTTCTTCCAGGATGATCACCAGGTTCAGCGGCCGCGCCGTCTTGCGAGTGGCGGGCTGGCGATGCAGGCTGGGGTGGTCTGCGTTGGCGGGGGGATAGGGCAGGCCGGCCTGGGTCAGCACACGCCGGTGCATGTCGTCGTCGTCCATGCCGCCGTACACGGCAGAGGCCGACTTTTCGTTCTTCATGCTGTAGACGGCATAGAACACGTTATAGAGCGAGTTCAGCGCCAGGGTGTTGAGCATGCCGTCCGAACTGTAGGCCACCGACGACGGGTTGATGGGCCGGTGGCCCAGCGTGCCGCGGATGGCCAGGATGACGACGGCCAGGATGGCCAGGCTGGCCAGCGGCATCTGCCACCAGGCCAGTTGCGGGTCGGGCGTGGCGTGGCCGAACAGGGTGTAGGCGCCCCAGCCGATCAGCGCCAGCGCGCCAAAGCCGCCCAGCAGCGCGGCCTTGTAGCCCCGCCAGAGCATGCCCGATACCTCGCGTGGGTGCTTCAGGTATTCGACGAACAGCCGGTTGGGGCGGGTGTCGTATTCCAGGATGAAGGGCGGCGTGGCCACTTCCAGGAACGCCAGCAGGATGAAGGCAACCAGGTACCAGATGCCGGCGGCCGTGGCGGCGAAGGGCAGGTGGCCCAGCCAGGGCGAGAGCACCGCCGGCAAGGCGGCCAGCACGCAGATCTGATGGGCGTCGATGCGCAGGCCGCCGAGCAGCAGGGGCGCCAGGCCGCCCGCATTGCGCACGCGCTGCCATTGCCATGCGGCCAGCGCCAGGCGGCTGAGTGTCAGCAGTGCAAAGGCTGCCACCACGAAAATCAAACTCGAATGCCGCATCGGGCCTCCAGGTAGTGCTGCTGTCCGCCCCTGTCGGGATTACGGGATCGGGGTGATCGCGCATTTGAACAGGGGTGGCGTCGAAAATTCGGTAGGGATTATTCCGTCCGTTGGCGGGAAAAGCCGGAGGTGGGCAGTCTGCTTTGTAACTTTTACCGACTGCTCGCTCTATGACACTGAAAAATCCGCACACATTATGAGGCCGGCAAGCTTAACCTGCCCGGCCCCGCGCGCTACCCTTGAGCTAATTAGGGCCGGGGCATCGGCGCTTCGGCAACAAAGGCAAGGTGATAACGATGACGCGCAAAACAAAAATAGCGGTCGGGATTGCCGGGGGGCTGGTCCTCCTGGTCGTGGTGCTGGGGGTGGTGATCGCCACGTTTGACTGGAACCGCGCCAAGCCCATGATCAACGAACGGGTCACCGCGGCCATTGGCCGGCCCTTCGCCATCAATGGCGATCTGAGCGTGCAATGGACGCGCGAAGTCGACGAAGGCGGCTGGCGGGCCTGGGTGCCATGGCCGCACGTGGTCGCCAATGACATCAGTGTCGGCAATCCGGACTGGGCCAAGGCGCCGCAGTTCGCGACCTTGAAGCGCGGAGAGTTCAGCCTGTCGCCGCTGCCGTTGCTGAGCCATCGCGTGGTGATCCGGCGCATCCAGCTGACCGAGCCCGCCGCCGACCTGGAACGCCTGGCCGACGGCCGCGCCAACTGGATTTTCACGCTGCCCGAATCGGGCGAGCCGTCGCCCTGGGTACTGGACATCAATGAGATCGGCTTCGACAAGGGGCGGGTGGGCTATGCCGATGCGATCCTGCAGGCCGACCTGACCGTGCTGGTCGACCCCCTGGGCAAGCCGGTGCCGTTCGCCGACGTGGCCGGGTCGGCCTTCGTGCCGCAAGACGGCGCGGCGCCCGTGCCGCGCGACTATGTCTTCGGCTGGAAGGTCGATGGCAAGTACAAGGGCCTGGCCACCAAGGGCGAGGGCAAGGTGGGCGGCATGCTGGCCCTGCAAGACCCCAAGCAACCCTTTCCGGTGCAGGCCGACGTCGCCATCGGCGGCACCAAGGCGTCGGTGACCGGTACGCTGACCGACCCCGCCAACCTGGGGGCGCTGGACCTGCGCCTGAAGCTGTCGGGCGGGTCCATGGCGCAGCTGTATCCGCTTACCGGCGTGACCTTGCCGGACACGCCGCCGTATTCCACCGACGGCCATCTGGTGGCCAAGTTGCGCAATGCGGGGGGCGCGGTGTTCGACTACCGCGACTTCAATGGCCAGGTGGGCAATAGCGACCTGCACGGCGACGTGTCGTTTTCGCTGGCGGCGCCACGTCCCAAGCTGACCGGCAAGCTGTCGTCCAGGCAACTGCGCATGGCCGACCTGGGGCCGCTGGTCGGGGTGCCTTCGGGCAAGGCCGCGCCGGCCCAGGACAAGCCCAAGGATGCGCCGGCCAAGCGCGCCGGCGGCAAGGTGCTGCCGGACCAGGCCTTTCGCACCGATCGTTGGCGCGACATGGATGCCGACGTCTCGCTCGAGGCCGGCCGCATAGTGCATGACGCCAAGCTGCCCTTGTCGGATCTGACGGTGCACGTGGTGCTGCAGGACGGGCAACTGACGCTGGACCCGCTGCGTTTCGGCATGGCGGGCGGCACCATGGCCGCGACGCTGCATCTGGACGGATCCAAGGCCCCCATGACCGGGCGCGTCGACATGCATGCGCGGCGTCTGCGCCTGAAGCAGCTGTTTCCCGCCACCGAGTCCATGCAGAAGACGCTGGGCGAAATGAACGGCGACCTGGCCTTGTCTGGCACGGGCAATTCCGTAGCTGCGCTGTTGGGTACAGCGTCCGGCGACGTGAAGATGCTGGTCAACGACGGCGTGATCAGCCGCAGCCTGATGGAAATCGCGGGCCTGAACGTGGGCAATTACGTGGTGTCCAAGCTGTTCGGCGACGACGAGGTCAAGATCAATTGCGGCGCGGCCGACCTGGAAATGAAAAGTGGCGTGATGACGCCGCGCGTGTTCGTGTTCGACACCGAGAACGCCCTGATCAACATCACGGGCCCCACCGACTTCAAGAACGAGAAGCTGGACCTGGACATCACGCCGGACAGCAAGGGCTTCCGGATCTTCTCGCTGCGTTCGCCGCTGTACGTGCGCGGCACGTTCGGATCGCCCGACGTGGGCGTGCACGTGCTGCCGCTGGCGGCGCGCGGGGCGGGCATGGTGGCCCTGGGCGTGATCCTGACGCCGGCGGCCGGCCTGTTGGCGCTGATTGCGCCCAGCACCACCGACGACAATTCCTGCGCCACGCTGCTCAAGCAGATGCGCGTGCCGCCCAAGGCGCCGGCGCCCGCCAAGGGCAAGTAGGGTGGGCGATGCGGCCGGGCCGGTGCCGACGGCGCCTGGCGCCGTCTTGCGCGTGACCGCCTAGCGCGGCAGCGCCATCCGTGCGCCGTCCGGGGCCTGGTGGTCGGCCACGCAGACGGCGTTACGGCCGTGGTTCTTGGCGTAATACAGCGCCCGGTCGGCCTGCTGGATCACTTCGTCCAGCGTCGCGCCGTGCAGCGGATACTGGGCCACGCCCGCCGACATCGTGATCGGCGCCGGCAGGCCGGCCGTCGCGCCCAACTGGGCCAGCTTCAGCCGCAGCCGCTCGGCGGTGGCCACGGCCGCTGCCAGCGGCGCACCCGGCATCAGCATCACGAATTCCTCGCCGCCGCTGCGGGCCACGGTATCGCCGCTGCGTGAGCCTTCGGTCAACAAAGTGGCCAGGGCCTGCAAGGCGCGGTCGCCGGCCGCGTGGCCGTAGCGGTCGTTGATGTGCTTGAAGTGATCGATGTCCATCGCCACGATCGACAGCGGCGTTTCCGCCGCCTGCAGCAGCGCCATCGCCTCGTCCAGGCCGCGGCGGTTCAGCAGCCCGGTGAGCGTGTCGGTGGTGGACGCGCGGCGCAGGTCGCGAATCTTGTGCTGGATCGACGCCAGCCCCATCAGCAGCGCGCGCTTGAGCTGCGAGGCCTCGAAATACCACGACCGCACCTTGCGGATGCGCTCGGTCGAGTCGGGGTCCTGCATGCGCTTGGCGATGCCGGCCAGTTCTCCCAGTGGGCGGGCGATCCAGCGCGACAGCAGCCACAGCAGCACGATGGACAGCAGCAGGAGCGGCAGGGTGTTGCGCGCGGTCGCCATCAGCAGGTCGTTCAGCGGCAGCAATGTGCTGGCCACCGGCCGCTGCGCGATGATGGTCCAGCCGGTGCTGGGCACCGGCGCGTAGCCGGCCAGTATCTCGGCGCCTTCCGCATCGGTAAAACGCAGTTCGCCGGTTTCGCCGCGCAGCGCCGCACCCAGCTTGGCCTTGTCGGCGGACATGTGGCCCAGGCGGCTGCGGTCGGGGTGGTAGATCAGCGTGCCATCGCGCGCAAGCACGTACAGCAGTGAATCGTCGCGGTTGAAATGCTGGCCCAGCAGGCGGTCCAGCACATTGTCTTCGTGCAGGTAGAGCGTGCCGGCGATGTAGCCCAGGTAGCGGTAGTCGCGGGAAAAAATGGGATGGGTATACAGGATCAGCCAACGGCCGGTGCTGGCGCGAAAGGGTTCGCTGATGAACGGGCGCCGGGTGGTCAGCGCGGTCTTGGCGGCTTCGCTGGTCATCTGCTGGCCCTTCAGCTGCGGGTACGACGGCGACACCGCCAGCACCATGCCATCCGGCGACACCACGAAGCTGGAATTGAAATGCCCCAGCTGTTCTTCCTGGCGGCGCGTTTCCGACACGGCGAGTTCGGGGTGGGCCTCCATGTCGGCCAGCGTATCGGCGCTGAAGGCCAGGTGGCGGCGCAGGTCGCCCAGGAAGTATTCGGTGGTGGCGGCCAGCTTGGCCGCATAGACGCGGTTGCTTTCCAGCGCGTTGTGCAGCAGCAGGTCGCGCTGGACGAGATAACTGGCATGCAGGCCCGCCGCCAGGACCAGGAAAATCGACAGCAGGCTGATCCACAGGATGAGGCGCCGGAGGTCGATGCGGAACATGGGAGATCCCGTCAGGAATGCGTGCGGCCTGGGGGCAGGCCGGAAGGGGGCATGCCGCCTGTCAGCGCGTCCCAGGCGCACATCGCCTGTCGTGCCACGGCTTGCAGGGTCTTGCGGCTGGCGCCGTCGCGCGCCTGGATGGACATTCCGTGCAGGATGGTGGTGTAGCTGTCTCTTATACACATCTCCGAGCCCACGAGACAGGCAGAAATC